>Ga0307515_10008307_pt1 | contig 20258 bp, 15 predicted proteins | sample 17_EM_MG_FD_194513 | JGI IMG/M metagenome (GOLD analysis project Ga0307515, IMG submission 194513) | Populus trichocarpa ectomycorrhiza microbial communities from riparian zone in the Pacific Northwest, United States - 17_EM | ecosystem: Host-associated > Plants > Roots > Unclassified | place...
TTAAATACTACAAAATGCTGGCTAAATGCTGCTAAAAAATTTCCTGACGTAGGCGCTACTTATTACCGTATAATACTAGCCATGCTTTCCATCTAAATAGGATATTATTTTTATTAAATTTGTATATAAAGACCTACTTAATGGGTAGAGCCTTAGCTCTAGGTAGAAGTTCGATAATCTTAAATAAGATATTAACTATTTAAGACTCCTATTTCTTATCCGCCGCAACCTTCTACTCCTTTTTAAATATTAAATTTATGGCTTCCTTCTAGTTCCGTAGCTCCGGAGGTAGTCCCTTAGTTATCTTTATCTACTAAGGCTGTAATAGAGCACTTATAAATATGTAGGCAAAGAATAGAGTAAAGTAGGTAGCTTTTATAGCCAGCTCCTTCCTTCTAGTTCTATAAAGTACGCTATAGTTAAGCTATGACTTTAACCGTATATAAGGATTTGCTATAGGTTTATTATCCTCTTTTAAGGACTTAGTTAAAATCTATTCCAAATCCTCCTAGTAAATATCCCTTAGGGGAGTCCCTTCCTAATAGAGATGTCCTCCTAAATTAGGTAGCTCTTGCTAGTTAAGGCCTACCTATTCATTATTAGTAAGGGGAGGTCGATTAAGCTATGGTACGATATTGTAATCGCCAAAGGCACCCCCCAACTAAAAGTTACCCCCTAATTATAAGGCCCGAGAGACCTTATCTGCCTTCTATAGTGACTAAGAAGCCTTACCTCCTCCTTATAGTAACTAAGTAGCCTTACTTTCTTTCTGCGGTAACTAAGAGACCTCTAGTACAGCATTGTTAGTAGGAAGTTCCTTAAGTAGTACCTAGTAGATGTCGCCGTTGCTACCTTTTTCCTTACTAATTAGTGTAGTAAGAAAGGTTCCTAATTTATTAAAGGTAACGCTGCTTGATTAAATAACCCTATTCTTATAAGGTAGATAGACGTAATATATATATAAGCCTTTATAGCTAACCAATTATCCTTTCTAAGCTCTTATAATAAACTTATTACCCTATTGCCGCTAAGAGTCCTTTTTATTAATAAGGACATAGGCGGGATAGCTGTAAATCTTTTAGTTAGCGTATATAATTATAGAATTAGTATTACCTAGGGTAAGAGCTATTGCTTAAGCGGGCAGAGCTTTATCCCCATTAACTAATATAAGCAATATATTAAGCCCGTATACGGTTACCTTAGCGACTTTAGGCTAGAGCTTTAGTAGCAATTAAGTCTTAATTAATATCACCCTAACTCTCTCTTTAACTAGGTAGTTAGCTTTCTCTACTATTCTATTCTGGTGTATAGTATATAGGGTAAATACTTAGTAAGTATACCTTCGTTCTTAAAGAAATTGGTTAAGTCCTTACTAAATCACTTAGTAGCTCTATCTAATCGGAAGCAGCCAATTATTATCCCTATTTAAGTCTTAATTATACAGATAAACTACTTTAAGGTAGAGGCCACGGAGCCTCTATTTAATATATAGTAGATCTATTTAAAGCGTGTTTAGTCATTAATAAATAATACCTAGTACTTCTCTCTATAGAGTCCTTTGTGTTTTAATAGCCTAACTATATTAATATGCACCTTTTTAAATATGCAATTACTACGGTATTAAGGGCGTCTTAATATTTACTTCTTAGCCTTTCCGAAGTAACAGTCCTCGCAGTAAAATAGCTTATCCTTAGTAACTATAATCCCCTTTATACTTCTAGCGAGGAGACATATCTAAGCAGGAAGAAGGTGTTATAGTCTCTTATACTAGGTCTCTATAGTAGCTTTAGTAAGCACGCCTTTCTTATAGAGGCGCGATTATATAGTAGCTAGAGCTATTATAAAAGGAACCTCTATAGGGTTATCTACCAATATAAATATATTAAGTCCGTTAATATATAGGATATAGGCTATTTCTACCCAATCTTTAATAAGGTTAATTGTATTATAGAAACTATTAAAAAAGGCTCCCTTCTCTTATAGGACACTAAGCGAGATAATATTTATAAAGAAGTTAGGATAGTAATATACTTCGGTAAATATAATTATATAGGCTAAGTAGTTAGTTTGGGCGACTATAAGCTTAACTAATCTAACGCCAATAGCCTTTATTAGGCCTCCTCCTATTTAGATTTAAATAGGTTTAATTTCCTAATACTAGATAAACTTCCTAATATTATTACCTATATAAATATTTAAGCAACTATCGGCTATTTAATATTCGTTCCTAAAGCTATAGCTACTAGCCTAATAACCTACGTAGTAAAGATTAATCTAATTACCGAATTAGTAGCTTAAAAGGGGCAATTAGATATCCCCTTAAAGGCCTTATTATTATTTAAGGCTACTCTATTACCTAAGCGCGGAGGTTATTTCTCTCCTAGTCTCCACTATTTAGGCCTTAGGTAGGCGTGCTTTATTTAGCAATCTTCCTTACCACCTAAATAACCTAGCTTATACTATTTATACTTATTTAAAGTATCCTTAATAGGGCCTTAATTACCTAATAAGGCACTACGGCTAGCTCCCCTACTACCTCTGCCTTAACTATTACCGCGACTATAGCTATTACTATGTCCTTAACTAAAGTCACCTAGTGGCCTATTAACCGAGGCAAAGCTCTTAAGTAAGTCCTTCCGCCGAGCCTTATTGGTAAGGTTAGTAATTAATTAGAGCAGTAAAATTGTATAGCTATCGCGAATCTTATTACGTTGGATTTAAGCCTATATAGGGAAGTATTCGTTAACGGCGTTAATAAATTAATAGTTAATAATCTTATTATCTAGGGTAAGCTTTACCTGCTTAACTCCTTAAACCGCCTTTTAGTAATGGGTTAAAAACATAGTAATTACTTGGTTTAATTAAAAGCGGAGCTTAATAAAAGTCTCCTATACGTTAGCCTTATAGATTAAGCCACGGGCCTTAAATATCTACTTAAGGTAATTAATATAGTCCTTTGCCGTCTACTTATGCTCTAAGGCAGTAAGGATTTTATTATTAATTATACCAAGAATAACTAAACAGACTTTACCGTCTTCCTTACTATACTATTTAAACTCCTTATTATACTTGTTAGAGAGCGCCTTATTAGTTAAGCGAATTAAATTATCAGTATCCGTAATAATTTGAGACCTCTTAAGGATCTCGTCTCGCTCCTCCTTATCGGCGTCCTTTAGTACTCAATTAATAGATATCGTAAGTTTTCCTTCCTGGAGCTTTGGGTAGGGGGGTGGGCCTATATCTTCCCAAATAATATACAAAAGGCCCTCACCACGTAGGTACGTGCTAAGCTGCGTCCAATATTGGTGCTAATTTAAACCGTCTTTCTTAAGGCGTTAAATGCCTAGATAGTCTTTACCTATGGCGACGCGTAAATACACAAACTTAACGCGTAGATTTAATAATAAGAAATAATGCAGAGCAGTAAGAAATAACCTAGCACGGGTGTGGTAACCCTTAATGCAACCTATGGTAAGGTGTTAATCTTCTAACGTTGTAGCTTAGTAGCAACGAGTGCTTATAACCTAATAAACTGAATGATATTGGAATGAATGAATGAATCTATGGAATCTAACTATGAGGAATATAGGTCCTAATATAGGCCTATATTTACGGATACCGAAGTAGTTGCTGCGGAGACCGAACAAAAGGGAATCTGCTTATGTAAGCAGGAAACGCGTGTGGAGGACTCCTCCAGAGCCATCGTCAGCTCCCGCTCCCGCTCTTGCTCCCGCATCTGCCGTTGGCCCTGCGTCTGCCACCATCTCCAGCCCCCATTCCCCCGTCCCGCCCCTCGCCGCTGTTGGCGCCGCGCGCCGCGCCGCTTGTGGGGGCTGTAGTACCGGGGGAGGCGCAGTTTCTAGGGCCAGCGGCTAGGGCGGGGGGTAGGTGGTTAGAGAGGATCAATGGGGTAGTTGAGAGGGCGGTTGAGAGGGTGGTGTGGTGGACGGCTGAGGGGGAGGGGGTGGTTTATAGGGGTTTTTGGAGAGGGGTGTTTGAGTTTTTCGAGATGTGGTGTGGAAAGAGTTGGGTTGGGGGTTGGGGTTTGTTGGGGTCTAGTGTTTTGTGGTGGAAATGGGGGGGGAGAAGTGCTGTGCAATGTGGGACGGTGTACGTTGGTTGAGATATCCCAGGGTTTAAAGGTGTGTTTATTTTTACACTGTAACAGCAGGATCTGGGAGCTTGGTATAAGGGTCTGGATTGCCATTCTTGTTGTGAGAGCACGCAGGGATACGGGGCGGCGTATTCAGCGTTACGTTTGCCGTCCAGACTGCTGCTGGGAATAGTGGCTCATTGAATTTATTCTGTTGCGGATTTTTGCTCTACATAGTGCTACTCGAGAGATTACTGTCGTTCTAGCTCTCCTGAGTTTCACGAGACAGATCCCTTAGGATGCTTTGCTCAAGGAATTGCCTCACTATGCAGTCGAAGATAGACACTTAATCAATTGCGTCTTCGCCCGCATAACAACCACATGAGCCTTCATGCCCCTGTCAGGACGTTTTTTTAAGCGCTGGCCCCTTTTATATGCATGTCATTGATCTGCAACATCTGATCGCTACACATCTCCATCATGTCTGCAGTCAACCAAAACAAAAGAAATGATTTTGCGAAAGGTATGCGGTCTGCATAAGGCTGAGACACTCATGCCCGAACTCTTAAATCGGCCGTGTTACGCCCCGCTTAAAGATAGCTCCCCGATGGCCCAACCGCCTCCCGTTATCCCCGCCCAATACATGTTAGTGAAATAACTAAATATCCGATCCTGCGTCTTAGCCCCTACTTCGCGCATGTTCTTCCACATCGCCAAGCACACTTTCCGAACAGTCATTTCCGCAGTCTATACATCAATGTCACCGTCGCGCTCTAGACTAATTAAGGGCGGTTCAAACGCTTGATAGGCCTAAGCCCTACAGCCTTACAGAAGATGATGTGGCTTGAGAAGCTTTGGCTAGCAGTGCCAAGCAATGACCAGAGGTATCTGTTTGGGGCTATGCTCTGATACAGCATCCTTCACAACTTGGCAGCGATATCTGTGTAGCTTCGTTTTAGGTCAATGGGGCCTAAACATGAATTGTTTGCCTTATCTTTCTTTTTACTGCTGGGCCAAAGAGTATTAAACAACCGTTCCCCGAGCCTTTTGAATTCATTCATATTGAAATACAGCATCCACTTAGCAACGGAAGGAGTCCCCTACCGTGTCTCGTTCGTTTCACTCTCAAGTTTCAAGAGTCACTAAATATTATTCATCATGTCTAACTTGAAGCTCCTATGGTTAGCACTTTTTGTCATATTTAATACTTTTTCCACGATATTTGTCAATGCAAGATTTGCTCCTATCCATTTACACACTTTGACAGGCGCGGTTCAAGCCAGGGATCTCTATAAGCATGGTGACCTCTTAGAGCCTAGTCGTGAGGTTGAGCTTCGCTATGCAGAAGGTGAGACTGAAATTGTCTTTCCCCTCGACTATCTAGCAGAAGCCTAGGGTTTCCTCCCCCCGGGAGTAGTTCAGGCATACAACTGTGCTCCTTAGATGCGTTCTCTCATGTGATTAACTGCTAACCCACGTTCCATTCCTGAAGAGGGCGATGGTCCAATCCGGTACTCCATTAGTGTCACTGCAACTCATGAGGAGCGAGAATACGTTATTGTAGAGAAATTCGAGTTCATGTTATCTGAAGTGGTGTGTACACACGGGCACACAGAGTCTTCTAGCAGGCTCAGGTTCACGTTTCGAGACGAATTATTTTTTCAATTTGCAAAACGTCAATGGGGCCACCGAGAAGAACTAATGTTCGTTACGCATCATGCCTCTTGCAACCCATCACACGAGCGAGCTGTGTACATGTAAGGCAATCTATTAGTGCTTTATGGATATAGACTTCTACGTCACCCTTGCCAATTGGCGAAGGGGATTCTAGAGAGTCGCTGAAGAACATTAAGCTAATTCTTCTAGTTCCTCGTTAATAACGTTCGATCATCAAAACCTCACTGCCGTTGTCGACTGCCGTTTCGTTTCACTCGGAGATTCGCCTGAAGCAAGCTCCCGTTTGATAGTAGCCGGTGGCCCTGTATCAATTGAGCTTCAAAGGAGACTTTCACGGCGCACAGTATTTCACAACAGTGGTCTGAGACAGCGAGATGATAGCCCTGAACAATTGGACTACATTTTTAACCTAGACGATTCATGGGCTCCTCAAGAACAAGTCCTCAGTGTTGAGTGGGTACTTCCTATACTGTATTGACTATAAAATCTGTTTCGGTTCTAATATGGCCTAGTGGCGTTGACGTTACGTGTGTAGGCTGCTCTTTAAGCGGCGAGGCTGTTGCGTCCTTTATTTATGAGATCGATACCGACTTAGATGCTCTTAAGGATATTGCTCTTGGCAAGAGTCCCCTCCAAGCTAAAATGCAAATCGAAACAACTCGACAGATTGATGGCAACTTCACATTTGACGTAGACGCAAGCCTCGCAATTGAGGGGTCGTGCTCCTTGCCTGGTGGTTGCTCCGGAAGCCTCAGCCTCGCAAGCTTTGTTGTTGGGACCAAGTTTAAAAAACAAGCATCATCAAAAAACGCAAACGGCGCAGGCTTCAGTGTAAGTTATTAATGAGAATCGAGGGTGGCTTTGCTGACTACACCACCAGATTGGGAACTGGAACTTCACCTTCAGTAGTACTTTGGGTGTCACCCTCGATATAAAGGCACAAGCCATGGCTAACATGTAGGTAAAACCTACCGGTGTTTAACAAGCGCTAACGTTGGCAGAACGTTGCCGACAACCATCAGTGTCCCTGCAAATGAAGAGATATACGCAGACGTTGCGAAATTCGAAGTGGGCAACACTTTAAAGCCAGAGATTCAGATTGGAAAACCAATTGTTCATCTTCAAGATGCAGAAGCAAATGTTTGTGCGTCCGTGGCTCTTGGACCTAGTCTTTTTATCTCGCTCACAAACTCGGATCATCCGACTTTCCTTGCACAATTATCAGGAAGACTTGATCTGCCCAAAGTATCCTTATGTGCAAGCCAAGAGACAAGTAAGCATTCCTATTATCAGAGCTTTAAGTCATTTCCCGAATTCAGCCATCACTACGTCTTAACACAGCCCCTCCCACGTATTTTCTCAACATAACATTCTTGAATACTAACGGAAATATACACCGCTCAGACGTTGACCATGATTGTAATCCTGGTACAATTCAAGAGGAAATCGATATCCAGGCTAACCTAAGCTACGGTCTTCAATTCGATGGTATCCTGAAATTTGGGATAAGTGAAAAGAATTTTGACCTGCCCACCGGCTTGTACAAAACGTACACCCTCTACCATCACTGCTTCGGCATTAATAACGGCGTCGCTAACGTTTCCGCGCCGCTCACCCCTGTTCCCATCAACCCAAGTATTACAGTAAACACAACCGAATCAGGAAATAACGGCGGGGGCAATAATAACTCAACTACCCTAATAGACTGCTCGGGCGTATCACCCTCTCCCGGCGGACAGCCATGCGGTGATGTTGTAATGGCTTGTGTGAGTGACTCCATCTGGTCATGTGGCGCCGGAGAGGAAGGTGTAGTGCCCCCAGGGACTATATGTCGATGGTGAGTCTTGCCGCTAATATACCTTTCTGCCTGCTGACTCTCCTTCTAGCAATGCATTCCGCTACTCAGGCTGGCTGCCTCCGACGGCGGTTGTGCCGACCTGTGTTGACGGCATCTATTGCGTTAGCGATCAGCTGTTTAGCGTTTGCTCGCCGGGCGGTATTGAACCGCCGCAGCCAGTGGCATCGGGGACTGTATGTCGTAAAGGGGCGATTATGTGGCCGTGAATGGAATTATGACTCTTAGAAAGCTTTCCTTGATATAATTTGATTTCTACGTATGTTAGAACTCTGTTTGGGTACGCTACTCGTTTGTTTTAGCAAAGCCATTCCGCATAATAATCGCTTCTTTGTCTACCTGGCCCCACATTTAGGACCAGTGCATGTGAGAATAGGAATGAACTGTCATTACTGTATGTAGAAACGCCATTCGTCTATCACTTTGGCACATCTTCATCCTTTCGTGTGGCAAGTTTTCTTGGACTTTTCGTATATGCACGCCTCATGAGCCAATCTAAAGGCTCTATATTGGTGTTGAAGCCTCTGGTCAGTGCGGTTGCTCGGCACGAAGGGTGCTAGCGCCTCATTAACACTTCCTCTTTCTTCCCCTTTTTGCCCACGCCTCTAAAACGCGAATACAACGCTGTCTCTGCAGAGAGGTCGATGAAATTTAGCAATATCGTACGGGCGGAAACCTCACGATATTTGACAAAGACCACGACGCTGCGGAGGAAGGCCGATCGCAAACAGAGGCGTTCGCTACGATTGCCATGCACAGCTGGCAATCAGGCGAAGTTGAATGTGTACCGAATTCGAAACCTGCGGAAGGGGGGGTGGAAGCTAGTCATGCACATAGCTATATAAACCGCATCTACAGCAACCAAAAACAAGTCTTATTTATAAACCTAATAGATAGAATAGTAAAACAGATACTGCTTTATAATTTTAAATATACAGTAGCTATAATATAACGTGGTTATAAAGTTTTAGGTAGTAGTTGGTATTTAGATACTGGTAAGATCTGGAGAGCAGGTGTGGTTCTTTTCACGTGATTTCCCAATTGTATATAACGTCTTAGCCACCCAGTCGAGCCAGCCACCCGGTCGAGCCACCCCAAAACTCACCAAAAAGTCACATTTTCAATGCCTGATAATTCTACAATGATAAAGCCAAAATTGCTAAGATTTTAGATTTAGTTCTCCTAAGATGGCCTAATGCTATTTTACTTACCCATAATGTGTCTAAATAAGGCCGTTATGGTAATCTTAAGAAATAGGGGGAGAGGTCTAGAAATTTACATAGAAAAAAATGCGTTTTCCCCATGCATTTCAACTACACTAAAAAAAAGACATAGAGAGTTATATTCTTGATTTTTATACCTTAAAGAAGCAGTATTAAGTATTTTAAAAGTTTTAACTATATGGTCGTTCAGATGCGGGGCTTTAAAAATGTGACTTTTTGGTGAGTTTTGGGGTGGCTCGACCGGGTGGCTGGCTCGACTGGGTGGCTGGGACGTTAGTGCATTCTTGGCACTACAAAATTTGATAGCCGAGCCCCTAGATAGATCAATTGGCCAACGCTTGGTCTTGATTGTTCATGCAGTGTTGTCTAAACAGTCACGTGAATTCCGATGCTAAACTTCTTGCGGATCTATTGCGTTTGCAGTAGTTTCCGCATAAACTATCCAAAGCTTATTGTAGAATTAGAATATGATCTTTAATCACAAAAACAATGGTCATTGAGCGCCGTGCTGTTTAAGTCACAGCTGCTGGAAATCAGATTCTGTATCCACGTGTCCAATGGATAATCATCCAAAACTCAATTCGTCGTCGCTATCCTCCATTATTCTCATCATTGCCGGACGTCGTCTAGACGGAGCGCTCGCGCTCGATAACGTCCGCTTCAGAGACCGTGAGGCCATAACTCTCCGTGCTTCTCCCTCATATTTTCGTTTCCGAATGTTCGTTATACAAAGCTCATCTCCATCGCTTTCGTCAGCTCCAAGCTCCGCTTTCTTACTAGCCTTAGTCTTTCTGTGAATTCTGCGGGCTGATGAATCGATATGAAATCTTTCATCGTGGAAAGCGGATCCGGCGATGCCTCTTTGTTTAATGTAAGTGTTTTTATCAGATGCCTCGTCCTTACTATTAATCATCTGGACTAGCAACTTTCTGGAATCTCGGCTCTCCTTCCCCGGATTTTTCTCGGGGGAACTTTCATGTTCCCATATGTCGTGTGACTCTGCCTGTCCAGATTTTAGCTTTACGACAATATTCGTAATCTCAGCTAAGCTTCTTCGCCGTTTATCTAGGGCCGTCTGCATAAGAGAAAGTCTAGGCTGCGCGGTACCGCATTGGAAAATATCCTTGGCCCTGGCCAAATCCTCTCTGGAGTCAGATCCGCTACTTCTAATGGAGCTTGTTCGCTGTCTCTTCAAGAGAGGGTAAGATTGTGAATTTAGCGATCGTTTGACTACTGGCTTGGCTCTGCCTAGGGGAATGTTGGACATTGGAGGCTTTGATGGCGATGATTCTGGCGACGCAACTAATCCATAAAAACCGAGGGCCTTTAGTGTCCCAGGCGATTCGGGCAATTCTGGGGAGTCAGATGAGTGCGTATATGCTGTATTTTTTGCGCTTTGAGCCGAGGAAGGTGGGCCTGGTTCTGACCCTGTTTCCGAATCTATTGGCGTCGGCGGGAGTGCGGGAGGTATGGGTTTTCTAGCAGCTCGTTTTACTTGTTGCCGAGCATATGGAGTGCAAGCTACCCACTCGCAAATGCCTTCTTCCCAGCGAAAACCGCTCCATTTTGCTGGCGATGCAGTAGGCTTGATAGGTGACTTCATAGGTTTTATGGGCCCGAAGCTTTGGACTGTTTTTTCAATTTCTCGAGCAAAAGCAGAGTGATCTGCTGCTTTTGATTCTTCAGCGAACTCCAGGGACGTGTCTAACGCCAGTCTTTTCATGAACCAGTGGGAGTGAGGTGATGCACTCTTTGGTGGAGAGATAAGGGATTGGACCAGGCGTTGCAGTTGATCGAACCCATCATCTTGCCAAGCCCGTCCTGTACACCGCACCGTGGAACACACTAATTTAGGTAGGCTTTCGATAGCGGTTGATCCACATAAAGCATGTTGGGATGATGTGGAGCCAATTTGATCAATTATAAGAATTTGTTCATTAAGACCGACGCTGATCAGTTCTGATCCGAGGCTGCAACCGCCCAGATGAACCAGGAATGCTGCTGCAAGGCTCCATAATGCACGCTCAGAACAAGTTTGGATAGCTTCGGGAGTTTGGGGATAATTCAAGAGTTCCGAACCGATATCCTCTTTAGTCGCTATATTGAGTGCTACAGCGTCGAGTGCCCAGGTGACGGAGTGCATGGTAGCTCTGTCGACTTCTTTAGCACGGGTATTTGATACTAATGCTATGCTAGCCAAAAGGGTGAGAAGGCTAGAAAATGTGTTGCTTAATGCATCACGGATATCGAGTTTCGCTACCGGTGGGTTTCGCTTGAGAGAATATAGGTCTTGGATAACTTCTCTTGGAAACCCTTCTATAACAAAACTGTAAAGAGGAATTTGGCAACCAATACCACGAAGAACGGCTGTTTCGAGTAGCTTGAAAGCATTGGCGTAAGTTCGGTGATCACCGTCGGATAGTGTGCGGACTATCCTACTCCATATAGGAAGCATGCCCTGCGTTGCTAACCATTCAACCGGAAGCAGTTCTTGTGATAACATTAACTCTAGCTGGTCGTAAAGAAAGCGGTACCGCCATGTACGCCCAATAAACTCATAGAGCATGGATAGAGAGGGAGACGTTTCCGCATTAAATAGATCGGAGCATAGATTAGGCGGGGGTGCTATAGGCTTCTGTACGGAGACATAGCTAGCTATAAATTCTTCTGCTTCATTCCAAGCAGACGCATTCATGCAAAGCTGATAGAGCCCTTGGATTGTGCCTGGACCAAGAACTTCGTCCTCAATGGCGTCCCGGAGCAAGCATACAGCATGGGCCCTGACAACTTCCCTCAACTGTCTCCAACCTTTGCCTTCACAAGCACCAAGGCTTTCAAGGTCTTCATAGACTTCAGCTGAGATATCTCTGTCATCATCTTCTTCAAAGTCGTCTTGTGTTTGCCAATACTCTTCTAACGCAATATAGGCTGGAACTTGCCGAAGACATGATGACATAAGTGACCGCGTGCCCTTTCTGGTCTTCTCCGCTGGGGCTTTGGTGGTCTGGAGCAGGTTCGAAAAGCCGCCGTAAAGTCCATCTACCTGCTTCCACATTTCCGGGGTCATTTCCAATTTTAGATTCTGCAAATGATCTTTCGGCTTGGTGTAAAGTGGTCTACGTCCTTTGCGTGCTGCAAATTTTAAAGGGGTATTTTGAAACTGAGGACTGTCCTGCAGCTTTCCAAAGCTCCTAGAAATGAATGGTGTCGGAAGGCAGATTTCCCCCGGTTGCCCTAGAAATCTGGTATCAGGAATAGGCTTTGCCGGTGCCGGCACCTTGACCGGACGCCCTCTGTACGTGCGCTTAGTTGAGCATTTTGGCCTGACTTCTGGGATCCAGTCTGGATCTTGAGCCTTGTCAAAGCCCCTGGGCCTTGTCTCCTTCGATCCTTGTGAGATGTTTACTCTTCGCTCTGCCGCTGGCGCGGGCTTGAAAAGCGCATTTTGTTGGCTATCGTGGTTCTCCACAATCTGGGATTTTGTAGTCTGGAGGTTTTTGCGAAGGATAGCAAGTCGAGAAGCTATTGGACGTAGAAGTCGGTTACAGCGTGCGGTGGTCCACGGAATCGGGTCCTCCAAAGGATAGGAAGAGCTCATAACTAGGAGTAATTCTATATTCCTGTAAAGCCATAATCTTAGTCAATAGCAATCAAAGCATGAAGAATGATCTCAGCTATAGTAGGAACAATTGAGGAGTTTCACCTCCATTTGTGAATGTCCAGGATTGCGCAAACTCACTCGATATCATGCTCAAAGCCCCAATGCGCGAAATACCTTTAATACGAGTAATTCATGCCCGGTGGATATCGTAAATGCAAATAAAGCAAAGTTGTATGTACTTCGCAAAGAAATATCGGTGATAGCGGAGTTGTGGGTGGATATCACATCCGTCAACAAACAATCAAACACGCGCTAGTCCGTATTTGGCGTCTAGTTATAAAATGTCACAATCGACATACAAAACATTATGAGATACTACTCTACCACGAAACGCAGGCTTGAAACAATATAATGTTGTTGGCCCTGAAAACACGTAAAGGCATAGTATACAAAAGTTTCCACCGCCACTCCCCTGGGTATCAAAAGCTTCATTGATAAAGCGCAGGATCCTACCATCGGCCAACCCCAGCCTTCCACATGGTGATTTACAGTGCCTAGAAAATACAGAATAATATAATAAATTTAGTTGGCTGTGTTATGACTCGTTGTCCTCGTTCTTCCTGGGTTGGACCTCAAACGTTAAGTCCTTGTCTACATTGCCTTTTGCATTACGCGAAGTGATTTTGTATTTCCCGCCATTCCACAAATCCTTGATAGTCAATTCCCGGGTCCTCCCCAAGCTCTCAATGGCAGAAATTCGTTCAAGGGTTGCTTCCAGGTGCTCTTCAAATCCTTCCTCAGAGCAGACTTCCCTAAATGCATTTTGCATCGGAACAGAATCTATGTGATGTCAGCTCCGCAAACTAGCTCGGTCGGCCTGGGATTTGGGATATCGTTTACCTGCGCGAACCATGGAATGCGAATCAATAGTAAAAATATTAATGTGATCATAGCTTTGGATGAAGTCGGCCCGCGTCATAATCTGTCGTGCTTCGTGAAGCGGTATCTCAGGCAGGATGTGGCCTTTCTCCTTATCATACGTAACCTCCATCTCCTTCTCTTTGTCTACCAGTGCTTTCGCTAGAACCATGGCAGCGGACTAGTAGGAATGAGTATACGACAGTACCACGTTTCATCTACGAGTAGAGAATTGAACACTGACCGCATATTTCTGTTGATCCATGACATCGTCATCCATTTCCTCACCTAGAATCCAGCACTTGTTCAGGAGCCAACTCTTTTCTGTTTGGCAAATGGAATTGCATGTGGACAGCATGTCCTTAGACTTGGCAACTCGATTCAAATACGTCAGCCTCCCCCCAACTTTGTCGTAAACTTCTTCAAGTGTCTCCATCGGTGTTTCTTCTTTGAAGTATTTCATCCTGTAATTCTTCAAAGCCATCACTGCTCGGCCCTTTGGTAAATCGCCGACCGGTGTGACCTCCATCCTAGTGGCATATTGCTTTAGACGTTCATAGACCCAGTAATCATCACTGTTGAATACAACAGTAGCTAGGCTGGATGCTGCCCATTGCTCAGCGCGTTGTTGGATTAGCTCCAAGAGATCCTTTCCATCCTCATCATCTCGCAGAAGATGCGTACTGTTTATGATGAGCACAAGAGGATGTCCCACCTCCTTCCTTCGTTTGAGAGCGACCTTTTCCAGCTTGTTGAGTGCTCTTTCGATGTCGAGTAAAGCCGACGCGTCTCTAGGACCACGGATCGAGAAAAGTGAGCCGATATTGTCCTCATGAAATTCAAAATCGAGTGCCTTCCCCAGTCTGATGCGGAAAATTTCGAGATCTGCGTGGGCTTCGAACATTGCGACGCCTTCTCCGTCAATCTTGTACATTGCGTCAATCAGCATAGACGATTTTCCAGTCCCTTTCTCACCGATCAAGAGGTGATAATGACCTCTGTCTTCTCCACTGACGATCGCATCGAGCTTAAGTTGTTCAGTTCGAGGAATCCAGCGGTCATGATCTTCTCCCACTCCAGGCACTTCTGGGGTGTTTGCCAGAATTTGCTTTCCATATGCAGCCAGATCTAGAACGGGATCACCGGGACGGAAGGCGTTCTCCATTTTTTCTAAGACAAGGTGCTTGTAGTAGCGCGTGTAGCTATAGCCAATGATTCTGTACCATCATTTAGCTCAGAAGTCCGATAATCTGATAAACCTTGAACCTGAGTAGGAGCAGCGGTTTTAGATATCACGTGATCAAACACAGCTCTGAGCAACAACTCACCCCAGTACTGAAATGGATGCGAGAGTTGTCATAGCGCTCTCAAACATCTTAAACGCGGTGGCTTTCCATTTACTCCTGCCATCACGGCTAGAAGATGGGTCAGGAGCAGCACCATCAATCGGATCAGGGTTCAGTTGATTGGGCGCTGGGGAACCTATTATCCATCTCCGGTTCATCCATACCGGCGCAACGCTGTTGGAGCCTGGATAGGACCTGAGAGACAACGATGTAGATCTATATCTGGAATTGGAGAGAATGCCGTTTCTCATAGCAGGTCGCAACATCTTTTCTCGCTTCGCGGTGCAAAGCAAGACAAATACAAAAAGGACAAGGATTGAGAGCTAAGGAACGAGTCGGAAAATTAAGGAGCGCGGTGGCTATATAAGGCTCTGATAGATTAAATGAGGATAGTCGTGAATAATGGAGACCACATGATCTCTGGAAACTCCTTTTGAAGAGAAGAAATTTCAGGAGAATATTGGCGGAGATTAGTCTTTCATTGCCTACCGGCCCTACGCCAGCCAAAGGAAGCGATTTCGCTCAAGCTGAGAGATGGATTAGCAAACCCCAAAAACTATTCTTTCTGAAGAGGTTGGACTGCGAATACCTCCATCTTGTCAGTATGCGGGGAAGCCCTTCATGACAGTAATTGTACACGTAACTGTGGAGCTCACCCTTTTTGTTTCTTTGGTTTTGCGGCTGTTGCGTAGCGATCGACCCGAGCCCGAGGGAGACGACTCGGCTGAGCGCTCTAGCGGCAAAGCCCGGGTGCGAGGTGCGTCGCGGGCCTGCAAAAAAAAGTTATTCTCGAAGCCTCAGCCATCATCGAGCAACATCCTTCAATTGTACATTAAATGCGTCTTTTGTATATTACCCTTACATTTTGCCGCTCTCTACTTCTTTTCCTGTAATCGTGCACTCCCTTCCGAACTCATTGGGCCCAAATTGAACTAGAGCAATGGCCGAGAGTCACGATGACACTTCCAAGATAGGTAAGCTATAAGCAATCCAGAGGTCGTTTGACATGATATTTATTACTTCGCAATTCCTCTCAAGCTATCTCATGTAATACGAAGCTAATACTTGTTGCGCAATAGAGCTGGCCGAGTCCATCGAACCAATGAAGAACGTGAACGGTGAGGGAGTAGGAGAGAGCTCGCAAGAAGAGGGGGCAAACGGCCATGCTGAAAGTATGCCTATACCATTCAGACATCTATACTTTAGGATATGAGTTTAAGTTGATTACCAATCTTTACAGATGTCTTCCAAATCACCATCAACTTGCCTCACGAGCCATACAAGACTCAGGTCATGGTAGGCTAATTCTGCCAGACACTCTATTTCCCCACTTTTGCTAAGGTTCCCAGCTTTCCACCCAGGAACAAGTCCAGGATCTTCGCCAATCCATCGTCGAGCAGCCTCAAACATTCCAATACTCCTGCTTCCACCTTGAGCACAAGGGCGAGCGCATCAATGACTTTATTGAGCTTTCGGAGGTGCCAGATCTGAAGGCTGATTCTGAATTGACACTTGTGGAGGATCCGTACACAGAGAAGGAGGCTCGGGTACATGTGATTAGGGTTAGGGAGCTCATAGGAGCAGCTGGCGATCGGACAGACGCGCTACACGGAATTCTAGCCGGTCTATCGTTGCACGATGGCATTGCCCAGGATGAATCTACAAAAGGGACTGCTGATGGGGCAAAATCTAACAATGTTGACAGCTCTATAATGAAGGATTATGATCTTGGCGCTCCAGGATCCGTTAAGAATCTACTCCCGCCACCACTCGAGCCCCCACCAAAGACTGTGAAGTCGATATCCGTATCTCCTTGGAACCCACCGCCGTACCACCTTCGTGCCAAGGGCCATCTACTGTACCTTCAAGTAACTACGAACGAGGGAGAGCAGCATCAGATTACTGCGCACGTGAGCGGCTTCTACGTGAACAAGTCTTCTAATAGCAGATTTGACCCATTTCCAAGGCCAGCACCTAAGGATTATGCAGCACATTCCCTCCTAAATCTCATCTCCGCCATCTCACTCTCATTCGATGCGTCGTTCAAAGCTTTGCTGGAATTTAACGCGAAGAAGGACCTTCTTACCGTGTTCCAGCTATCAAATGCTATTCCGGCTAACCCATGGTTGGTTCCTCCACCATCCTCATCGCTTACCACACATCAATCGGATCTTACAAGAACGCAAGAGAGCTACCTGATTTCGGGCGTGGAAAACACTGACACATTGCGTGACTGGAATGAGGAATTCCAGTCTACCCGCGAAATGCCAAAGGACGCTGTTCAGGATCGTGTATTCCGAGAGCGACTCACCTCGAAACTGTTCGCTGACTATAATGACGCGGCTACTCGTGGAGCGATGATGGTCGCTCGCGGAGAAGTCGCTCCTCTGAATCCAACGGAGAGCAGAGATGCGCAGATCTTTGTTTACAACAATATATTCTTCTCCTTTGGTGCTGATGGCGTCGGTACATTTGGCACGGATGGAGGGGATGAGGCCGCCCGTGTTGCAACTGGAAAGGATGTCGTTGGTGTTAAGGCCGTGAATAACCTCGATATTCAAGGGCTTTTCACGCCAGGCACAGTCGTTGTTGACTACTTAGGAAAGCGAATTGTCGGCCAAAGCATAGTTCCAGGGATATTCAAACAGCGGGAACCGGGAGAACACCAAATCGACTATGGTGGAGTTGAAGGCAAGGATGTGGTTGCCGACGACAAGAACTTTTCCCCATTATTTGAGAAGGTTTCGAAATTATTGCGAGTCAAGAAGCATCCTGTGTGGGACAAGGAGGGCGTGCGGCATGAGCTGGAGGGCAGTGTGGAAACCAAAGGACTGATCGGGACAGATGGCAGAAAATATGCTCTTGACCTTTATCGGGTGACACCTTTGGACGTTCCATGGCTCGAACAATACTGGAGCGAACCGACCAAAGACGGAAGCCCAAAGCCCAAAGAAAGAAACTACCCTCATCGCATGGCTGTTCTACGTCCAGAACTCGTCGAATCGTATGGAAGGGTTAAGTTACGTGACTACATTAAAGACGAGCTTGCTAAGAAATCAGAATCATCAAAGCAACTCTCTGACGTTAGCAAAGAACCTTCCGCTAGCGGTGACGCAACAAATGAATCCGAAAACGCAGCTATAAAGGACAATGAGGTTGCTGCAGAGCCTGAAAAGAAGGAAGCAGAGCAAGATAGAGTGGACATCTCTGGTTTCCAATTTGCTTTAAATCCGGATGTCTTCTGTGGCCAGCAACCGCAGTTGGATGAGGACAAAGAAGAGTGGGCCAAGGACGAGGCTGAAGTCCGCGCGGCGTGCGATCATCTTATTTCAGACATCATCCCACGCTTAATTCACGAGCTACAGGAAGGAGATGTTGGGTTCCCGATGGACGGTCTATCACTAAGTTCCCTCCTGCACAAGCGCGGTATCAACATTAGGTATCTTGGGAAAATAGCTACCCTCGCCAATAAGGATGATCCAAGGCTACAGGCCTTGAAGCGATTGGCAATCCAGGAGATGGTCTCTCGTGGATTTAAACATGTCACCAACCAGAGATTACGATACCTTCCTGTGCCGTTCGCAGCTCCATGTGTTACACATCTGCTGAACTGTCTACTGGGAGAGGGCCTGAACTCAAGTCCAGTTGCCGAGACGGATGCTGCTCTAAAGTCGATGTATCCCGATGCAGATTTTAGCTTTGAGAAAATCACGCCAGGAAGCCTCAAGAGTGAAGTCTTGGATCAGGTTGCTCTAAGATACCGCTTCGACCTCGGCAATGATTGGATAGAGCAAGGCAAACAGTTGCAACTACTCCGCGAAGTGTCCTTGAAACTTGGACTGCAGCTGGAAGCCAAGGAGTATACCTTTACTAATCAGCAACTAGCAGACGGCGCAACAGCTAATGAAACCGTTGCTGCGCCAGCTACCAATGGTCACGCCAATGGCTCTAGCAAAAAGAAGAAGAAGGGTCCATCGCCACCTCGGGCCGCTAGCCCTATTCCCACTACTTCTTCGCAGACATTCCACACCGATGACGTCCAGAACATTGTTCCTGTTGTCAAGGAAGCGTCACCAAAGGTAACATCTCTCTAGATTAAACTCAATTTCTATGCTAATGACAAGCAGAGTGTTCTTGCAGAGGAGGCGTTGGAAGCTGGCCGCATCTCCGTTGCCCAAGATCAGAATGAATTAGGTCAAGAACTCCTCCTTGAGTCCTTGTCTCTTCACGAACAGATCTATGGTGTGCTACACCCCGAAGTCGCTAGAGTATATCACCAGCTTTCGAATCTCCTATACACATTGGAGGAAAAGAGCGCTGCCGTTGAATTAGCGCATAAGGCAGTCATCGTATCGGAACGAACGCTGGGCGTAGACCATGCCGAGACGGTTCTTAACTACCTTAATCTTGGCCTCTTCGAGCATGCGACAGGCAACACGAAAGCGGCCCTAGCCTATGTGCGTCATGCACTAGAGCTCTGGAAAATCATCTATGGTCCGAACCATCCCGACTCCATCACAACTATCAATAACGCGGCAGTAATGCTACAATCCATGAAACAATACCATGAATCGCGTCTTTGGTTCGAGGCTTCCCTCTCCATCTGCGAAGAAGTCTCGGGCAAGCAATCCATCAACACAGCCACGCTCCTCTTCCAGCTCTCGCAGGCGCTTGCACTCGACAAAGATATGCGCGGCGCGGTCAACCGCATGCGCGAATCTTACAACATCTTCAACAGCGTTCTCGGCCCCGAGGACTGTAACACGAAGGAGGCGGAACAGTGGCTTGAGCAGCTTACACAAACTGCTGTTTCACAGGCCAAGCAACTGCAGGATTTAGCTAACAAGAAAATTCGACGAGTGCAACTAACAACCCGCGGCACGCTGCGCCCGCAACCACAAATTGGGCAGACATCTGCCGAGGCGAATGGGCGCGAGACACGGAGCGGGTCCAACCAGTTTGACCAGAGGAGCATCGAGGAGCTGCTGAAGTACATTGAGGGTGGTGATTCACCGAAGAAGCCGACCCCAAAAAAGCGTACAACGAATCCGAAGAGAAGGGCACAAAAGGCGGACGGCGCATAGTGCCTACATATCCCTTTTGTTCCGCATTCTGGTATATGAGCTTTGAATGTGTATGAATAATGTGAGATTACGGCCTGAAAATTCTCTGCTACCCTAGTATATACTCACCATCTCCAATCCGGGTGTCCCCTGCCAGCGTCACTTTCCTGTTTGTTGGTACCTGTATACATAATTTTCCAAGTTTCCTCATCTTGTGCATTTCGGAGTCAAGCTTGCCAGGCTTATGTTTGGGAAGTGAGTGGGGAGCGCGGTTAAAAAAGATGATTCCTGTAATGTTTCCCATACCTTGCGCAAAGCGCCGGGTTGAGAGATTTACTCTAGGGTTACGGATTTGTACTATATCTTGCGATTAGACTAAGGATTGATTTATGCGGGTTTAGTTATGTATCAAAAGTTAATGCTAACGCCTCCTCTTTCTACTCTTGCACCACCTCGTCTGCTTCCGTGGGTCCTGGCCGGCT
>Ga0307515_10008308_pt1 | contig 20257 bp, 12 predicted proteins | sample 17_EM_MG_FD_194513 | JGI IMG/M metagenome (GOLD analysis project Ga0307515, IMG submission 194513) | Populus trichocarpa ectomycorrhiza microbial communities from riparian zone in the Pacific Northwest, United States - 17_EM | ecosystem: Host-associated > Plants > Roots > Unclassified | place...
GACTCCGGTCCCGTGGTTTTTCCCGCATCGGGTTTTCCACGTAAAAATCTTGGCGTTGATTTGTGTGATTGTTGCATTATATTTGTTCATTGTTTGATTCTGTTTTTACTGCACAAAGAGGGAAAAAGGATTGGGACTTGTGAATTGTGAATTGTATTCCGCTGAATTGATCCGGTTAGTTGTCCCTAGTTTTCTCAACAGAGAGACGTCTACAATCCTTACAAAAGCTTTGCTTCGTAGAGGCAAATCAAGGGAGGAATCTTATGTTCGAACTGGGAAGACTGAAACAGTTGAGAAAGTTGGGAATTGTAAAGTTGAAGAAAAAACATGGGAAGGCTCTCTGTTCTTCTGTTGAAAGGCTGACGAATCTCCGTGCCTTGTCTGCTACTTCTATCACAGAAAATGAGATTATTGATCTGGACTACGTAGCATCGCCTCCTCAATATCTTCAACGATTGTACTTGGGAGGACGTATGGAGAAACTACCAGACTGGATATCTTCACTGGACAGCTTGGTCAGGTTGGTTTTAAAATGGAGTCAGTTGAATGACGACCCACTTGTATCTCTTCAACATTTACCCAACCTAGTACATCTTGAATTAGTACAGGTTTACAATGGAGAGCTCTTGTGTTTTCAAGCCAAGGGATTTCAGCGACTCAAGTTCTTGGGGTTAAATAAACTAGAAAGGGTCAGGATGATAACTGTAGAGCAGGGAGCAATGCCCTGTCTAGAAAAGCTGATAGTCCAGAGCTGCAAATCACTGCGGAGGGTGCCATCAGGCATTGAGCACTTGAGTACGCTGAAAGTACTGGAATTCTTCGACATGCCAAAAGAACTAGTCATGACTCTGCATCCTAATGGAGAAGATGGAGACTACTTGAAGGTTGCACATGTGCCTGATGTCTACTCTACGTACTGGAATAATGGTAATTGGGATATCTTCTCTTCACTGGGTGCCAAATTAGAAGACAAACACTCTGCCCAGCTTACTCCTAGAATGATCAAACGCAATTATACTTGGAAATAACGTGTGATTACTATTTACTCATCAAATACTGTCTGGTCTATATTGATCAATGTATATATATAAATCATGAACAAGCTTATGTTTATGTTCCATCTCTCTTGCTCTCCAGTATCTTCTTTGGTGCGCAGTGTAATCAGTTGTCTTAACGCTTAACTAATTATGCTCCCTCGGAAAGGGGATCGAGCATCGATAGTGTGAATAATTGCACATCGCAGATTCAATTCCTACCTGGTGTGGATCAAGATTCAAGTGGAATTTTCTTCAACGACGACTGGGCAAACTACCAGGATGGACAGCAATGGTCCTTCATTGATAATAATAGTAATAATTAAAAAGAAAACTAAAACCTCTTTTAAAAGAACTTTAGCTAAGAATGGGAAATAATTAAAATATTCCTAAATTATATGGTTAAGAATCGTCTATAATATGTGTACACGCAGGCAGCCATGCCGATCCTGCTAAAGTCTCAAAGACTTGTTGTGCTGGGGAATTTACCTCTAGAAAACCAATAATTAAGATCAATTGAATTGAATGGGAAATAAATGATTTATATGTGATTTCAACATGGATTAACATTTTCTTTAAAGTGTTAATTATATGTCCCTTAATTTGCAAAATAATTGCTATAATGTTTTAAGTAAATACGATTATAGAACTATACACAAACATCAAGAGTTAGTTTGATAAGAATATAAGAGAATCTACTTCAAAAAAACTGAAACAACTTGGTCCTTTATTTATAGTTTTTTAAATAATTAATTGTTATCTTTAATTATTTCATTTTAAAAGAATTAGAAAGAAAAAATAAACCCTTGTTCCTTTATCTATAGCTATTGAGTAGACACAATTAGTGATATTTGTCTAAAAATCTCAAAAAAAAAAAAAGTGAAAAGTAATCTCTAAAAATGTACAGTAAAAATATCTTGATTCAATGTGAATTAGAATACTAAAATTAATGTTTTTCCCAACTAAAAAACTAAGTTATCTATCACATAATTATATCTTTTCATAGGGACCACTAATCATTTTAGAAATGATTAGAGCAAACTTGGTTTTTTCTTAATGCATAATATGATTATTTAATTATTTTTTAAAAAAATTATTTAACTTGAATCTAGAAGATTTTTTCGATATTTTACCTTTTGTATTATAGTAAAATGATTCCATAACCTGCTATTAACAGCTTATTTCATAGTTTTAAAATTCAGCCCGGCAGGTCGACTTGAGACTCGGCTGACCTGGGGCTGGAATCGAGCAGGGTTGAAAAAAAACAGGGAAAGGATAAACCCGGTGTGACCCGGCAAGACCCAGTTAAAAACCCGGTTGCAACCTGTTGACTTTTTTTTACTAAAACGATATCGTTTTGATTTTTTTATTAAAAAAATGACCCAAACGACCCGATGACCTGGTCAAAACCCGAAACCTAAACCTTGAACTAGACCCGGTATAAAAACTATGGCTTATTCATACTTTTATTTAGGGTTTTATTTATTTATTATTATATGATTTTAAAGATAATTTAATATTTTGATATATATACAAAAAGCGATATTTATCCACCAGTTTGTAGTGTAATTGCGTACAGAATACAGTGCAAGAAGCGATATTTAACTAATTAAACAAAGCTTTCTTTGTGGTTTGAATTAAAAAAAAAAACCCTGAAAGTGATACTAAACCGTCTCTTAATCTCCCTTTCTTTTTTCCTTGGAAATCTTAAACGAGAAGATAAATAAGAAATTATAGATACTGCATTAAAGTACAGAAATTTAACAAAAACCTAAAGTTCATGGGAAATGCACAGTAAAAATATCTTGATTCAATGTGGATTAGAATACTAAAATTGATGTTTTGCCCATCTAAAAAACTAAGTTATCCTTCAATTAGATCTTTTCACACGGACCACTAATCATTTTAAAATTAATTAGGAATAACTTGATTTTTTTAAAATATATATAATATAATTATTTAATTATCATTTCAAAAAATTATTTAATTTGTGTCTAGAAGCTTTTTTTATATTTTACTTTTTATAACATAGTAAAATGACTTAATTATTTTTATAATCAAAATTTTCATAACTTGCTATTAATGGTTTATTTGTACTTTTATTTAGGGGGTTTTTTAATTATTATTTGATTTTCAAGACAATTTGATATTTTGATATATATACAAAAGTACAATAAAATAACTTAATTATCTTTAAAGTTTTTTTTATTAATATTTATCCACTAGTTTTTAAGTGTAATTACCCACACAATACATAGCAAAAAGCAATATTTAACTAATTAAACAAAGCTTTCTTTGTGGTTTGAATAAAAAAAAACCATGAAAGTGATACTAAATCGTCTTTTAGGCCCTGTTTGATTTTATATTTTAAAAGTATTTTTGAAAAAAGTTTAAAATTTTTTTATTTTTTTTATTTTAAATTAATATTTTTTGGTATTTTTAAATTATTTTGATGCTCTGATTTCAAAAATAATTTTTAAAAAATAAAAAATATTATTTTAATACATTTCTAAATAAAAAATACTTTAAAAAACAATCAAAACTACGTTTTCTACCCTTTTTTTTTTTTTTGTTCCTTCGAAATCTTAAACGAGAAGATAAATAAGAAATTATAGATACTGCATTAAAGATTCCTAGTAATCGCGCATGATGTGGATTTTTGTCGGTAGGATCTACTGTAGAGCAAGTTACTCGCTGAAAGCAAGCAGCGTCAGCATAAATTAGGCTCACTTGGAGAAGGCTATTTTGTTAGGTAGGTTTTAGCTACCTATCCATGGTATCTCAGCTTGAAAACATATTCAAGTATAAAAGGGCTAAACGACAAGCTGCCTTGAACCCTTTTGATTTCCTGTCCTGAAGTTCTCATCTTATCTCTAAGCTTTCCTTGAATAATCATATATTGCTCATCGTTTTCCACCCATTTTTCTAACATATTAGATTCTAGAATCTTAACGTTGGTGTCAAACCATTTGGCTTGGTCAAGTTTTAGATTAATTTAAAGATGGCTGCTTATATATTGACAAAGCAGAACTTTAAATTGAATGATGCTCTTCCACCGGTATTTAAGAAGATTTTTGAAGATTTTTTTAAAAATTTAATCCAAGGATCTAATCCAGTTTGTTCGTACGAGTACCTTCAAGTTATAATAATAATAATCCAACCTAACTAGCTTCTTGTACAAAGATGATGATTGATTCTGGTTTCAACATCTGCAGGGTGATATCAGCAAAGTAGTAGATAAATGCCCATAGGTACCTCTCCTAGATTGCCTGGATGAGGTCATCTTCTGGGGTCCGCTTTATCTCCCTCCCTTGTGCCTCGGTACAGTCTGACTAGCAGGTGATATTTTCTTCGAACAAGATGGTAAATTTTCATTTTCTTAACAGGAATTGCAGGGGAAGAAAGAAAAATTAGTTTCATGAACTTCTTGGAACCATTAAATAATTAGTCTACAATGCGTACCTGAGCAGTGAGCCTTTCATACCTGAAAAGTAAGAGGATTTGCCTTTTCAGATAAGAACTAATGTGCTACTTGGCAGATTGACGACGGGATCGATAGAATTTCACAGAGCTTGCAAATATATAATAGAACTACGTAGACTACAACTACAGAATATCTTTGCTGATGGTGATTTGGATTGGCGTGCACTCTCAAGCAAAGAACTCGTTGACTAGTAAAATATTATATTCATGAAGGAAGAGCTCATACTTGTATCTAGCTATGCGGTGGCATTATACAAGTAGAGAGCGAACTCTCAAGAATCACCGAACAGCCACAAATTCAAACACCAATGTTACGCTCCCTGAAGTTACTGAAACACTTCCCTGAAACAATGAAAGAGCCATGTCTGAAGGGATAGTGACCTTCTTGCTCACGAAGCTTGGAGACTTCCTCCTAGAGAGGGGGAAACAATTGGAAACAGTGAAGAATGAAGCTGAGCATGTTAGTGATGAACTTGCGTTCAATATGAAAGCCTTCCTGAGACTTGCAGATGCAATGGAGGAAAGTGATTCTGCACTCAAATTGCTGGTCAAGAAAGTAAGAGATGTAGCTTATGACACAGAGGACGCACTTGATGAACTGATCAGGCTATGCCTTGCCAATGATAATGGGCATGGAGTTATTTCCTGCTTCAGGAAAATTGTCTCTCTGTTAAGGATGCTAGAGCTCGGCGTCGAGTTGCTTCAAAAATTCAAGGCATCAAATCCAGAGTCATCAGTATATCAGAGTCACATCGGAGATACTGCAATAAAAATAACAAAATGGTTCATGGTTCAAGTTCCAACAGCATCAACTACGATGGAATGTCAAAGGGATGCCCTTCTACTTGAAGAAGCTGTTCAAAAAGCAAAAAGCAGAGCGATTGAGCGGCTTCTTGGGACCAAATCTGGACGTGAAGTGGTTTCAGTGGTGGGCATGGGAGGATCGGGGAATACGACCTTGGTTAAAAGGGTCTACGAGGATAAAAGTTAATTTTCAGGAAAATTTGAAAAAAGCCACATAGTTTCATCGTTATTTTCACTCTGGTCCATTAACTTTTAATCATGTCCTTCATCAATAAAAATTACTTTTACCTTCAATTTTATCATTTAAAAAATATTATTTTAATATATTTCTAAATAAAAAATACTTTAGAAAACAACTATTACAATACCAAATACTACCTTAATATTTTGTTAATATCCTCATGTAAAAGTGTATTAAAAATACTAATCTTTCTACCACGATTTAAACACCGTTTGAATTGTTTTAATGTACTAATTTTAAAAATAATTTTTAAAAAATAAAAAAATATTATTTGGTGTATTTTCAGCATGAAAAATACTTTAAAAAGCAACTGCAACCACATTCTCGAACAGAAAAAAAAAAAGGAAAAAAAATATTAAGAGTTTTTGAAAATTATAGTTATGATATTAATTTGTGAAATTCCGGTAGGTTTGAACCCGTGAGTGCAGGAAAACTTGGGCAAAGATTTAGCGCATGATGAGTCATTATTTACAATTTAGTCTTTTTACATACAACGTTTCAATTGAGTCCACGTTTCTACACTAAGCAATCCTGCTCTAGCCTATCAATTATTAATTAATGTTTACTCATATCAATTGCTTTGCTTGTGTATTATTTAATTAATTTATAATATTTTAAGATTTCTCAATATATTTTTTATGAACAAGTTTCAATGTTTATTAAATAAATAAGTTTGAATTTAAAATAATTTTATATAAACTTTGATAGTCATAAATAATTTATTTATTTAATTTTTAAACCAAGCTGATAACTTAAGAAAAAGTCAAGGACATAAATTGAATTATTTTTCAATAATAATCATTGAATATTTTTTCACCTAAAATTATAATAATTATGAACCATTTTTAATTTGGCCGGTTTATTTCAATTATATATGGTATTAGTATTTATTAAATCAAAATTATGTAAATTTTTTTTAAAAAACCAAATGATTTTAAAAATGTTCATGTTTGTTATCACTAGGGGTGATTATTTTCGATCTGATTCGATTTTTATCAAAAAAAATAACCAAAATCGTTTTTTTTTGAAAAAAACCGAAACCGGTTCAAACCGACCGGTTTTGGTTATTTTGGAAAAAAACCGGTTCAAACCGGTTTGGCTTGGTTTTTTTCCGGTTTGGGTTCGGTTCGGTTTTTTCGGTTTTAAGCTTATAAAACCGAAACCGAACCGAACTAGTCGGTTTTTTTCAAAATTCTAATCGGTTTAATTGGTTTTTTTTACAGTTCAGTTTTTTTGTTTATTTTTTTTCGGTTTAATCGGTTTTTTGGTTTTTTTGCTCACCCCTAGTTACAGTTGAAATGATTTTTTGAATTTGTTTTTTAAAATTAATTTGTTTTTGGTATTTTAGAATTTTTTTAATGTATTAATGTTAAAAATAAATTTTTTTTTAAAAGTAATTTTTATATATTTTAAATAAAAATACTTTAAAAAATAACTTATATTATTTTAAAAAGAAAACGAAAATAAAATAAAAGAAAAATAACGAAAGTGTGTTTATCACTTTTTAAGAAGCATCTGAAGTTCTGAACACCACTATATTTCTGAACAGCGAGTGTGTTTTTCTCTCAGAAAAAACACACGCAAAGCCACTTTCTCTCTCCAAAAATCAAACGTCCTGTTTGGCAAATTAGGGATCTGAAAGAGGTCAAGAAATATGAGCCGATACAACAGCGACCCTAACCCATTCGATGAAGAAGAAGAAGTGAATCCCTTCTCGGTAATTTTCCTTCCTTTCCTTGTTTTCTCGTTTCGGCCCCTTTCCAGATCTACTTCCTCCTCGTTTTTAAGTGGTTTAGTTTTGCTATATTTCGATTTATGCGAGCGTAGTTTGGGCAATTCTTGTTTATTTGTCTGGATCTGATATGAAAACTTTTCTTTGTTTAAATGATGGAAGGGAGCAAGTACACATTTTGTTCGATTTATTTATTTATTTTTCAATTTTAAATTATGTTATACACTGAACTGTGTAATCGAACATTTAATGTTTTTTGCTTAATTGAAAAAGAAAGCCTTGGTGTGATTGCTGGTCGGTTGTGAATGTTAAATTGTTATCAGAGTGGACTAATTGTTGACTAAATTGCGAGTAGAGTAAAACTTATTTGATGAGAATAATAGGTTAGGAAGTAGGCAAGTTATGGGGCCCAATTGTTGCAACATGGGTGAAGTCAGGCTTAGTCAAAGACTGGTCAACCCTGGTTTGACCATCAATTGTTAACTGGGTTCTGTTAAAGTAGTCAAATATGCACTCGCAAGCTTTCAGATTTTGAAATTAGCTGAAGTTCAACCCTGGTTAAATTTTGGATCACGGAACTGGTTCTGAAAAAAAATTAGTGTATGATGCCATTATCTTTCTTTTAATTTATATTTTTTTCCTGCCAATTTGGTTTATTGTGGTTCATGGTGTTACTTGCTTGGGGTTTTAACAGAAGGGCGCGGTTGCTCCGGCATCAAAGGCACGCATTCCTCCTTTGGGACATGAAGCTATGGGATTTGGGCACAATGATGCAACAGTTGACATTCCACTTGATACAATGAATGTAATGAAATTTGTGGTTTCCCTGCTTACAAGTACACTTGAGTTGGCTGATTTTTGAACTGTATGATTTCTGTATTGAATGTGCAGGATTCAAAGAAAAAGGGGAAAGACCTTGCATCTTGGGAAGCAGATCTTAAAAGGAGGGAAAAGGTTATCTTTTTCATCCCATGGTTAAATACTTCTATATGCAAGTGCAGTACTTGGTTTATGTTATTCTAAAACATGGCTTCCTATCGTGTATAATTGAGCATGGATTCCTAACTGATTTTGAGTTGCTTATTTTTCTAAACCTGCTTTTATTCGTGTCTCATATAGTAAGAAATAGTATACATTGATTTTAAGCTCGGTCAGAGGTTTTACTCATGAATTTTTCATCATCAGGAAATCAAAAGGAGGGAAGATGCTGTTGCTAAAAGCAAGGACTACAACCTACAACATTTTTTGCTTCTAGAATCGTATATTTATGGATTTGTAGAATGTTTATTGCTAACTCAATTTTTCTTTTCCATTTTACATGGTATTTCAGCTGGCATTACCCCGAATGATAAAAATTGGCCACCTTTTTTCCCTATCATCCATCATGATATAGCAAATGAAATACCTATCCATGCCCAAAGGATACAGTATTTGGCTTTTGCCAGTTGGTTAGGTAGGAGATCGTTTTGTGTTATCAATCTTTTTTTTGAAATTTCCGATGTTGCAAATTTGATTGCATGCTTTCTTCTTTGAGTCCAAGTAACTTTTGATGCTATTCAAACCAACAGAGATATTGTTTTCAGTTGACTCTAGGGTAGGTCAGCATTTGGTTCTTCAGCCAAGTTACACCACAGATTTTCTATTCTAATGTAATGGAATGGCAAGCAAATTCATAATATTAGGGACTGTATTCTGTAGAAGCATTGGTGCATTTCTCATATAGCATTTGATTAACACCAACTGCCTTTCTCCATCTCTCTTTTTGTCCTTTGTGCAGAGTCCTTGATTTCCTGCTTTACTTTCCCTACCTTGTAGTTCTTTAACCTTCCATTTCAGTTTTAAAGACTTGCTTTGCCTCGGGGGTTTGTGGATGAGGAAACCTAGTCTCAACCGTTATGCATGAGAACACGTCCCTACCCTGTTGCTTTGCCCTTCAAACAGTGCTATTGTTTACTGAAATAACTTTAATGTTTATAGATAGAAAGATGAACTGGGGATTTCAATTTCATGGATGAGATTGGGAGGAGCACCTTTTGAAGTTTTAGTGCTGGGTTTGTTTTTAAATATTATAATGTGGAGTTATGCACCTAAAATCATTCTTAAATATAGTTGCTGCGCTTGTTAGAACATTTTGTATATAGAACCACAAGATGTTTTATGAGTAGCTGCTAAATCTGAAGACGAGAAACTAAATATGATTACGAAAATCAAATGAAGCAGTTTAGCTTAAGAAGTTTTTGTGATTGGATTTTGGGTCTTAGTTTAGATCAATTGATTTCTTCACTTGAATTAGTCTCCTGTAGTCCCTTACTGTTTCAATGTGTTCTAACCTAACACTAAAATCATGCAAGTCACTTTATCACCTGGAGCTTTATTGTCAACCTGCACCATTGATATTAGAGGATTCATAGTATCTTTCTAGATCTCCCATTTATCTTTGTGCTTCCATATCTTGTTTTCCTACTTGTCTTTGCTCCATTATAGACTTACTTGGTACAATGCTTCTGCAGCACCTTTGTCAAAATTTTCTTTGCTGTGTTTTCATGCAGAATATTGTTAGCACAATCCTGTATTAGATTTTTTTTCTCTGGGAAACCATAAATTGGGGATAAATTGTTATAGATGTCAATTAGAAAGGTGTGGGAGGACTATGTGAAATGTTTTGGTGAAGGTTTAATGTTTAAATTCAGATTCTTGGTTGATCTCCTTCCTTTGCAATAAATATTACGGTAATGGTTAACTAACTTATTCTATCTGTGATCCTAAATTTAACCAGTTTTTCATGTGAACATATAATTCAGTCTTTACCTTAAGTTAAATTTAATAATGAAAATTACCCGAATCATTTCTTTTTCTATGCAAATATGGGCTGCTTTTCCTGTTTCTGTATCTTCTGCTCTTCTTATCTTCAAATCTATTTATTATGATTTGTCATTTTATATCAAGGAAATGGATACAACTCTAGTGAAAATTACTTGTACCATTTCTTTTTCTATGCAAACTTACCGCTAAATTCTTGTTTTTCTTTTATGAGTTTCTCACTTACTATTAAGCAGCAAATCTTAATCTTCTTTGGGTGCCCTGATTTCAGGTATTGTCCTTTGTCTTGTCTTCAATGTAATTGCTGTGACAGTGTGTTGGATTAGAGGCGGAGGTAAGCTCTTCTCCTAATCACATTAGCAACAATTTGTCTAAGAGCTGTAATGCAATTTGAGTTATCTCACACGATTCATGGTATGCAGGTGTCAAAATCTTTTTCCTTGCCATAATCTATGCGCTGATGGGATGTCCACTTTCATATGTCTTGTGGTACAGACCTCTCTATCGAGCAATGAGGCAAGTATTTGTTAATGCCTTCATATTTATTTGATTTGAAGCTTTCCAGAATTTGGATAAGGCGCTCATGGCTGCCAAACCAACTTTTTAAATCTGTTTTTGTATTTGAGGAGAAAACAGAATTGCAAGCTTACTATAAGCTGAAAACTTGAGTAATTATCCACTTAATTCTTAAAGTGAACTCTTGAGTTTAACTGAGTCAAAACATCAAAATTTTCTACATTGATTACAACAGTGTACTGGTGGTAAGTAAACACATGGTTGCTTCATGTATAATTGAACTAAAGATTAAGGGATTGGTGTTCTCATGGTTGTTAAAATGTTCCTTTGTTTTTAAACTTGCAGGACGGATAGCGCATTGAAGTTTAGCTGGTTTTTCGTGTTCTACCTGGTTAGTTTCAACTACCAACCATGACTATATAATTCATCATTGTAATTATTGTATTTTTTTAAACCAACTGATTTATGAATTTGGTGCCCAGATTCATATTGGTTTCTGTATATTTGCTGCTATTGCTCCTCCAATTGTCTTCCATGGGAAGTCTTTGACGTAAGTTCTTGTAGTTCTCAAATTTGATTTCATGCCATGCTATCACACTTAGTTTACAATATAAAATTTAAATTGACAAGCTTTCTTACAATATTGATTTTGATATCACAACTTTTGTTCTGAATGCTAAGCTTTGAACATTGTTATCATTTGCAGGGGCATCCTTCCAGCAGTTGATGTCTTCTCTGACCATGTGTTGGTTGGGGTAAGTTCAACAGTCTTGGCATCTCTCATTTATTTTATTTGTTTTACAAACAACTCGCCATGAACATTTCAGAGTATTGGGAGGCACTTTGTCTTCTGGAATGTCAAATTTTGCTCGTACATAATCTCTTTAGTCCACAACACGACAAGTGTGTGATAGAATTTCTCTTTCCACTATTATGATTCCTGACCCTCAAAATATTTATGACACTTTTAATTTATCATTTCAGTAAATTTACCATCCTTCTCCATATATTTGACAGAGTGCTGTGTTTATGTCTTGAGAAGCTAAAGCATCTTAATAGAATTTTTTGTCTAATTTTTACAAGAATGCCAATCAGGTGTTGAAGAAGGGATGCTTCAATAGTTAAAAATTACCTGTTTGTGCACCAAGTCCCTTGGGGCCTCCTTATGGATTGGAGAAATTGCAAATTGGCTTAGTTCTCTTATTTCTCCATCCTTGGTTGTCAGTATTTATAGTAATTTTTACCTGAGAGCTAGCTGATCTGGTTCAACTTCTCTCATGGGTAATTTTTTAGAAGTTCTAGGCCCTTTTGGTTTTTACCTATTAACCTTAAATGACTGAAGTAGAAGAGATGGATGGATGGATGGATGGATGGATGATGCATTGATACTCCCCCTTGAGTATGTGATGTTAAATGGGCATATATCTAAGGTAAAATGAATTATGAGAGAAGCAATTGAAGGTGTTTTCCTTCCTAAAGTGCCAAAGAACTAAGGATGTGTTACTGCGCTGTGATAAATGCTTAAAAGCATCAACTCTTATGTGGAAGTAATTCCAGGAAGCAGTGTAAAAAGTTATGATCTTGTATTGGTGTAATCAATTACCAGTGGTATAGGTATTGGAGGCAAATGATGGATTATACCTAATTAACTGTTGTGTTTTTCTTCTTCTTCTTAATATATTTTGCATCCTATGATCTTTCCTTAAAGATCATCAAGACATGATATGCATGGAGATGATCCAGTCATGGTGTATGATATATTTTGTTTCTGATATGATATCAGATTGTTTTCATTCTTCCATTCACAAGTGTCAAAACACTGTCTTGAAATAATGCTCTTCTGTGCAGATTTTCTACTTAGTAGGGTTTGGCCTGTTTTGCTTAGAGTCACTTCTCAGCTTGTGGGTCCTTCAGGTAAGATTCTTCATCTTTACTAAAGTCAGCATTTGTTTACTGTTATCTCCCCAGCCCCAGTAGAATATTTGTCCCGCATGTGCTGAGAGTTGGATTTAAAGCAACCATACCCCTTTTCTATATCGTTTTCTTTTTTTTTGTGACCTTGGATTCCTGCTCTCCTTTTCTCCATCTGCAGAAAATCTATATGTACTTCAGGGGGAACAAGTGAGAGATAATGTAGGGTTGGAACTCGGATACAGTTTTTCAAGTGTTGCTGCTTCTCACTTCTCTGGGTGGTTTGGTAGATTCCTCTTTCTATCATTATATATATGTTCATTTCTTCTTCTTTTTTTTTTTTTTTTTTATGTGAGTAACATATTCCAAACCCAGGGAGCATTATATTCCAAAAATTACTGATATATTGTGTTCAGCGTCAATATGGAAAGAAGAAATGTCTCTTGTTTTGATAAATAAGCCAATAGCACTAGTGAAATTACAGGGCGCGTGCCTCCTGAATGAGTTGAAACAGGGTTCCATTTTAGTTAGTTGTTTTGATAATGGTATGCTAGCTGCGGGAAGGCTGGATTGCCGGAATGGCAAAGTGGGAATAGCAGCCCATGGTGTTGTGAGTTGCGTTGAAGCCCAGTGAGCAAGTTGTCAGAAGAGACGTGGATATTGCCTGTGCGTTCCTGTTGGGGAAATCAGCAGTTAAAATAATCCATCCAATGGGCTTAGCACACGCCTGCAGTGTGTTTCTAGACATTTATTTTAGTTGGGTCTGTCATGAACCAGCCTCCAACAAAAGTATCAGTTGTCGCAACACGGATCCGCCGACAGGGATGAGAACTTCGTTTTTGCTTCTGATTGACTGGGATCGTTAATTGTTTATGATAAAGTGCGTTGCGTTGTGTTTTAAAATAATGTTTTTTATTTTTCAAGATTTGAAAAAAAAACTAGTTTAAAAAACGAGGAAGCAGCGGCTCCAAGGCTGTTCAAGAATCTACATGTGATTCCAGTATCTCATGGAAGAAGCAACATAGTAATAGTTAACTACAAAAGCGTTTACACAGTAATCTTTCATGAATTAATTCAGAAAAAAATAATCTCTGAAGCTTGACAAGCACTCGGGACTCGGCTAAAAAAGTAACTATTTTCCTCGGGGGTTCGAAAGAAATTCGTTTGAAATAGTGAACTAGAGACTGTTGAAGTTCGAAGTTTTTCCTTATTTTCTTGTCGTCTTTTTCAAGTGAGTGTTTTGAAGAATGTGGTCCGAAGCATTGCTAGCAATAACAATAGAACTATATTTCGTCTTTTATTGTTATTTCCCTCGGCCTCACTCTTCCAGGCATAAAAGTACATTCCGAGACTAAATTCCGTGCTATGTATTGGCTCCATATCTCCTCCAGTCCACACCCCAAAACCCTCATCTTCAACCATCCACCACCCTGATGCCACGTGGCATGGCAAATATCCAAACTGCAAGAAATGACCACCAAGCTTCTCCATGCCTTTGTTTATCGCAAATGCCATCACCTCATCAACATGTTCAGTAGACTACAAATATCTGGTATAGTTTTCGGAACTATAAACAATTCCAAATGACAATCTTACTCATGGACATTAAATTATTCCCGTCCATGTCCCCCTCTATCCCTGCCTTAGTATTACCTCCGGCTTTGTCAAAAACAAGGGGTAGTCACAGAAAAACATAAACAAGACACGTCAGCATCCCATCACCAGCCAAAACAGTTTTTTCTTTCCCATACAAACTGCTATCTGTTTTTCTTTTCTTCAACCTTTTCCTCCACTCATTTGTTTTCCAAACTTTTCCTTTCATATAATCAAAGGAAAAGCGTCCACAAATCCATTACATGCCACCCTTTCAAAACTAGCTGAAAAGATCAGAACTCAGCTCACCACCATCTCTTCCGCTCTCAAGCTAAGGAAATGGCAGTTTGCACGGTATACACTACGCAGTCCCTCAATTCAACTTGCTCAATCTCCACCCCAACAAAAACCCACTTGGGGTTTAACCAAAGACATGTAGTGTTCTATAGCACTAACAAGAAAACCACCAAGAGGGCTAGCAGTGCTGTGATAACCTGCTCAGCTGACACACAAACTGTTGTGATTGGCCTAGCAGCAGACTCTGGGTGTGGTAAGAGTACCTTCATGAGGAGGTTAACAAGTGTTTTTGGAGGTGCAGCAGAGCCACCAAGAGGTGGCAATCCTGACTCGAACACACTCATAAGCGACACTACAACTGTAATATGTTTAGACGATTATCACTCACTTGATAGGACTGGAAGGAAAGAGAAGGGTGTCACTGCGCTTGATCCAAGAGCCAACAACTTTGATCTCATGTACGAGCAAGTAAAGGCTATCAAAGATGGGACTGCTGTTGAGAAACCAATTTACAATCATGTTACAGGTCTCTTGGATCCTCCTGAGCTTATTAAGCCTCCTAAGATTCTTGTCATTGAAGGTTTGCATCCAATGTAAGTAAGACTACAGCTTCGAATTTCCTTTCTTTACTTGTATTTTTTATGATAATGCATATGCTTAACTGTCTTTCTTTCTGTCTGCCTGTCTGTCTCTGTCTTTCTTTCTTTCCCTCACTCCCTCTTTACCGCACACGTGTTGGTGAAATCTCGGAATCATCTTACACTTTCCCCCCGCAGTTTTTAATGAAGCCGAGGATTCCATCAACTGAATTTGTTATTTTCTGCATCTGTAATTAATTAATCATTTTTTTCCAGAAAACTTAATGTATCGTATAATATTTATACATGAAGGCATAAAGACACAATGTATCACATATTAAATACGGATCAATTTTTCAAGCAAAAAAGCATACCTGGAGAAAATAAGAATACCACATGTTTTGAGGATATTTTTGTTTTTTCAACAAAGTGATCTGAGGATAAATGGATCGTTGATCCTGAGATAGTATATGTTTTATCATTTATGTTTGTTCATTTCGATATAGTATATGTTAAGTGATCCTCTATCTTAATTACAACGCTGAGGAATTGGAACTCTATACTGCCCAAGCTAGCTTGGGCCTGCACCATAGCCCCACTCCTTGTATGCAGACTATTGTAGAGAGATTGAATTCAAGGGGAGAATGGTGAAATAAATTTTTAGATGAATGAATCAAGTTGTACGTGAATGACTTGCTTAAGATTCAATTGAAGAGGGATTTAATCTTATGAAAAATGATCCAAAAGATACCTAACCTTAAAGAAAACAAATACTATTAACCTTTCTGTCTTTGTCGATGAAGGGCTCATCCGTCCAAAACAATATAGGGCTATTATACCAGACAAAACCAGAATGTGCACAGGAAAGAGTGATGCAATATATTACAATCTATTGAGTAAGATCTGTTTGCAAGAGCTTGGACTGATTGTCACCATCTATACAAACATGTAGGTATGACCAACGTGTGAGGGACCTCTTGGACTTCAGTATCTACTTGGACATTAGCAACGAGGTTAAATTTGCATGGAAAATTCAGGTAACTACCTCTATAAATCCATCTTTCCAACTTCTTTATATCAGTGGCCACCATTTATCCATTTATTGTGAGCTAAAGATGTCGTACTGATTGTAGAGGGATATGGCTGAGCGAGGACACAGTCTTGAAAGCATTAAAGCTAGTATTGAAGCACGCAAGCCGGATTTTGATGCTTATATTGGTAGTTCCTTCAAACTCGTAAAAGATTATATTACCAATTGTTAATATACATCTGCTTGTTTATCAGCCTAAAATGTCTATCCAGATGCATGATTATTTCAATTTTTTTCTCACTTTGCAGATCCACAAAAGCAATATGCTGATGCTGTCATTGAAGTGCTGCCAACCCAACTCATTCCGGACGACAACGAGGGGAAGGTTTTAAGAGTTAAGCTGATCATGAAAGAAGGGGTGGAATTTTTCAGCCCTGTCTACTTGTTTGATGAAGGCTCTTCTATTTCATGGATCCCGTGTGGTAGGAAGCTCACCTGCTCTTACCCTGGCATCAAATTCTCCTATGGGCCCGACGCTTACTACGGCCATGAGGTATCTGGTCTAAAGTTCTAAATATGCTTTAGATTTGACCTGTTTAAGAATATGCTGGAGGAGTAAGAATCTTTCGGAATTGATTTTTTAGTTATAATGATGCAGGAAGGGATCCACAGATTCTTTCTTTGGTCTGAGAAAACAATGAGCTCAATTTCTACAGTTTCATATTTTTGTTACTTATACTCTGTTTTGTTTTGTTCGTTCTCAGGTGTCTGTACTGGAAATGGATGGGCAATTTGACAGATTAGATGAGCTCATCTATGTCGAAAGCCATCTAAGTAACATCTCTACCAAGTTCTATGGAGAAGTCACCCAGCAGATGTTGAAGCATGCTGATTTCCCCGGCAGCAACAACGGAACAGGTCTCTTCCAAACAATCGTCGGATTGAAAATAAGAGACCTCTTCGAGCAAATTGTTGCCAGCAGGGCCAAAACCCCAGTTGAAGCCACAAAAGCCTAATTTACATATTGAACAAGGCACTCATTCTCAAAACCCTCTTTGAGTTTCTCTTTTTCAACGTCCTCTTGTGCTTCAGTTCAGTGATAGGTCGGTCCTCATAAGAATGAGATGTTGAGAACACTCTGTATCTATTTGGTGTTATATTTCTATGGAGATCTGTATAATATAGAGAATCAAAAACAGATGAAATTCATTTCAGAAACTTCATAGAAGATCAGAACCTTTTGGCATTATTTTCTCTCAAGTTCCTGCACTACTTTTTCCTTCTTGCATCACCTATTTAGCCACTAAAATTGGTGATTTGCTTGTGCTCTATTTTCTTCTTGGAACATGAATGGCCTAATTAAAATGCATGATTTTTATCTTTCCCCTTCAATGTGCAAAGGAAATGTAAGAGAACAGGAAGTCAAGTGACATGGCGTAAAGTTTGCAAGTAACATTGGCCTTCTCTTTTTGAGTGTGTATACTGATTTAGTTTGATTTCCCAAGACAGTAAAAAAAAGTCTTCTTGGTTGAGATTCGACAATCGAATCTCTGTAGGGCATGATTGCCTTTTCAGAGACAGCATTTATACGTTGTTGCGTTTCTGTAGGGAAGCAATCGAATGCAGAGCCACCTTTAACACGATTGCCTATTTAGGGAGATTAAGTGAAAGAGCAAATCATCAAATCCTTTCTTGTAACTATGAAGCATTTTAAGCTGGAAAGAAAGCTTAATGAAATAAGTTATGGCGAGAAGCATGTTCTACTTTGAAGCTCTGAAAGGACAGCATTAATGTTCTTATGTAAGGGTTGCAAAAGAGAAACAAACAAATTCGATCCCACAAGCAAAGAGAAGCAAAAGGCCTTATCCAAACCGGTTTTCCCTTGTGTCAGATTCAATTTAGCAGATTTTGAAGGGAGTTAAAGACACTGCCAAAATCTCTTTGGGAAACCGAGGGTGTAGGATGGGCTTCAATTATCATGTAAAGTTACGAGTTGTTGGAAATAAAACGAAAATGACATCATTAGGCAGAGAAATGACATTCACTTCCATCGCCATCTTGCGTTTAGCTTATTATATCAGATCAAAAGGAAAAGGTCGAGGAAATCAAGATCTCTTTTTGATATAACAACACTCCACGACTTACCCGTGGAAGGTTGGGAATTAGGTATGCTGGCAATTTAGCTTCCAACATTCCAGATCTCTTTTCGATTGTAACAAACTTGTTAGTGCCATGTCTAGCCCATAGAGGTCCTTCAAGTCAAGATGATGAGAAAGATCGTAACCTTCGGCTGACAGTTTCAGAATAAGTTTCACATATGCTCCATTGCTCATTTTCCTCTTAGCCATGCGAACACCAGGCCTAATAAACTCATGGGAAGAGGGTGCTCAGATATGCTATTCGTGCAACACAAGGATTGCCATCCACCAGCACCCCATTTGTAACAAACTCTTGGCATACCTGTACAAGATCAAAATGGAGAAGGAACCCCGGATAAATCGAACTTTGTTTTGCCAATATCGATATCAAGATTCTTTTCCTCACGTTTTGATTCAGGTCTGATTTTTCCGTTCGTCTTCTTGGAAGATTTCTTCTCGGGTTGCTTTGGCCCCAAAACCTTGGGTGGAATTTGATTAGAATTCTTGTCAGCAGACTTCTGTTTCCTAGCCTTTCTGGGCTTAGTTCGTGAGTTGTTTCTCTTAGCTAGCTCAGCTGGAGATATGGAACGGATGGAAGCAACTGGAACACCTGGTTGTGTATCCTTCTGAGTTCTGTCAGGACCTGAATTTGTTTTCGGTGCAGAGAAGAACCGTCCGGGATAAAACCAGGAAAAATGTGAAAATGATGCCGCTGTGCTTGCTTCTGGTATCACATGGTATCAAGAGTATGTCCCCATCTTCATAACCACTGGATTAACACATGTGCGTCAGGAGGTAGCTCGGGCAAATCAAAATCCCGGCGCTCAACTGCAATTGACATCTATGTCAGCCCAAATTCCACTTATAATCCATACATAGATGTTGCTGAAGGATAGGGAACAAATAGAATAGCATCAAGAAAAGCTGGCTAATTCAGGCCAGAATTCATTCCCTCATCATCAAAACCATCAAGTAAAATTCTAAACCAGACCAGCCAAACTAATTATGGAAAAGCATGTGGAATTAGTACGGTAGGAAGTGCAGAATTCTGAACAGTCTGAGGATATATTGCACCGCACAAATCTTATTTCACTGTGATGTTTTACAATGAAAATCTAAAAAGAAATACCTACTCATTTCTAGAATAAATCACAGCATATGCGAAAACAGATTCAATTTCATAAATAACTTACAAGTTCACTGCTAGAAAAGACAGAACAGAATGAGCAAAGGAGCCCAATATTCCTGAATGAGCAGAGAAAAATGCATTGACTGAAGCTCCTACAGAGAATATTAGGATATGCACCATAGTGACCCCAAGGCAAGAATTTTCAAGACAGAAACATAATGCGAACCCCAAATTACTTCATAAAGGAAAATAAAGTACAGTACCTAAAAAGGAAGAGCAATGTTGCCACCATGCAGTGGAGTTCAAGCTCTGAAAAACAGATTACTCATAAAGTTGACTTGAAGACTGTTTAACACTGACACTAACACTGTAGACTCAAAGAAAACCGAGACTCGCTGTTGCCTTACTGTTTGTTTTCTCACATTAACATGTTAAACCAACTGTTCATAATCAATTTTTTCCTTTCTTGGTCCCTGAAAATTTAACATTGTACAGATTGGTCATTGCACTTAGTTTCTTTTCAATTTCATCCTTGCAAATTATGTTTGCATGATTTTATGTGTTAACATTTGTTTCTATTTATATTCCCTCCGGTACTAGTGTGTCATAGAGTATTTTAACGTTTGACTAAATATTTATTTCACAAAATACCATTTAAATTTGTCGTAAAAAAAAATAATGGTCTTGGGTGCATGGACTGGTCGAGGCCTTGCGTGGTTTTTTTATATTTTTTTAATAAAAAAGAAAGTGCATAATCATCATTTACTAGCAAATGGCGCATTAAAATGTCACGAGGAATTCGATCTTTCTACCATAAAACAAAGGCTAATTTTATCCAAATAAATACATAAATAAAATAATGTTCTTTGATATAAATACCCCTGCAGGCTGCAGTCACAGTATGACCCACAAGTCACAGCTATAATGATAGCTAGCAGTGCAAATCAAGGT
>Ga0307515_10008309_pt1 | contig 20256 bp, 19 predicted proteins | sample 17_EM_MG_FD_194513 | JGI IMG/M metagenome (GOLD analysis project Ga0307515, IMG submission 194513) | Populus trichocarpa ectomycorrhiza microbial communities from riparian zone in the Pacific Northwest, United States - 17_EM | ecosystem: Host-associated > Plants > Roots > Unclassified | place...
TGAGGAGGAAGAAGCATCGCAAGCCGATGATGGATCAACGCAGAATGTGGAGGACTGAGGGCATAGTACTAGAGAGTGTGAAGATTAGCCTGTATATTTCAGACCTGTAAAATACGATAATGGCGAAACAAATGCAACGGCAAGCGAGGTATCCGAAGCGAAGACTGTATTGCAATATGTGACAAAATCTCAAAGCTAAACATATATGGGGCGAGTGCGGCATCGGATATATTATAGCAATAGCGGAGAGGTAAAATGTGGCTATTGGCCGAAGAAAGGCATAAACATCGCCAGGCGTTGTGTGAACGGCTGCAGCATAACTGCAGCCCCTGCGAAGAGTGTAACACACGTGTCGTTCTGATGGTGCGTATGCAGGGCGCATAGTAATGGAGGTGAGTATGCAACGCGACCCGTCGCCTGGGCGACGGGTAGCGTGTAATTCTCAGTCAGAGGGTTCGAGGTTCCGTCAGAGCCGTCAGAGCCATCCGGAACACCCGGGTGTTTCAGACGGAAACTAGGGTTGTTGCTGATGTACCTTCCATATTGGGGATGAATCGTTCACTTTGACACAGAATTCTTATATGTCCTGTTACAGGAGTATTTTATGTCTCCATAACAAATACAACATTTATTTGACCCAATACAGCCGCCTGACCAATCCACTTATCTCCTCGTCTTTCCCAAGACTCAATATCTAATTCTATCCATCAGGGCTTATCACTCTTTCTCGTCTGTCCAAGGTTGTTCTTCTGGAAACACTTCATAGAGTAACTACCCTGTTGAAATGTAACTCAAGACCTCGTACCCCATACTTTCAATAATGGCTGAGTATTAAAGGATTCGTGAGGTGAAGGTTGAACTCTGCTGTATGTAGTAGTGAATGTAATTGCCAAATGCTTCGACGACAATCTGGTGACCTCACTGAGACTGTGTCAACCTCTTCATAGATGTATATAGTGTATTCATGAACATGGTTTAAAGAACTAATCTTGAAGGATTGTATATAGAAATCATAATGATATTTGAAGGTGTTCTTCGCTGGTAGTGTCTGACTGTTGATTGCTGCCGGAGCTTGGTTCATCTCATTGTCGGGGACCATGCAAGCATTTTGTAGAGGGTTTCTCCGGTCATGTTTGCCAATGGTATCTCGCCATAACACCTTGATTGTTTGATACCTTATCACCGAGAAAAACTGGTTTATGTCATTGTTACTGCCACGAATTCTCTCTGGTTACCGTATTCATGCAGGAGTGATTTTTAGGTATTACATCTCCCGTAGGACCATCCATATGATCATGATGTCAAATGCAGATCATGACAGCTGATAACTTCAATTTTGACATCTTGCTTCCCATTCGTACAGTAGTTGGAACATCGGATATTACATTTTCATATTTGTGGTGATCGCAATTAATTATAATAGCTCATCCGTAGTAAGTGCCTTACTTTTGATTCGGCTATTCAGTATTACATCAGTGATTTAATCAGTGACAAACCAATACTCTGCCAATGTAGATTATGACACATTATCCTTATATAATTAACTGGTATAACATTGCCATGCATAGGGTCTTAACTCAATCAACCGGTTTGCTTCTGGTCTCGTATCTTGAACCAATGTCATTAATCACCGTGACACTGCATGCTTAGGTCTCAAGCTTCCGTAGACTGGGGAGTGCTGCAAGGCGTTCACACCACTTATCCCATGGCCTTGCAGATCACTGTTACTTGCATATTGCATTATCGTCTGCTGCACACATAATTCTGCATAATCGCAACTTAACTATGTATTGCTGTGCTAGATGCAGTACAGTAGGTGTGGTCAATAATCATGTGCACTGCTGATGGTTTTTCACTTCCCAGTAATGGCGACATGATTGCATTATCATGTTTGAATCTGCTAGTGCGAACTTTATTCGTCACTAATTAGTTGACATGCGGCTCATCAGTGATTCCACTTAAAACCACTTGACTGACAAACATGTTATCATACTACACAGGATGGAGTTCTCTATATAAGTCTTGTGTGATAGTCACATTTACCTGCTGCGATCTAACATGTGTCGGTACCCTTGCTAAGAGAGAATCCCTAACATGGCCCAGTGTCCAATTATGCTTTCCCGCATCTCCTTTCATCTCCCTCTCTTAGTTGTCCTCAACTCTACTGTTACCTAAGAACACCAAGTTAAGACATACCTCTCCATGTCACCACGTCAAGATCATGAGTTACCATTAAGTACACCATACACCAAGTTCACCGATTAGATTATCAACCGAGTACCGCATACACTGACTACTGCTTATACTGAGTACTGTACATTCCGACTACCATATACACCGGGTACGTCATACACTGAGTACTTCATACACCGAGTACTTCAAACACTGACCACTGCATACCCCGAGAACAGCATACACCGAGTACTGCACACACCGAGAAGTGCACACACTGAGTACTGCACACACAGAGTACCGCATACACCAAGGACTGCATACACGAAGTACTGCATACAATTAGTAATGCCTTATCCCATGATTGACTGTCTCCCACTCCTCACCAGTCCCATATCTCTCATCCCTCATCTCTCATCTCTCATCTCACGGTAGACCTCGTTGTACTCTACTCTCTACATTCCCACAATTATAAGTTAACCACTGGATACAATGTCAGCTCCAATCATGCCTCCCGCCTACAGATTGACCACCTCCAAGTACTCCAATCTCGATTAATCACCGACTGCTAGTGTATCTCTCAACTTGCTCAGTCACAGCCTCCATGTTTGCATAACCTTGGCCTCCATGTGCATCTCTAAACTTGCTCGATCACCACCTCCATGTGCATCCCCAAACTCACTCAATTACATTGTGGTGAATCCATGGAGCTAGAGGGGAGAGAGCTCATTACCAACACTCCAGCTAACCTTTCACGACATCCAGACAGAATTGATGGGAATGTTTGGTAATCATGCAAGGATGTGCTAGGCTATCCACCCTTGAGGAACCACACAAATTGCATATATCAACAAGTAATAGGCTACCCGGCCATGAGGAACCTCACAAATTGTGTAGATCTACCAATGCTCAGTAGGAGTGCGTGAGCAACCCCACAAACTCTGTGGATCTATAATAGCTCAGCAACAGTGTATAGCACCAAGAGCTGGGAAAGAAAGTCTGTGTATTGTGTATAGTAAGATAATGTCTATCTACCCCAGTGTCTCACACATATATACTCCCTGTTGCTCAGTGCATCTCTGTTATTCATGTATCACTGTACACACCCCTCCGGCTTCCCACTGCCAAACTGACAGGATGTGGTGGTGGTGGTGTGAAATCGATGTTCCTGATATAATGGCCTTCAAGTTCATCTGTAAGTTCTCTCAGTGGGTGTCTCCAGGTACTTCTCCGATTATGCTCAAGTACCACCCGCAGCTGGATTGACCATTTGTATATATTCAGAGAGGCTTCTATAATTCATGCCATAAAATGATGTTGTCAATCTTGTAACTGTAACAAAGATGAATATGATAGACAAAATCCCATGTGGTTATGGAACTCAAAGTACCGCTGTGGCAAGATTACGACATCAACTGGCCTGCCGAGCTGCAAAGTGGTCTTTGCTACTCTCGAAGTCCCCCGCAGACCTGTGCAGGGGTCTCAGTTGCTCCAATCTCGGACACTCTTATAAGTCATGTCTTGTAACATCCTGAATGCACATGCATACTGGCAGGTGCTTCTGGGAGCACCTGGGGATCCTCTTCCAGAGTTTGCTAACACTTTGCTTAGCTCCAAGGGTGTCTGGGAGCACCTGGCAGTATTTGAGCAGACTGATGAGATCGACTGGAGTGTCTGGGATCTTTGCATGTGCCTTCCAGGCAAATTTATATTGTGCTGATGCAAGGTTTGCTCATTTGTAGTTCTTAAATATTACATTCTCAGTCACACTCTCAAGAAGATTCACAATGAGACTATCAAGCATCCATCAAAGCAGACTCAGAATTACGTTATCAAGTACACTATTATGTATACCTCAAAGCAGGCTTGCAAGTTAACTCTTGTTGGCTAAAAGGCACCAAAGTATACTCCTTAATACTGTGTATAAGTAATGGCACAACTGCACATGACATGTCCAGGGCCCAGTAACACCAGCTTTATATACAGTAGGGTCGCCATGAGCCTTAAATCTCTAGCAATAATCTTACCTTTATACTACTCCACATGATTGAGATCCACGTTGCCAGCCATATCTACTGATATACCTTCCAATGAAGCCATACACAGGTGTATGCCTTTACCATATAGCGTAAATAGCGTAGTAAACACTCCAGAGAGTATAGATAGCAATAGATCTATCTTCAGCTGACAGCCGTATATGGTGTCATTAGATCACTTTCAGATCTTTGGGAATATACAATATATTATGAAAGAGAATACATTGCAGTGCAGAAGACCACAATAATGATGTGAGGTGCATGTATGTATATGCCTGTCGAACAGTCTGCAGTCGATTTGCACTTTCATTGTCGCAAAGAATATCGTGTATATGTGTTTGTTGCTATCATCACATCATATGACAAAGAGAACTCTGAATATTTACAATTAACACTAGTAATCAGTTTCAAACTGTCTGTTTTTGTGATCTACATTTATTTCACATTTCAATTTCAGCTGTGTGTAAATCTTCTTGCAGATTGTCTTTATCTAATAAACTTTTCAATAGTACACTGATAATGTTTACTTTCATTAATATTTTCAATATTGAAAGTTATCACATCAATACAATAACAGGTTCCAGTTCACCTCTTTTTGATTTTATAATCTCCAGCTTTCAAATAGGATATAAGCAATAATATTCATATAAGGTCATGACATGTGTCTTTTTAGATTCTCATTGTTCAGACTTCTGTAGCTAAGTTGCTGACAATATTAAATATCAACTACAAGAACTTAAATTAAAAATGATGCACTACTTTGGGTCTGCTAGATGCACTCTGACAATGGTGTAATACGCAGAAAATGTGCTTATTTTACCCGATTTCACATTGTAGGTTCAGATTAATAATATCATTATTATTGGGAGAGTGATTGTGAATTCATAAGTTTAGTATCATATTGTGATTCAGTATTATGAGAAGAATTTCCAATATAATAAATCGGGAACTGGGAAGTGAAATGGAATGTCTTTAAGGATGTTTCATTTCTAGAATATATTGTAATTTGAGCAACACTTGGTGACATCATTGAATTTCTAATAATATAAATAGCCACACATAAAGTTTATTTCCAGCTGACCATAATTGCTCTGACCATATTAATAGTATAAACTTACAGAGACTTGGCAAGATACACTTGTTGGCTTGGGACTTGTATAGTAAGTGTACAGTAGAAGTCAGAGTTGTGTGTACATAGGTTCTTGGGTAATTCAGCTGTAGTCAAGTAACTCACAGAGTTTCACTTCTATTGCTACTGTGACCTTCAATCCCTTCCATATCTCTCTTCTCCAGATCAACACCCCGCAACAAAAACAATCAACAGAGTTGCCAGGTAGTCAATTTCGTACAATATATAACTGGATACAGGCAGTCAGTAATCTGGCAGGTGGCATGGTACCTTATGTGTGGTATAATGGTCAAAAGGCCAGGTGGCACATTCAACCATTTTCTTTGACACAAATGGAGTCATACATGTTACTAGATTATCTGTAAATATTTTAACACAGTGAAATGGCTGCCAGTACTTGATATTATATCTGAAAGTGTACCTGACTTTTGGCACCCTCCAAGGCATTGAAAGCCACAGATAGAATAAACTGGGTGGTCAAGATGCAGACAATGCATCTGGGTGCCTCCAAAGGGCAGTGAAGCTATCACTATGACTTGTATATACTAGCTCTATGCGCACAAATTGTAGTTAATATATTACTACATTTCCAGTTTTTATTATTGCTCTCTTACTATTGGTTATTGCAATACATCTCTATAAATAAATGATTATTATCTTTTCATATGTTACTAAGATTTCTCAATCACTGTTATTAAGCATGACCAATATTATCCACAGCATACCAACAACATTATATATCGCTGGCCTATACATATATCTTTAGCTTTGTTTCCTTTCTATTTCTATCTTTACTGCATTACCCTCTCCTAGTACAGCTAGTACAGTTGTAGAATACACCTGGCAATTTGTATACTTTCAGACTTCAAGTGGATTTCAAAGCCTACTTTGTCATCATCTGTAAAATTATTCCAATGCCATCATGCACGTTTTGCCAGTGTAGTCATAATGTACCTCTGAGAGTTAGCACGAGTATCCTCTTCAGATTACCATCGAGTACACTTACATACCATCTGCAGCCTGTTTTAATCAGATATATATTACCATATATAGACCTCTAAATCCATACATGAGAATATAAAGTAAATTCATTTATTGTGTAAATGATTAACAATAGATAGTAACTCTAGATTTAAACCGAAGTATTTTGAAAATACTCCAGTAGTATTTCCCCACAATATATCTGTACTCCTTAGCTACACTCCAGTATACTAGGGCTCTTTCAGATATGTTATCTATAACTTTAAGGGTTTACACTCATGATACCTTTGTCTGGGGGTTTCACTTCACAGTTGTCATGATACATATCTAGATTGCGGCTAATTCGTGCCATAGTCATCTGACTGAAGCATGAATAACACCTATTCACAAGCAATACTATCTAAGATAGTTAAGTGATCTTTACTGGGGTTACACGTGGGCCACATGTCCATAGAATAGTGAAAAAGTACATGGGCGCTTGCCTATTGTATGATGAGAACACTGTCATGCTGCCATTGCTGGGATGCCAATTGAGACATCAGCAGTGTACGTGATTTTCAACCCCATCTACTATAATTTGTCCCGTGGGATGACACTTGGGTAAGTTGCAGTTACAATGAGCTACATAAGCAGCTGATGTCAATCAAGATGTGATTATGTCGAACTGTATAAGCGTATCAACACATAAACAGGAACCCATTGCATTGATTCAGTGTGATCGAATGGTTCAAATCGAAATATGCAGTATATGAGCAATTATTGGCATTAATTGAACTTAAGAGGACAAAAGTGACCCTGCTGATTGGTTTTAATTCAGTATGCATCGCAACACAAAGTGGGTTTGGTAATCCAGGTTGGGCGACCATGAGTTGTTTGCTGATTAACTCTTGAATGCAATTGCCAAATAATCAGATTATAGCAACGCAATAACCGAATTGTGATGAGCACAATTAGACTACATGCCAGCAGGTTTTCCCACTGCTGAACAAACCAAAGCAAGATGTACAAGTTCAACTTATATGCTGTCATTGTTGTGGATTTGATATTCTACAGAGGACAGCCCTTGTTGAAAGCATAACACTTTAAACCCTCTTATTTATGAACACACTAACTGTGAAGGGATCTGGGGCGATATTCGTATGCCATTTTCGGAAATGGTAAATGGCATTGAAGATAAGCTATCACGCAACTGAAATATCATACCAAGCATATCTGAAGTAGTCTGTAACACCGGGAGATCCACCCTAGGTCCTAATCAATAAAAGCCCCTAATGACTTCCGGACTGATAAAGAGAAGAATAATTAAGCTTCACTCAGAATCAGTATAAGCATTACCACCCAAGGAAACAAGGTAACTGTTCCATTCTCTGCACCCAGAAGATAGTATCCACTCAAGAGTATCGTCTCACACTATAAGTATACTGATGTATACAACTCCAGAGGTTCCTGAAAGAAGTATGAACGAACACACTATCGTGTTGCACTCAGACTTTCTTCGGACTTGTGTGTACACCGGGAAAAGTGACCTTACGCGACGCGTAACTCATACAGAAGCTGTTTTTGCGATGGTAATCCATAGCATATTTGACGCGGGGCACTATGAGGTTCTATGGACCTGCGCAATGACTAGATTACTATGATACGCATGAGATTATGTGTGCTTTATACTATACATCATGCTGCATTCAACAAAACTACCGAATGCACTTCATTGAATACTACCAAGTACGCTCTGAAGTACACTCCTGATTGCACTCGATTGTAAACTCCAACCCTGCTTGACATACGCTCCCAACTAATCTCTCAAGATTCTCTCAAGTACACTCCAAGTACGCTCCGAAGTACACCTCCAAGTACATTCTCAAGTACACTCCCGTGCATGCTCTCAAGGACTCTATCAATTGCACTTGATGGCACTCTCCCAGCCTACTTGACTGTACGCTCCCAAGTAAGCTCTCAAGCACACTCCCAAGAACGCTCTCAAGGACACTCCCAATTGCACTCGATGGCAAATGCAGCCTGCTGGACTATACGCTCGCAAGTAAGCTCTCAAGATGCTCTCAAGCTCACTCCCAAGCACGCTCTCTAGGATGATGCCAATTGCCCTCGATGGCACACTCCCAGGCTGCTTGACTGTACGCTCCCGAGTAAGCACTCAAGACGCTCCCAAGCATACTCCCAACCATACTGTCAAGTATACTCCCAATTGCACTCGATGACACTCCCAGCCTGCTTGACTATACGCTGCCAAGTAAGCTCTCAAGATGCTCTCAAGCGTACTCCCGAGCACGCTCTCAAGTACACCCCCAATTGCATTCGATGACACATTCCCAGCCTACTTGGCACCATGCTTCCAAGTACACTCTCAAGAGGCAAGACATTCCCACCTCACTTGACTATATGCTCCCAGGTATGCTCCTGCATGCTCAATCCGGAGAGTTGCAGAGTTTCAGGCGCCAGGCTCCAGGAGGCGTGAGGCTGGTGGTGTATGGCAGGCAGTTTTTGGCGGACGGCATGTGGCATGTGGCATGTGGCATGTGGCGGGCTGTGTATGGTGGCCGAAATCATGACGTCGGTCGATATCAAAGTCTGAACCTTATCTTTACTGCGGCCACCGCGACAGGATCTCACGATGCCTTACAGTCATGGTGTTGACAATCGTGGCCCTCGATTCTGCAGGAAAGGTAGAAAATTCGATCTTGGGGAGAGCAGATCCCCGACTCAGATGGTCCAGTAGAATCAGCTAATCGCTTCCCACCGATTGTGGGCATATGTGTGCGCATTCGGTCCGTGGCTGATGGTGATGATGGCGATGGCAATGATGGCAATGGCAATGATGGCAATGGCAATGATGGCAATGGCAATGGCGATGATAATGGTGTTGGCGATAGTGATCATAGTACCAGTAGCACTTAGACAAGTAGGTTGGCTACGTCAATGTTAGCATCAAAGCTTCCACAGACTTAGAGCCTTCTAGTTGCCAAAGCTTCCACAGACCTAGAGCCATCTATTAGCCAAAGCTTCCACATACACCAAGTTTTCCATCGGCCAAAAGCTTCCCATGAAAAACTCTACTCCTCCCGATGTGAGGCTCTCTCAAGGAGGTTCTCAGGCAGGCTTTCAAAGAGGCTTTCAAGCAGGCTCCCAAGCAGGCTATCAAGCAGACTCTCAGCAATAGTGTACAGTACCGGTATAGAAGTGAAGGCTGGAGGCAGTGAAGACTGGTATGAATCCATCTCCGGCCGCCAGCTGTATATAGTTCCGTAGTCCCACGCGCACATCGCTATGAACTGACTATAGATGACTATAGGGTGCGCATCACGCAGGAGTCCACAGGAAGCTTTCTATGTGCAGCGCGTGTGCGTGTGTGTGCGTAGCGCAGTCTATAGTTGATTTGCACTTTTGCAGATGTATCATCCTAGCAACTGGTACGTATATGACAGGACCGACAGTCCTGGAGTTCAACAACTCCCAGTATCGACTTGTCTTATAAGAAACAGCGAGGTAGTTTCGCCTCAGCACAACGAGTAGTGCTAACTCAAGAGTATCCTAGCAGAAGTATCCTTTAAACCACTACACTATTGGGCTAGTTCCTTGAGCTTCCTTCGGACTCCAACATATCGTCTTGCTCTGTTCCCGATCAACATCCTGCTTTGACGAAGGTACTAAGAATAACGAAGTATGAAGAGTGATAGATATATATGTAATATAGAACTGAAAATGAATGTACAACTCTGGACCTCAATTGAGAAGTATCCTTGTTGACTTTGATCAGAACTAATACAGAATACATGGGAATACGTTAAGGCTTGACCTCCAGGTTGAGAAGGTCAATAGGTATCGGTGGATAAATCTCAATCTCGATTGTAATTTTCTGTTTGAACGTTATCAACATTCTTCCTCCATGTCAGTCTCGCTGATATATATCAGATGATCCACACCCTTAACAATTCAAAGACTGCCAAAGCCTGTTTTGGAGTTCACATACATAACTGCCTCTTCATCCTTGTCTTCCACCATTTGATAGTCGAGGTATAACTCCCAAGAGTATTAATGATGTCATCACGGTAATTTGCTTGTATTGCGACACAATTGCCATTGATCATACCTTGTATGAATATGAGCTTATCTGAAGCCAATTATTAACAAATAGATTCCGGTCACCAAGAGGGAGTGAGAGTGCCCTCACATATGCCCACCGGGTACATAACGGTTTAACAATCGCAGCAAATGACAGATCCCTTAATTTGCTTACGCTTTATTGCAGCCAAATATCCAGCGATCTGCAACTGAGCTGTTTTGCCATATATTGAACGGAGAGTATCTCACACCACTCAGGACATAATCAAGTTCTATTCACCCTGACCAAGAAGGTGTGGTCGAAATCAGGGTTGATTTTTATCAGTCCATTCAGTTGACAGGACTCCAATATATCCATTATTGGTTATTGACGTATCTCATATATGACTCTGTATATCTCAAGATGCCATAATTGTCTAATGTTGACAACACCTTATCCCATAAAGAATGAACCATTCGGGCATGAGTGAATGGTTGTTCATTCCTGCAACTAGGATTAAGGTTTCCTGACGATAAGGAGTGACCATTGACAATAGAGTTCCTACGACCAAATCCTGATTCAAAGATAATACACATCATATGGGCGCTTGGCTTGATTATGGCCATTGATCTATTGATACGAAGGTAGGGTAATGGAGATGTAACTAATTGGTAACCTGATGTGGAAGGTTGATCCAACACGGAAATCCAGGTGATAATTCCTGATTCCGAATTGAGTATCCATATTAGGATTATCAAGTGATCCTGTATGATCCCAGAAATATACCTGTAACACCAAAAGTGTAAGATAGTCTCATCCTAAGGACTTGAGTCTAAAGTGCTCACATTGGTTTTGCAATGGGAAGAATGAAGCTCTTGCATCAATCCACAGTCAAACATTAGCACGGAAGAACACCGTAAAATATTACTATGGATTCCCTGCACCGTTACTTCTCAACCTCTCACCACCGCAGGAAAGATCAAATTTAGAAACCTCTCGAAGACACACAAATATGCCATGTTGACTATAATTTCTTTCCAAGCTGTCTTACTGATCATCAGAATTACCAACCACATTCAGTTATACAGTCACCGTGGTTAGAGACCAATACCTCAATTACACGAAATGCAGAGTAAATGTTGTATGATTTTGTGGGATTAAGAACCCCAGTAACAACCTTTACTCTCAAATACCTTTCGAAATTATACTCATATGTCATTAGACTTCCAAACACATTCATTATGTTCAAGCTGCTTTCAATTGATTTCAGATACAGCAACACACTTTTGGATGGTTCTGGTAGCATTAAACCTGTGCTGAGATTTGTCATATATTGATTTATTCTCTGACTACTCTCAGAGGCTTCCTGAGTCTCTTAAATAATTAAAGTTATGTTACTGAGATAGTAAAGATATTTTTTGTATGCATATTTCTCAACTTTCTTGATAATAAGAATATTAAGACATCTGCAAAAGTGCAACTCGACTATAGACTGTGCTACGTACACACGTGCACATGCGCAGCTCAGAGGAAGATTCCCCTGGACCCCTTTGTACTGTGCAGTCTATAGCCATCCATAGTCAGTTCATAGACATCTGCGCATGGGACTATGGGACTATATATGTCTGACATCAACAAACCTCAGCCAGTCTTGACTGCTGAGTGGCTTTGCTGGTGGTGACACACTCAGTGAGAGCATCTTGCATGGCCGCTTCCAAGGCAGCTTGAGAGCACGGTTGAGAGCCAGCTTGAGAGCCTGATTCGGAACCTGATTGAGAGCCGGATTGAAAGCTTACTTGAGATCCTGCTTCAGCGTCTGCTCAGCGCCGTGCTTGAGAAAGCCGAGCTTTGGCAGGAGTTGCATATCCAGAGCAATCTTTGCGCCAATTGAAATCTGAGTTTGTGGAAGCTTTGGCCAATAGAAAACTATAAGTCTGTAAAAAATTTAACATTGACGTTGAGGTAGCCAACCAACCTACTTGACTAAGTGCTCTCGGTTCCATCACCGTCACCATCACCGTCACCATCCCAGTCACAATCAACATCACCATCCTGGCCATCACCATCATGACCATCAGCCGCATACCAAATGCGCACAAAAACCCCCAAAAGATTCCGCTGAGATAACTGAGTCAGAGATCTGCTCTCCCAAAATCCAATTGTCTACTTCTCCTGCAGAATCTAATACTGCAATTGCCAACACCATGACCTTGCGGCATTGTGAGATCTTGTCACAGTGGCCGCGCTAATGAGATGGTTTAGACTACCATATTAACCGACGTCATGATTTCAGCCAATATACACCGCCTGCCACCTGCCACCAGCCACCAACCTCCTGCCTCCCGCCCACCAAACACTGCCCGCCATATGCCACCAGCGTCACGCCTCCTTGTGCCTGGTGCCTGCAACTTAGCAAGTCTCTGGATCGAACATGCAGGAGCATACATGGGAGCTTATAGTCAAGTGAAATTGAGAGTGTCTTCGCTCTTGAGAGTGTATGTGGGAGTGTCTTGAGAGCTTACTTGGGAGCTACAGTCAAGCAGGCTGGAAGGTGTGGTCAAGTGCAATCGGTAGTGTGCTAAATGACATCTTATGCGCTGGCTTGGGAGAGTACAGTCAATCAGGCTGGGAGTGTCATCTGGTGCCACTGGAACCGTCCTTGAGAGCATGCTTGGGAGTGTACTTGAAAGTGTCTTGTGAGCTTACTTGGGAGCGTACAGTCAAGCAGGTATGTATTGTGTCATCAAGTGCAATTGTGCGCATCCTTGAGAGCGTTCTCAGGGGTGTTCTTGAAAGTGTCTTGAGAGCTTACTTGAGAGCGTACAGTCAAGTAGGGTGGGAGGTGTCGTCAAGTACAATAGGCAGTGTACTTGAAAGTGTGCTCAGGAGTATGATTGACAGCATCTTGAGAGATAACTTCATCAGCAGAATGTAATTCGGTCCGGAAGCCATGCGCAAACCTCCCAGACACTCCGGTAGCCCTCACCAGTGCTTCTAAGTGCTTCCAGATGCTCCCAGCCCCCCCTGGAGCTTTGCAAAGTGCTCTGAGACTCTGCAAGAGCATTCTCACGTGCTCCTTAAAGCACCTGCAGTGATGGAGGTGCATTCAGGCTGGTACGAGATTTGACTATTAGGATAGTCAAATTTTGGAGCTGCTGAGACCTCTGTGCAGGTCTGCGGGAGACATTGAGAGCAGCTGAGACCTCTGCACAAGGTCTGCGGGAGACTTGGTGCCATATTCTCACAGCAGTGGTTCTTAGGGTTCCATAACCACAAGGCATTTCATCGATCATATTGGTCTTTGATACAGTCACAAGATTCACTATGTCATAATATGGCATGTATTATCTTAGACTCTATATATATACATACGGAGATACAGGGATAATGGAGATGGACTCAGCGACAGGCAGTATATATTTGGGAGACCCCGGGGTAGATTTACTTGATCTCATTATACAAAATACACACTCTCTCTTTCCCAGCTCTTGTTCTTATGCACTCTTGCCGAGGTTTCGGAGATCCAGGCAATTTGTGTGGATCCTCACGCACTCTTGCAAAGCGTTCATAGATCCACACAATTTGTGTGGTTCATCATGGCCGGGGATCCCTTCATATCATCTCACCCGCTTCCTACACTCCTCGACCTAGGAGGGCTCATGACCACGAATTCTCCATTCGGATACCATTCGATGTGCGGCGGAGTGTTAATGATGGGCTTCCTCCCCCGTTTCACCACACTGTGATCGAGTAAACTTAGAGATGCACTCCGAGGCCGTGATCGAGCAAGTTTGGACATACACTTGGAGGCTGTGATCGAGCGAGTTTGATGATACACTTGGAGGACCTAATCTTGCGAGGTTAGAGAAACACTTGGAGGCTGTGATTGAGCGAGTTTGGAGATGCACTTGGGGGCGGTGATCGTGCGAACTTGAAGGCCGTAATCGTGGGAGTTTAGAGATACACTTGGAGGCTGTGATCAAGCGAGTTTGGAATGCACTTGGAGGCCATGATCGAGCGAGATTGGGGGAGTACTTGGAGGCGGTCAATCTGGAGGCGGTAGTTCGGGAGGGAGGCGGGACTGGAGCTGAGACTCTATTCATTCCTCAACTCGTAATTGTTGGAATGTAGAGAATTGAATACAACATGGTATGCCGAGAGATGAGAGACTGGCTGGGAGCGGGAAGACAGTCAATCTTGGGATGATGCAAGTACGCGGTGTATGCAGTACTCAGTGTATTCTGTACTCGATGTATGCTGTACTCGGTGTATGCTGTACTCGGTGTATGATGTACTCGGTGTTAACTCGTGATCATGGCATGCAGAGATGAAGAGCGATGACTTAACTTCGTGTTCTTAGGTGATGGTAGAGTTGAGGACGAGAAAGAGAGAGATGAGAGGGTATGGGGGAAATCATCATGAGATACTGGGACTTAAGAGAATTTCGTGTGCAAGTCAATTAACCATCCCTGATACGGCAGGTACGAGTCCTGATCCGGCATGTAATATCACCGATACGAGGTCTTTCCAACCCAATCAGGCGTGTGATTATACCGATACGAGGTCTTCCCAACCCAAGCAGGCAAGTCGTACCCCTGATTTCTCATATCCGCTCGTACCCTCCACATCGTTCTCATCTTCATCCCCCATCTCTCTCTTCCTTGTGCACAACTCTTCCATCATCGCAGAACACCAAGTTAAGTCATCCCTCTCTATCTCTCCATGACATGATCATGAGTTGACACGCAGTACAAGCACACACCGAGTACAGCATACAGCGAGTACAGCATACACCGAGTACAGCGTACACCGAGTACAGCATACACCGTGTACAGCATACACCGTGTACAGCATCCACCCAAGATTGTTTGTGTACCCTTTATTCTCATAATTACAAGTTGACCCCTGAATGTAGCTTCAGCATGCGGCGTGCCTCCCTACACGATCGACCGCCATCAGCCAGCTCTCAATGAGAGCTCAAAGGTAAAGTCTCCTTCTCACATTCCCCCGGTTGTGAGTTAACTAACTGATGAAAAGAGTAACAGCACCCGGCGCGCCGTCCATTGACCGCTTCTAAGTACTCGTCCAAACAAGTTCAATTACGCCCTGCAAGTTCGGACGATCATGGCCTCCAAGTGCATCTCCAAACTCGCTCGATTATGGCCTCCAGGTTGGCACGATCATGGCCTCCAAGTGCATATCTCCAAACTCGCTCTATCACGACCTCCAAGTGCATCTCAATACTCTCTCGATCACGGCCTCCAAGTGTATCTCCAAACTCACTCGATTACGGCCTCCAAGGTCGCACGATGATGGCCTCCAAGTGCATCTACAAACTCGCTCGATCACGGCCTCCAAGTGTATCACCAAATACCCTCTATTACGGCCTCCAATTGCATCTCCAAACTCACTAGATCCCGGCCTCAGTGTGTATCTCTGAGTTCACTCGATCGTCATTTCCAGGCGCACCTCAAATTGCTCTCAAGCACCGCCTGCAGTCAGTCCAGATATATCGTATGTAGATGGGTAGCTATATAGATACATAGATACATGGATGAGTATACAAACTGAATACACGAGTTTTAAAATCATTGAACGATAAGTAGTAGCTATGATTTCCAGGCGCTCATGCAGCGTTCCCAAAGAAGATGTTATTTTTCCCAGACTGCTCTACTGTAATTCGAGGTGCTCCCAGACTTGTCACCGGCGCTCCTAGGCTTGTCATCGGTGCACCTAGCCTTGTCGCTGGCGCTCCCAGACTTGTCGCCGGCGCTCCCAGGTGCTCCCAGGTGCACCCAAAGTTCTCTCCAGCGCTCCGAGGTGTTCCCAAACTTATCACAATTACTCCCATGGTACTCCTGTACAAGTCATCAGAGATCTCAGTTACTCCGAAGGCCGGCCGGAATGCCCTCCTAGGGTCTGATACTCTCCTGAAATTGACGCATCTAAGTATACACTCCACATCCTCTCAGACACTCCTGGAGGCTCCCAGTGACTAAAATACATTTTGCTGATGTTGGGAGCATACAGTCAAGCAGGCTGGGAGTGTAAGATTGAGTGCAATTGAAAGTGTCCTTGAAAGCATGCCCAGGAGTGTACTTGGGAGCATACAGTCAAGTAGGCTGGAAGTGTGCAATCAAGGGCAAGCAGGAGTGTACTTGGAAGCATGCAACGAAGTGGATCTGGCAGCTTGCTTCCAAATTTGTTGTATGCAGCTGGATGTATAGTATCCAGTGCACAAAATCGCATTTGTATCATTGTAATCTCGTCAACATGTATGTCCATATGACATGCATAGTGCCATGCGTCAAATATATTATGAATTACTGTCCCAAAAACAGCTTCTCTATGAGATATGCATCGCATATGGTCATTTTTCCTGGTGTAGTATGGAGTAATCAGTACCATTATGTGTTTTATTCATTTGAAATCGTTTGATGGAGTACAACTTTTGCCATGTAGTAATTTTGTTCTATATTAGACTCATACTTTAGCCTTTAATCTTACTAGATTTCATACAAATGAACAGTATAAGGCTGAACCTAATTGAAATAATGAAAAAAATATGATATGATAGTATAGACACATCACTCTGCCAACATTTCAAATTACCTTCTGAGAGCTGAGCTTTTGGGGGTATTAGTTTACAGCAACCTGAGTCAATGCTGTATTTTGTTTAAAAACATCCACCATATTTACACTCACTGCAGCCTTAACCAGAATCATATTTTGATCGTCACCACCTTCACCTAGTTACTCTTGATAACCTGTCAACAAAAAATTTGTCCTATTTGCTCAATGCCCCATATAAAGTTGATTTCTTTTCCCATAAACTCTTTTTTCCATTCAAACCCAGCTTAAACCCATTGTGTTGAAATTGTAACCTGGTTGACCTGGGAACTTGTGTGGAGCGAGGTCTCCAGGCTCTCTCACAACTTCATTCCATCGCCACACCATTCCCTTTTTGTCACTCCCATTTTCATTTTAGTGTACATGTCTACAACTGAGAGCTTGATTCGAGGCCAGCTCTACAACGCACAAAATTACAAAGCTGCCCTTTCATACAAATAGCCTTTCGTAGACACACCCAAAGTTACTTTCCTTCTCACATACATATCTCATGACAACTGGCAGCATACGTTAACCATCAACCACCTCGGAGATTGCCGACTCCTCTGGTGCTAAGGACTCGGAGTAGCGATGGTACTATTTTACGAGGCTCTTACGGCAACTAGCAGCGAGTTCCTTAGGGGCATGCGTTAACTATCATCACTCGGGAGATTAGCAAACCCTACTGAATGCTGTTATAGTCCTCTCCTGCTATTAAAGTCTTCGACCGCGACGGTCATCACTGTTCTGCAGGGTCCTGGTGGCTCACTTTAACCATTATTACCTGGAAGACTGGTAGCCCTGTTGGACTTGGGAACCCTGACGGTCATCCAAACAGCCGTGAAGTTGCTCAGGACTAAGCAGTTGTATATCTTATGCTAACTTCTTTACTAACTTCCATGCACGCAGCGACTTTATTGTTTCTCGTCGTCTTATTCCTCACTCTGCGCAGTACCGTCGTCTACTCCTCTGCTGTACTTCGCTGTACTTCGCAGTACTACTACTTGCGCTCCCGTCGCACCGTTAACTCCACCACTCTATCGTCGAACGGTTGTTTACTCTTCCGCCGTACCGTCCGCCGTACACCTGAGCCATCAGGGTTGTGTCATGCTCTCCACCGTGCCGTACTCCTACCTCGCAGCACTCCGACCCTCATGCATCTGTATCATCTACCCTACCTCTATCGTTATCACTACCGTCATCTTTCCTCCCTGTCCTCGTGTCTCCTCCGGATCCGTTTTCATACATCTATTGCCTTCCCACAGCACTCGATTCAGCGGCCCCAACCCTCAGCTCCTGTGGATACCCACCCGAGTCTAGTGACATGATCATAGCAAATTACCAATGCTCCGCACTAATTCGACAGTACTGCCTCAAGAAGACTCGGCAGCTATATCTGGAGAGGTCACGGACGTCGTGGAGGTTGCAGAATGTCGAGCGGTGCAGCAGACTAAAGTTTCTAACTACCTACGCTTTATCCGCCGCAAGCTCTTCCAAACTCTCCCAATTTCCTCACTCGAAGGTGCAAACCACTGTACTGAGCGGATGAGAACCGCATACACAACCAGGTAGAGGTAGAGCAGGCGGAAGGGCAGCTGACAACAAAGGAGTTGTTAAAAGAAGCTTCATTATGTCTATCTAAAAGGGACACAAAGGCTGTATATACGCGGTAGCCTATATACGAATGCGTGCGTACGCATCTATGTATAGAGACGGCTGAATACCATCAGCCTAACAGCAATCTCCCATACGAGGCATCATCTCTGGCCATACGAAGGCTGAGATATATTTATGCAACACGATTTGTTGTATATGTACTTGGATCGTGAGTCTCGGCATCGTCTGAAGTCTTGTATGAGAATGGTGATTGTATGAGGATATGCATCAGGACCAGGGTGATGCGTCTCATGTCAGATAGAGCATATGGGTACGCATATGGTAGATTGTACATATACAGTCTTTGGCCTCGAGATAGTGCAATTAGTATCAGACACATTCAACAGGATTGTAGCTATAAGGGTCGGGTGAGGAAGCGTGACCGGCGGAGCTGAGAATTATGGAATACTGTCTGCATGACCAATTAATGAACCAGTAAGAAAATAGTTGCTCACAAGACCTCCGCTCTTTATTGATTTCCTAGCGCTAGTACAAATGACACTGTTGTGAGAGGGGAAAAGTCCAGCAAGGGTGTCTGCACTCTGTACATAGAGAGTTCCCTCGACCCAGTACAGTGACGACGCACCTGCAAGCATGCAGGCAAGATTAGCATTAGATTACTGATCTTGGTGGGGGCTAGGAAAGTGTGCAAACAGAATCCATTGCATGGAAGGCGATGTGCGAGAGTCGCAGGCTTATTTCGAGGCTTTTCGCCTAACGCTACTTGCCGCTCATCGTTTCCACTTGGGTATCACCCTCCCGTTCAGGTTAACGGCATAGGTATTTTTCTAGATAGGAACCACTACTCCCAAAATCGGGGATTACAAATATTCATATTTTAGTATTCCGACGTGGCCTCGAATCAGGCTCTCAGTTGTGTACGTGTGCACTAGGATGAAAATGGAAGTGATAAAAAGGGAATAGTGTGGTGAGGGAATGAAGTTGTGAGAGAGCTTGGAGACCTCACTCCACACAACACCACAGGTTCGAGCTGGGTTAGCATGGAAACAAGAGTTTAAGGGAAAAGAATTCAACTTTATATAGGATGCTAAGCAAATTGGACAAAATTTGTGGTGTAAAGTGATTGAGAGTGACTGGGTTAAGCTGGTAATAACTCAGATCAAATTTGGGTTAAGGCTGCAGTGAGTGCAAATGTGGTGGAATTTTTAAAAAAACTCGGCATTGACTCAGGTAGCTGTAAACTAATACCCCCAAAGCTCAGCTCTCTGGAGGTAATTTGAATTTTTGGTGGAGTGATGTCTCCTGGCCCTCTCACCTCACTTTTTTCTAAGCTCGCATGCCAGCCCCTTCCTGGTGCGGGAATGAATACCCGCCCCAGGGAGGGGCTGGACGACTTAGTCGTCGGTGTCACTCCGAGGTTCGGAGAGGCAACGAGCTCCCAAACTCAACACCGAAAATCAAAAAAAAAGTTTTCGGTCACAGCCTATGTAGACAATAACTGCTCTAGTAGTCTGCCTGCACTTGACCGAAATTGTTTGTGTGTGGTGGAGGTACTCCAACATATCCCCTAATGTCATGCAGGATAGACCCGAGTTCGGCCTACCTCTGAGTGAAGCATCGGCCAGCACTGAGGGCACATCCACCACACACAA
>Ga0307515_10008310_pt1 | contig 20256 bp, 17 predicted proteins | sample 17_EM_MG_FD_194513 | JGI IMG/M metagenome (GOLD analysis project Ga0307515, IMG submission 194513) | Populus trichocarpa ectomycorrhiza microbial communities from riparian zone in the Pacific Northwest, United States - 17_EM | ecosystem: Host-associated > Plants > Roots > Unclassified | place...
CGGAACACGCGGAGCTGCGGCGCGGGCGACAGCCGCAGCCGCGCCGACGTGATCACGCCGAGCGTGCCCTCGCTGCCGAGCAACAGCTGGGTCCAGCTCGGCCCGCGCAGCGCCCGGGTCGGTCCGTCGGTCTCGATCACGTCGCCGCGGCCGGTGACGACGGTCAGGCCGGCGCAGCGGTCCTCGACCTTGCCGTACTTGGTCGACAGCTGGCCGGCGGCGCGCGTCGCGAGCCAGCCGCCCACGGTCGAGCAGTAGATCGACGACGGGAAGTGCCCGAAGGTGTAGCCGCGGCGCGCCAGCTCGCGCTCGAACCGCTCACCCGACAGCCCGGCCTCGACGTCGCAGATCAGCTCGGCGGCGTGCACCGCGCGGAGCTGCTGCATCCGCTTGGTGTCGATCGTGATGCCGCCGCGGATCGGCACGGCGCCGCCGCACACGCCGGATCCGCCGCCGTACGGCACGATCGGGATCTGCTGCTCGCGGGCGAGCTTGACCACGGCGACGACCTCGCGGACGTGCTCGGGCCAGACCACGGCGTACGGCCGCGCCGGCGGCGGCCTGCCATCGCGGTGGCCGAGCAGCATGCGCGGCCACATGTCGCGCGCGTAGGTCTCGAGGTCGATCGGCCGCAGCGACACCCGGCGCGGGCCGAAGATCGCTTCGAGCTCGCGCTGCAGGCGTTCCGCATCCAGCGCAGCTTGCATGACCGGTCGACACGTTACCGCAGACGCGGCGCCCGGACAGGCGCGCGGGCCGCCGAGATCATTCTCCCGAGCCGGTGCCGGCTGCCAGCGTCTCGCGGCCTACAGAGGTGGCGAGGGCAGATCGAGCGACGCAGGCGAGATGATCGCAAGCCCGCTCACACCCTGGGCATGGATGAACCGGCTATGCGGCGACCGATTCGCTCGCGCCGACCGGCGGCTTGTGGCGCAAGGCGAGCAGCGCGGGGACCAGGACCAGGGCAGTGGTGACGCAGGCGATCTCACCGATCAGCGACGCCATGCCGAAGCCGCGGATCGCCAGGTTCTCGCTGATCAGGAGCGAGCCATAGCCGATCATCGTGGTGAGTGAACACACGAACACGGCGCTGCCGCTGGTCCGCAGGGTCTTGATCGGATCGGGCTCGTGGTCGTGGCGGTGGGCGACGTTGATCGCGTAGTCGATGCCGATGCCGAGCGTGATCGGCAGCGCGACGAAGTCGAGGAAGTTGACCCGGAGGCCGAACACGGCGCACGCGGCGACCATGAGCAGCGAGCCGGCGGCGGTCGCGACCAGCACGGCGAGCGCGCGGCGGTTGCGGCCGACCAGGAGGGTCACCATGGCGATCAGGCCGAGGGTGGCGACCAGGGTGACGCGCGGGCCGTCGCCCGAGATCGACGTGACGATGTCGGCGAAGATCACGCTGGCGCCCGAGGTCGTGACGGTCTCGCCGTCGCCGAGCTGGATCGAGCGGACGGCGCTGGCGAACCGGATCAGGTCGTGGCCGTTCCACTCGTTGAGCCGCGGCGCGGGCCGGATCGACACGATGTAGCCGATCCGGCCGTCCTTCTCCTCGAGCTGGTCGCGCACCATCGGCGGCAGGCGCTGCGCGGTGATCACGCCGAGGTCGTCGGGCGGCCGGAGCTCGGCGAGCTCGGCGCGCTCGGGCTCGGTCAGCGCGTCGAGCGCGGGGTCCGAGAGCAGCTGGCGGATGTGGCCCAGGATCGCGAGCTTGCGGGGCTGGTCGTCGGGCACGAAGTCGAGGATCGAGGTCACCGAGCCGACGGTCTGGTGCTCGGCGGGCACGTTGACGTCGCGGTCGCGCAGCGCCCGGACGATCAGCGGGATCTGGTCGATCCGGTCGGCCGCGATGTAGGTCCGGCCGGAGTAGCCGCGGCCGAACGTCCGGTCGGACAGCGCCATCCACGACCGCGCGGTGATCGCGTCGGCGCCCTCGGACCGGAGCTGCGTGATGTCGTACTCGAACGGATCGTTGATCACGTAGCGCGACACCACCGCGGTCGCGAGCACGGCGCCGATCAGCGCGACGCCGCACACCACGCGCGGCCGGCGGAACCCGATCGCGCGGACCAGGACCGAGCCGATCAGCGGATCGCGCGCGGTCAGGCGGGGCGCGGTGCCCCAGCGCAGCATCAGCGCGGGCAGCAGCAGATACGTCGCGATCCAGCACACGATCATGCCGACCGCGCCGATCACCGCGAAGTCGGCGAAGCCGCGGAAGCTGGTGGCGGCGAGCGAGCCGTAGGCGATCGAGGCGCCGAGCGAGGCCACCGCGGTCGGGCGCAGCGTGCCGCGGATCGCGACCGCCAGCGCGTCCTCGACGCCGCGGGTCCGCCGCTCCTCGAGGTAGCGCGCGATCAACAGGATGCCGTAGTTGACGCCGTTGCCGGCGATGATCGCGCCGAGGAACGCGGTCGCGGCGTTGAGGTGGCCGACGGTCACCGCCGCGACGCCGAACGACATCGCGGTCGCGATCGCGAGCGTGCCGATCAGCAGCACGAGCAGCGTGGCGCTGCGGAAGTACATCGCGAGCACGAGCGCGACCAGGAGCGTGGTGATCAGGCTCGACAGCACCATGCCCTTGAAGATCGCGTCGTGCTCGGCGACCGAGGTGATCGCGCCGCCGGTGAAGCCGATCTGGACGCCGGGGTGATGGACCGCGATCTGGTCGCGCATCGCGTTGAGCCGCGACACCAGGCCCTCGCCGCGGCCGGCATCGGTGGCGCGGAAGCTGGTCCGGATCTGGATCATGCCGGTGCGGCCGTCGCTGCTGACGTTGGTCGAGCGATCGAGCCGGGCCTCGGCGTCGCGCCGCCGCGCGCGCAGGTCGTCGAGCTGTCGCCGGTCGCGCTCGGCCGCGGCGGCGCCATCCGCGTCGTCGTCGAGCTCGATGTACAGCGGGTTGGCGGCGAGCTTGGCGGCCTTGATCCGGCGCTCGAGCGCGGCGGACGCGGCCTCGAGGTCGGCGACCGGCACGAACAGGTGGCGGCGCGCCTTGAAGAACGCGCGGGCCTCCGAGTCGTCGTCGATCACGCGCTCGACCAGATCGGGCGGCAGGGTGCGGAGGTGATCGGCGAGGTCCTTGGCCGCCGCGGCGCGGGTCTCGGCGCTCGGCGCGGAGATCAGCGCGAGCACCGTGTCGTTGGCCTTGACCCGGGCCTCGAGCCGCCGCAGGTCCCGCACCGCGGGCGCGTCCTGCGGCAGCAGGTACGAGAAGTCGGCGTACAGCGGGAGGTGGAACGCGATCAGGTCGACGCCGACGGCCAGGAGCGCCAGGTGAGCCAGGATGATCGCGAGCGTGTGGCGCTTGATCCACGCGACATAGCGACGAGCGACCTGGCTGCGAGACACGGCGCCAACTATGGCACGAGAGCTACCAGAGAACCTGCTGGCGCTTGGTCCGGCCGGCGCGCTCGGGGCGCTGTGCCGGCCTTGCGCGCTGCCTCGGGGGATCGACGTCGGACTCGGCGGTGGCTTGCACCTCGGGAGCCAGCGACAGCGCGGCCAGCCGGCCGGCGAGCGGGTACTCACGTTGCATCGTCGCGATCGCCATGGCGGCGATCGGACTGACCGGTCCGCCGTCGATCCGGACCTCGAAGTGGAGGTGGGGGCCGGTGGTACGGCCGGTCGAGCCGACCTGACCGATCTCCTCGCCCGCTGTGACCGCTGCCTCCTTGCGGGTCTCGATCCGGCGCAGGTGGGCGTACCGGGTGACGACCCCGCCACCGTGATCGATGTCCACGACGTTGCCGTACCCGCCGAGCCGGCCGCAGAACCTCACCACGCCATTACCGGCGGCGACCACCGGCGTGCCGGGATGGCCGCGAAAATCGGTCCCGCTGTGGAAGCTGCGAGTATGACGGATCGGATCGTCGCGCCAGCCAAACCCCGAGGACTCGGTGTGGGCGACCGGCTCGATCGACAGCACGGTCAGGTCGGGGAGCACTCGGCCGGCGCGCTCGGCCAGCGCGGTCAGGCCATCGGCGAGGCCGTGCAGGCGGTCGCGCAGGTCGTGCTGCCAGCGCACCAGCTGGTCGACCGCGCGATCCGCGAACGGGACATCGAGCACATCGGCGATCCGGGCCAGCGCCACGATGGCATGCGCGTCCTCGATCGTGGGGACGACCGGCGGCGCAGGCGCCGGGGCCTGGGTGGGGGCGGCCGGGACGGCCAGCAGGGTCGTGGCGCACGCACCCGGTAGGGTGGCCGCCGCCGCAACAAGGCACACACGATGCAATCCGGTCCACCGCACGGATCACGAGTGTTTTGTGATCCAGGGCCACCGTGCAATGTAGGCACGCGGATTTTGTCGGTTATGTAAGGGAGTGCCAGGTCGGCATTGCGATCGGCGGATCGGCCGATCAGAATGCGCCGATCCCATGCCCGCCCCGTAACATCGCTGGATCGTCGTCGGTGCGGCGCTGATCGCCGCGTCGAGCTTCGCGCTGTCGGTGCACGGTGGCCGGTGGTGGACGATCGGTGACGTCGAGATCGGGCCGTTCGGGGCGAAAAGCCCATTCGGTGGACTGGGTGGGCTGTCGTGGGCCGGGGGTAGTGCGCGGTGGGAGCGGTTCGGGACTGCGACCTGGGCCGCCGGCCTGATCGCGATGTTCGTGCTGATCGTCGTCGCCGCGGCGGTGGCCGCGCGCCGGACGCCGCGGCTGGCGGCGAAGACCGCGCTGGTCGCGATCGCGACCGCGGCGCTGGCCGGCGCCGGCTTCGTGGCGAGCCGCCCCACCGGCGGGCTGCCGTTCGAGCTCGGTCGGGGCGTCGCGCTGTTCGGCCTGGCCGCGATCGCGGGCGCGCTGGCCGCGGCCGGCGTGCTGCGCGCGCGACGCTAGCCGACCAGCGGCGGCAGCACGGAGCGTGCGGCGATCGTGGCCGCCTCGGCGTCGTCGAGCCGCAGCGCGGTGCGCGCCATCGCGCGCAGGACGAAGAACGCGATCACCGTGAGCGCGACCGGCGCGACCAGCAGCGCGTGGGCGATGCCGTCGCGGCCCTCGAGGTGCAGCGGCTGCTGGACGAACACGGACACGTCGTAGGCGCCGTGGAACGCGACCGCCAGCAGGTAGCCGCCGAGCAGCCCGAGGCCGGTGCCGTCGAACCGGCGGCGCGCCGCCATCGCGCCGATCATGCCGGTCCACATCGCGTGGCCGGGCACCGCCAGCAGTGCGCGTTCGACCCACACGATGACCTGGCCCTGCAGTGAATGCTGCTGCAGCAAATACAGGACGTTCTCGACCAGGGCGAAGCCCAGGCCGGCCCGGCTGGCGTAGACGATCCCGTCCATGCGCTCGTCGAACTCGGGCCGCCGCCACACCACCCAGTACACCACGAGAATCTTGCAGGCTTCTTCGACCCCGGCGGCGACGATGAACGCCTGGAAGCTCGAGCCCTGGTACGTGATCTGCGGCTCGATCCGGCCGGACGCCACGCTGGAGATCACCAGCTCGAGGATCAGTGCGGGGATCACCGACAGCATTCCCGCGAACACGACGAGCCGGCGCGTGCTCCGCGGCTCGGGCCGCTTGGCGTCGAGCCGGTCGACGAGCCACATCAGGACGAGCGCGGGGATCGCGCCGGACAGCGCGACCTGAACGTTGGTGGTCATCGGCCGGCCCGGAGTATACGCGTGGCGTCGGGCGGCTAGCTTGACACTGCCATGGCAAGCAGCCGATCCTTCACGAGTGGCGCCGCCGGAGCCCACGAACGCCGGTTCTCTGAGGATCGGCCGCTACGAGGTGATCAGTCACCTCGCGACCGGCGGCATGGCGCAGATTTACCTGGCGCGCCAGAGCGGGCTGGGCTCGTTCGAGCGCCACGTCGTGCTCAAGACGATCCTGCGCGAGCGCGCGACCGATCAGCGCTTCGTCACGATGTTCCTGGACGAGGCCAAGCTCGCGGCGACGCTGAATCACCAGAACGTGGCTCAGGTCTACGAGGTGGATCACGCCGACGGCGCGTACTTCATGGCGATGGAGTACGTCCACGGCGAGAACACGCGGGCGATCCTCGAGACCACGATCCGCCGCGGCTGGACAATTCCGCTCGAGCTCGCGGTGATGATCATCAGCGGCGCGGCGGCGGGCCTGCACCACGCGCACGAGCGCCGGGGCAAGAACGGTCAGCCGCTGCAGATCGTTCACCGCGACGTGTCGCCGGCCAACATCATGGTCGGCTACGACGGCAGCGTCAAAGTCCTCGACTTCGGGATCGCCAAGGCCGAGGAGCGCGCGACCAAGACCATGGGCGGGACGATCAAGGGCAAGTACGGGTACATGTCGCCCGAGCAGTGCAAGGGCAAGACGATCGATCGGCGGAGCGACATCTTCGCGCTCGGCATCGTGCTGTACGAGCTGGCCACGCTGCGCCGGGCGTTCAAGGGCAACGATGACTTCGAGACCATGAAGCGGATCGTGGCCGGCGATCTGGTGCTGCCGTCGACGGTGGTGCCGGGGTTCCCGCGCGAGCTCGAGGCGATCATCCTGACCGCGCTCGCCGCCGATCCGAACGCGCGGTTCCAGACCGGCCAGGAGCTGATCGAGGCGCTCGACGCGTTCACCGTGCGGGCCAAGCTGACCGGCTCGAACACCGCGATGGGCCGCTTCATGCTCCAGCTGTTCGGCACCAAGAAGGAGCCGTGGATCGACGCGGCGGTGCAGAGCACCGATCACACGCTGGTCACGCCGCAGGAGCTCGACGACTACGAGGACGACAACGACGAGACGCTGGTGATGGGCCACCGCGAGGACGTCCAGCGCGCGCTCGCGCAGCTCAACATCTCGGTGCGCCCCGCGACGATCCCGCCGCCGGTGGTGGCCGCGCCGCCGCCGCCGCCGCCGCCGCTGCCGCCGATCGTCGTCGCGCCACCGCCGCCGGTCGAGCCGCCGGTCCGGCCCGCGCCGCTGTCGGCGTCCGAGCACAAGCGTCCGGGCGGCGTGCGCCGCACCGGCGAGCGCCCGAGCCTGCCGTTCGCGACGCCGCACCCGACCGCCGAGCGCGCGGCGATCGCGGCCCCGGCGGTCGAGAAGCGGCCGTCGAGTCCGCACCTGGCGCCCAACCTTGCGATGACGCTGATCGGGCCGGTGCCGATCACTCCCGACGCCGTGCCGCCGGTGCCCCCGATGGCGATGCCGCCGATGCCGGTGACGATGCCGCCATCGCAGATGCCGATGCCACCGGTGACGATGCCACCGGCGACGATCCCGCCGATGCAGATGCCGATGCCGCCGGGCGCGGTCGCGGCCGGATCGCCCGCGGTGCCGATGGCGCCGAGCGGCCTGCCGGCGCTGGTCTCCGACGACATCAGCCAGGTCGGGGCCCGGCCGCTGGTCACCGATCCCAAGCTCGGCTGGAACACCTCGATCCAGGTGATGGCGCCCAACGACGGCAGCTCGACGCGCATGGTGAGCGATCAGGTCGACTTCCGGATTCGGTCGAACGCGCGGTGGGTGTTCTTCGCTGTCTTGCTGGCGCTCGTCGTGATCGCGATGCTGATCGCCATCATCGAGACCTGACGGTGATGGCCCTTGAGGCCGTCGCCGCGCGGTGCCATGGTGCGCGCATGGCGACCGCAACGAGCCCCTCCGAGCGTCTGTCCAGCTACAACCCCGCGACCCAGGAGCTGCTCGGCACGGTGCCGATCGACGGCCCCGCCGAGATCGACGCCGCGGTGGCGCGGGCGCGCGTCGCGAGCGAGCGCTGGGGTGCGCTGTCGTTCGAGGCCCGCCGCGAGGAGCTGACCGCGTTCCGCAAGGCGATCGCGGCCCACGCCGACGAGCTCGCCGTGCTGCTGCGCCGCGAGAACGGCAAGCCCGAGATCGAGGCGCTGACCGAGGTCATGATGGCGCTCAGCCACCTCCAGCACGCGCCGGCCTGCGCCGAGGCCGCGATGGCGCCGCGCCGGGTGTCGTCGGGCGTGCTCGCCAACTTCCGCGCGACGATCAGCTATCACCCGCTCGGCGTGATCGGGGTGATCGGGCCGTGGAACTACCCGCTGTTCACGCCGATGGGCTCGATCGCCTATGCGCTGGCCGCCGGCAACGCGGTGATCTGGAAGCCGAGCGAGCTCACGCCGCTGATCGCGGTCAAGGTCGCCGAGATCGCGCGCCAGGCGTTCGCGCTGCCCGATCTGCTCCAGGTCGTGACCGGCGCGGGCCCGACCGGCGCCGCGCTCGCGCGGTCCGCGGTCGACAAGATCGCGTTCACCGGCTCGGCGGCGACCGGCCGGCGCGTGATGATGGCGGCCGCCGACCGGCTGACCCCGGTGCTGCTCGAGCTCGGCGGCAAGGATCCGATGATCGTCGCCGACGACGCCGATCTGGCCAAGGCCGCCGAGGCCTGCGTCTACGGCGCGCTGACCAACGCCGGCCAGGCCTGCATCTCGGTCGAGCGGGTCTACGTCGCCGACGCGGTGCACGACCGGTTCGTCGACGAGGTCGTCAAGCAGGTCCGCGCGCTCAAGGTCGGCGGCGATGACGGCCACCTCGGCGCGATGACCAGCGCGGCCCAGGTCGCGATCGTCAAGGACCACCTGCAGGACGCGATCGCCAAGGGCGCCAAGGTCCTGACCGGCGGCCCCGACGCGATCAGCGGCAGCTACATCCAGCCGACCGTCCTGACCAACGTCGATCACCGCATGAAGGTGATGAGCGACGAGACCTTCGGCCCGGTGATCCCGATCAAGCGGGTGGCCTCGCTCGACGAGGCGGTCCAGCTCGCCAACGACACCCGCTACGGCCTGGGCTCGTCGGTGTTCGCCGGCAAGGCGGCGCGGTCCTTGGCCGCCAGGCTCCGCGCCGGCATGACCTCGATCAACTCGGTGATGAGCTTCGCCGGGATCCCGTCGCTGCCGTTCGGCGGCGTCGGCGACTCCGGGTTTGGCCGGATCCATGGCGACGAGGGCATCCGCGAGTTCACCCGGGTCAAGTCGACCGCCGAGCAGGTGATGTCGCTGCCGATCAACATGATGTCGTTCCGCCAGCCCAAGGAGGCCCCGGGCCGGCTACGCAGCATGATCAAGCAGCTCTACGGCGACGGCGTGGTCGCCAAGGCCGGCGACTGGCTGCGCAAGCTGCGCGGCTAGGCTGCCCGGCGATCAGTGGCAGGCCGAGTCGTCGGCCGGGCACTTGAAGCGGACGTGCATGTGATTGTCGTGGTTGGGCTCGTGGCGGACGATGCCCGCGCTCGAGTCGCGGCCGTGCGGGTACTGGAAGATCCGCTCGAGCCGGCGCTCGCTGATGCCGTAGTCGCGCGCCCAGTCGTAGAGGATGCCCTGGACCTCGAAGTCGAGGAACACCATCTGCACGCCGCCGTCCTCGTCGGCGGTGGCCAGGAAGCTCTCGAGCAGCTTGAAGGTCGCGGCGCAGTCGAGGTTGTCCTGGTCGGCGTGGATGAAGCTCGCGGGGTAGCCGGCGGGCTGCTCGAGGTAGAACAGGCCGACGTCGATGTCGCGGCCGGACTGGTGCGAGTGGTGCTCGGTGATCGTGCCGCCCGACGGAGCGGAGATGTCGCCGATCGCCAGGACGTGCTCGTCGGGGAACGCATCGAGGGTCTCGGCGATCGCGCGCTCGGTGAGCTCGATCGTGGTCTCGGTGCCGAACGAGCGGCCGGGCCGCCGGATGTGATAGCCGTCGCCGGGCGGCAGCTGGGTCGCGTGCTGCAGCCGGCCGGCCCACGGCGCGCCGACGCTCTGGCCGGACGCGGGCTCGCGGGCCCCGACGCGCTCGCGATCGCGGTCATGCTCGCGGACCGTTCGCAGCCGCGCGGCGCGCTGCTTGGACGCGGGCGCGTGGCGCTTGGTCGTGCGGTGGTGCGGCTTGGCGGTGGTGCGGGTGCCGGCGGCGGCCGGCGCCGCGCCGAACGACGCCAGGGCAACTGCGAGGGCAACGACAAGACCGACGAGCGAACGCATCAGAGATGTGATGGTGGAGCAAGCGCGGGCCGCTGCGCCAGTTTCGTTCTCATGATTCTTGCGGCGCCCGGAGCGAGCACGAACCGCCGCGCGCGCGTGTCATCCGCCCGGCCGGCTCGGGGATCTGGCGGGTGTCGGCGGGGTGCAGCGCGCCGCCAGGAGCTTGCCGATCGGGGTGAGGTCGTCCTGCAGCGTCCTGGTGAAGTCGGCGCGGGTCAGGGTCTTGCCGGCGAGCACCAGGCTGCGCACATCGCCGCACGCGCGGTGGGCTTCGGCGAGCGACGAGACCCCGCCGTTGTAGACCCGGGTCTCGGTCAGCGACGCGTTGTTGGGCCGGCGGCGGAGGTGGAGGTCGGCGACCAGCTCGTCGATGATCGCGGCCTTCGCGGTGAGCTTGGCGGCGCGCGGCGCGGTGCCGTCGTAGACCTTCTTGAGCTGCTCGTAGGCGTCGAGCAGGCGGGCGGTGCGCGGCAGCCGGATCGCCTGGCCGAGGGTCCAGGCCAGGTCCTCGGGCGAGCCCGGGCCGAACCGCACCACGATCCAGTGGTCGGTGAGCGCGTCGGCGATGTACGACGCGAAGCTCTCGTTGAAGAACGGCTGATCGGGGACGAGCACGGTGGCGTGGACCGACTCGTGGAGGATCACGTTGGCCAGGCCGGGCAGCGCGTCGTCGCCGCCGCCCAGCATGGTCGACAGCACCGGATCGGGGAACCAGCCGCCGGTCGAGTACGCCGACGCCGGCCGGATGATCGCGTCGTAGCCCTGGGCCTCGAGCGCCTGCTCGTGGGCCACGCCGTCGTCCTCGTCGAACCAGCCCAGGCCGGCGAAGCAGCCGGCGATCGGGAAGCACCAGCGCAGCGGCTTGAACGCGACCGGGTCGGCGGCGCCGACGAACCACACCGCGGCGGGTCGGCCGAGCGCCGAGTAGGTCGAATAGTTGCGGCCGATGGTCAGCCCGTAGCTCCGGCCGTACTGCTTGATCGCCGGGATCTCGGACAACAGCGCCGCGACCCGGATCGGCGTGTCGGGATCGCGGACGACCTGCTCGATCGGGCGCGCCCGGCCGAGCAGCTCGAGCTGGCCGTGCGTGGCCTGCGCCAGGTAGCGGGTCATCAGGCAGCCCGGCGCGAGCCCGAGCCCCAGGCCGAGCCCGATCGCGAGGACCAGCGCGGCGCGTGGCGCGGTGGTCATAGCCGGGCCGCGATCGCCTTCGCGAGCTCGGCGCCGTCGGTCAGCCGGATCACCTTCCAGCCGATGCCCAGGCCGGTGCCGTCGTCGTGCTTGGGGATGATGTGGAAGTGGACGTGGAACACGGCCTGGTGGGCGTCGGCGCCGTTGTTCTGCAGGATGTTGAACGCACGGGCGCCGGTCGCCGCGAGCACGGCGCGCGCGATCCGGGGCAGCACGCGGCCGATCGCGGCGGCGGCATCGTCGGACAGCTGGTCGAGGGTCTGGGCCGGCTCCTTGGGGATCACCAGGGTGTGGCCGCGCGACAGCGGATTGACGTCGAGGAACGCGAGCACGGCCGCGTCCTCGTAGATCCGGTGGCATGGGATCTCGCCGCGCAGGATCTTGGCGAACACGGTCTCGGCCATGCCGCGAGGGTATCGCGGTTGCCGGCGCCGTGGTCGGCGTCAGGGGTCGAAGCGGTAGCCCGAGCCGCGCACGGTCACGAAGTGGACCGGCTGCTCGGGGTTGGCCTCGAACCGTTTGCGCAGCTGGCCGACGAAGTTGTCGACCGTGCGCACCGAGCCCGCCGACTGGCCCCACACCAGCTGGAACAGCTGGGCGCGGGAGAACACCTGGCAGGGGTTGCGGACGAAGAACACCAGGAGCTCGAACTCGAGGTGGGTCAGCTTGATCTCGGCGCCGCCGCGCGTCGCCGCCCGCTGGCCGAGGTCGATCGCGACGTCTTCGAACCCGAGCGGATCGCCGGACACCGGGGCGACCGGGGCGACCGGGGCGACCGGCGCGGCCGCGACCGGCTGGGTCCGGCGCAGCACCGCGTCGATCCGCGCCAGCAGCTCGGCGAGCGCGAACGGCTTGGTGACGTAGTCGTCGGCGCCCAGCCGCAGCGCGCCGACCTTGTCGAACTCGCGCTCGCGGGCCGACAGCACGATCACCGGGACCAGGTTGTCGGCAGCGCGCAGCGCGGTGAGGACCTCGAGGCCGTTCTTGCGCGGCAGGTTGATGTCGAGCAGGATCAGCGCGAAGTCCTCGGCCTCGGTGAACGCCAGGGCCTCGAGCCCGTCGCGCGCGATCTGGGTGGTGTGGCCGGCGAGCTTGAGGTTGAGCGCCAGGCCGGTGGCGATCGCGTCGTCGTCCTCGACGACCAGGATCCGCCCGCTCACGACGTCAGCTCCCGCGCCGCGATCGGGTCGGCCACGGCGACCCGGTCGCGCCGCCGCTTGAGCCGGATCCGGAACACCGTGTCGCCGGGCTGGGACGTGAAGTCGAGCTTGCCGCGGTGGCCGCGGACGATCGCGGTCACGAACGACAGGCCGAGGCCCAGGCCGCCGGCGCCGCTGGCGTCGGCCGCCCGGCCGCGCTGGAACTGCTCGAAGATCGTGCTCTGCTCGCCGGGCTCGATGCCGACCCCGTTGTCGCGCACCGTGATCTCGATCCACCGCCGGTTCTCGGTCGCGGCGATCTCGATCCGCTTGTCGTCGCCGGTGTACTTCCACGCGTTGGTCAAGAGGTTGAGCAGCGCGCGCACCAGGGTCGGCCGATCGCCGGCGACCGACAGCCCGGGGTCGATCCGCCGGGAGATCGGCGTGGGCCGGGTCAGGGTGCTCGCGTCGAACGCCGCGATCGCCTCGTCGACGACCGCGGCGACCTCCAGCGGATCGCGCGCGTAGTCGTAGCTCGACTGCAGGCGCGACAGCTCCAGCACGCGGCTGATCAGGGCCTCGAGCCGCCCGGTCTCGCGCGCCAGCAGCGGCAGCACCTGGCTGCGGTCGGAGGGCTCGAGCCGGCCGTCGCGCAGCGACTCGATCAGCAGGTGGATCGAGGTCAGCGGCGTGCGCAGCTCGTGCGACACGCTCGCCACGAAATCGTTCTGGATCCGGACCAGCGCCGAGCCCTTGGACACGAAGATGGCGCCCAGGATGTAGCCGGTGATGCCGCTGGTGCAGAACGTCAGCACGAGCACGCCGGACACGATCGCGGGCACGCTGCCCGAGCTGGTCGCGAGCAGCACGATGCCGACCGCGGTCATCATGATCGTGGGCAGCAGCACGGTCAGCATCAGCACGACCTGCGCGCGCCTCAGCTGCAGATTGGCTCGCGGGAACCGCACCGCGAGACTATGCCATGTCGGCGGTTTCGGTCGCTCGCGGAAGCACGCCCCGGGGTACGACGACGGGGACCGCGGTCGGCGCGCGCTCGGCGGCCTGGTCGCGGATGTGGTCGGGCACGCCGTGGACGTCCCAGACCACGCCGATCGCGGCGAGCGCGCGGAGCACGTAGTACGTGGCGTCGAGCTCCCACCAGAAGAATCCCTGGCGCGCGGACACCTGGTAGTGGTGGTGGTTGTTGTGCCAGCCCTCGCCCATCGTGAGGATCGCGAGCACCAGGTTGTTCCGCGAATCGTCGTCGGTCGCGTAGCGCCGGCCGCCCCACACGTGGGCCAGCGAGTTGATCGTGTACGTCGCGTGCCAGCACACCACCTGGCCGACGCAGAACCCCCAGAAGAACCCGGTGGTGCCGCCGAGCACGGCGGTGGCGACGCCGAGCGCGACGATCGGCACGATCCACCAGCGATCGAGCCACACCAGCTCGGGGTACTGTGCGAAGTCCTTGATCCGCGGCCGCTGGGTGGTCTCGAGGTCGCGGCTCAGGATCCAGCCCTGGTGCGCCCACCAGAACCCGGCCTGCCGGACCGAGTGGATATCGCCGGGGGTGTCGGACATCTTGTGATGGATCCGGTGGTGCGAGGCCCACCACAAGGGGCCCTTCTGTCCGGTCAGGGTCGCGCCGAGGCCGAGCACGAACTGGAACCACCGCGAGGTCTTGAAGCTGCGGTGCGAGAAGTAGCGGTGATAGGCCCCGGTGACAAAGAACATCCGCGGGACGTGGAGCGCGAGCACCAGGGCCAGGCCGCGCCACGACCAGCCGGTGATCGCGACCCCGACGATGGCGGCGACGTGGACGGCCCAGTAGGGCAGCGTGCCCACGTTCAAGTACGTGCGGCGCCAGCCCTTCGCCTGCGCGTCAGCAACAGAGGTCATGGACATCGATTTGCCAGACCTTACTGTGGCGTGCGCGCGCGCCCAGTCATCCTTTGGTCACCGAATCACCAGGCCGCGTGTGATCAGAAGCTCAGGGCCACGGCCAGCAGCGCGAGCGCCGCGATCATCACCGCGCACAGCCAGAAGAACGCTGTGCGGTGACGTGTGCGGGCGACCGGAGCCGGGCGGCGATCGACCGCGGGGACCGGCCCCGATCCCGACGCCGGGACCAGCAACTCCCCGGAGACCGCTCCGGCGTCGTCGGAGGTCCGCGGCGCGGCGGCGGGCCGGCGCTGCGGCGTGGACGACGGCGTGGCGGAGATCGAGACCTCGAGGCTGGGCAGCGCGAGCCTCGGGCGCGGCGACGCGAGCGCGGGCGGCGAGGTCGGTGGCCGGAGTGGCGGCGCCGGATGACACGGCGGCGAGCTCGGTGGCCGGACCACCCGCGGGGGCTGCGAGGCCACCGGCGCGGGGAACGGCGGCGTCGGGTCGGTCGCGCGGCGAGCGGCCTCGGTCGGCGCCGGGCCGTCGACGGCGAACCGCAGCGCACGCTGCACCGCACCCATGGTCTGCGGCCGCTGCATCGGATCCTTGGCGAGCATGGCGGCGATGAGGTTGTCCAGCGCGGCGGGCACCTCGGGCGCGATCGACGCGGCGCGCGGCGGCGTGGCGCGCTGGTGGCGATCGAGCAGCTGGCGGACGTCGCCGTCGAACGGCAGGCGGCCGACCACCAGCTCGAACAGGATGCAGCCGAGCGCGTAGATATCGCTGCGGTGGTCGATCTGGGTCGCCGAGCGGCTCTGCTCGGGGGAGATGTACCGCGGGGTGCCGAACACCGTCTGGAGCTGGGTCTGGCCCCCGGCGCCGAGCTTGGCGAGCCCGAAGTCGAGGACCTTGACCCGCTCGCCGCTCGGCATCGCCGGATCGGGGACGAGGAAGATGTTGTCGGGCTTGAGGTCGCGGTGCAGCACGTCGACCTGGTGCGCGGCCTCGAGCGCCGACGCGACCTGGCGGACGATCTCGCACGCCACCGGGGGCGCGAGCCGGCCGGCGCGCGCGAGCCGACTGCTCAGGCTCTCGCCGGACAGCAGCTCCATGGCGATGAACGCGGTCGAGCCGCGCCGGGTCTCGACCGTGCCGCAGTCGTGGATCGTCACGATCCCGGGATGGCCGATGCGGGCGGTGGCCCGCGCCTCCTGGAGGAAGCGCTGGACCACGTCGTGGTTCGTGAGGTGCGTCGGACGCAGCACCTTGATCGCGACGTTGCGCTCGAGGTTCGGGTCGTGCGCCGTGTACACGACCCCGAACGCGCCGCGGGCTAGCCGGGTGTGCAGCTGGTACTTGCCGACCCGGCCCTGCGACCGCGGCCCCCGGGCGGGACCGGGGACCCGGACCGTCGCGGCTTCCCACAGCGCCAGGTTCTGCGGGAGCGGCGTCGGGCGGATCGTCGTGGGTTCTTCGTCGGACCCGACCGTGTCTGCGACGGTCGCTTCGTCCGGATCGTCCGGCTCGTCGATGCCATTGTGTGGTCCAGCTGACCCCTTCGGTGCGGCGGCGATCGGCTCCGGGAAGCGCTCGGCGAGGCTGGTGACCGGCACGCGTCCTCGCACTGCACGGGCCATGCCTTCGCGCACGCGGCGTCGGTCGTGTGGTTGCGCGCGCGAGGTGAGGAGACGAGGCCCCAACCGCGCGCGCGCCGGACCGGCGGTGCTACCGTCCGCCCGGGTAACGCCGATGAAATACAGAAACCTTGGTTCGTCCGGTGTGAAGGTCTCGAGCCTGTGCCTCGGCGCGATGACGTTCGGAGAGGCCGACGAGAAGTCGTTCATGCACAAGGCGGGGTCCGACGAGGCCACCGCGCACGCCGTCCTGGATCGGGCGGTCGCGGCGGGCATCAACTTCGTCGACACCGCCGACGTCTACGGCCAGGACGGGCTGTCCGAGCGCGTGCTGGGCAACTGGCTCGTGGCGCGCGGCGCGCGCGACCAGATCGTCCTGGCGACCAAGTTCCGGTTCACCATGGGCGAGGGCCCCAACCGCAGCGGCGCGTCGCGCTACCGGATCATGAAGTGCGTCGACGAATCGCTGCGCAGGCTGCGCACCGATCGCATCGACCTCTACCAGATCCACATGCAGGACATCGCGGTGTCCGAGGACGAGACGCTGCGCGCGCTCGACGACGTGGTGCGCGCCGGCAAGGTCCTCTACATCGGCTGCTCGAACTACGCGGCGTACCGGCTGATGCGCAGCCTGTGGCTGTCGCGGACCCACCACTGGTCGGCGTTCGTCACGCTGCAGGCGCAGTACAGCCTGCTGGTCCGCGAGCTCGAGCGCGAGCACGTACCGCTGTGCCGCGACGAGGGCCTCGGCATCCTGCCGTGGTCGCCGCTCGCCGGCGGCTTCCTCACCGGCAAGTTCGAGCGCGGCAAGCCGCCGGACGCGGCGAGCCGGCTGGGCGGCAAGGCCGAGCGGTTCGCGCGCTACGACTCCGAGCGCAACTGGAAGATCCTCGATGCCTTGCGCGCGGTCGCGCGCGAGACCGGCAAGAGCCCGTCCGCGGTCAGCATCGCGTGGCTGCTCGCCCGGCCGCAGGTCACCTCGGTGATCTTCGGCGCGCGGACCGTCGACCAGCTCGAGACCAACCTCGCCGGCGCCGAGCTCGAGCTCGCCCCGGGCCAGCTCGCGGCGCTCGATCAGGCCTCGGCGTTCGAGCTCGGTTACCCGTACTCGTTCATCCAGGCCACGCAGTCGAGCTGGTGAGCGCGCGCGGCTATTGCCGCCTGGCGCGCTGATCGCGGCCGCCCTGGTGCAGGACCAGGCCGGTCACCTTGCCCTCGGGGGCGACCTCGAAGGTGACGCTCGCGGGCACGATGCGCACCGCGAAGTCCCTCGGTGACGTGGCGTGGAGCCGGAAGCGCGGCTGGCCGGTGGCCTGGCCGTAGAGCCGGGCGCCGGTGCGCGACACCGCGATCGTGAACGTCGGCGCGAGCTCGTAGGTGCCGACGTAGGTCTCCAGCGTCTTCTCGTCGACCACCTGGTCGGCCGGCGGCAGGCGGAGGCTCGTCGGCGCCGGCTGGCCTGCGAGCGCGGTGAGCGCGGCCTTGGCGAGCTCGTCGAACTCCATCGCAGCACCGTTGGCCAGCAGCACGACGCCGACCTGCAGCGACGGATGGAATCCGACGAAGGCGTGATAGCCGCCGGTCTGGCCGTTGTGCCAGATCAGACCGTCGGGGTTGATGTGCCACGCGAGGCCGACCTTGCCGGGAGGCCCGGCGCCGACGTCGCGCTGCGGCTTCTGGGTCAGGGCCATCGCCCGCGCCAGGCGAGACTTCGGATCCTTGGACGCGGCGAGCTCGGCCTTGACGAACATCACCAGATCGGCCGCGGTCGAGCGCAGCGCGCCGGCGCCGGCGAGCGCCGGGATATCCCACGGCTTCACCGGATCGCCATCGGCGTAGCCCTGCGCGAAGCGCGCGCGGGCGTCGTCGGTCAGCGCGACCATCGTGCTCGACATCGCGAGCGGCCTGGCGATCTGCGTGGTGACCAGCGTGGGCCAGTCGAACCCGGCGCGCCGCGCGAGCGCCTGGCCGAGCAGGCCGGCGCCGAGGTTACTGTACTCGAAGCCGGCGCCCGGCTCGCGGGCGAGCTTCGCGGTGGCCAGGAACGCGAACAGCTGCTCGACGGTGTAGTCGGCGTACGGATTGGCGCTGTCGGCGGGATGAAAGTTGTCCGGCATCCGCGGCAGCCCCGAGGTGTGAGTCGCCAGGTCGAGCAGCGTGATCGCGCGCGTGCCGGCGGGCAGCTTGGTCTTCGGCGGCAGCAGCGCGGCGACCTGTGTGTCGAGCGTGACCTGCTTGTCGATCACCAGCTCGGCGAGCAGCAGCGAGGTGAATACCTTGCTGACCGAGCCGATCTCGAACACGGTGCTGCCGTCGGGCAGCTTGCCATTGCCGCGCGCGGTCTCGCCCCACGCGAGGATCCGCGGCGGCGCGGACGCCGGGATCAGCGCCACGACCAGCCCGGAGCAGTACTCGGCATCGATCAGGCTCTTCGCGAGCGGCTCGAGCGCGGCGCGCGGATCGCTGGGCTTCGGATCGGGCTTCGGATCTGCGCTCACGGGAGTGCAGGCCGACAGTACGACGATCATCAGGACCGCGGCGGAGGACGGGCGCATGGCTCCAAGCATGGAGCGCACCAGCTTGCAGGGTACATGCCGGTCTCGGATTCGCGGGGCGCGGTTCGCGCGGCGTCGGGAGTGGGAGGTGTTCCACCGGCGGCCGAGCCCGCTCGACGGCGATGGAGTGCCGAGCTGACAGCACGCGGCTATCACACGTTGTCAGACTGGCAAGCTGCGAAGTCGGCCGCCGACCGTCGCGAAGGACCCTTCTGGTAGAACCGCCGCTCGCTGGCGCGGATCTCCCGGATCCGTTCGAGCAGGTCGGCGAAGTAGTCCTTGCCGAACGCGGTCTGGCCCTGCTTCAAGCGCTCGTCGTCGAGGACGAAGCCCTTGATCATGAACTCACGCAGTGTCCTGGTCGCCCAGATGCGGAACTGCGTGGCCTGATAGCTGTTCACGCGGTAGCCGACTGCAATGATCGCGTCGAGGTTATAGAACCCCGTCTTGTAGGTCTTGCCGTCGACAGCAGTAGTTTCCAAAATGGAAACAACTGAGTTTTCCACGAGCTCCTTCGATTCGAAGATACTTTTCAGGTGCTTACCGATCGCGGGGACCCCGACGCCGAACAGGTCCGCGAGCGCTCGCTGCGTGAGCCAGGCCGTCTCGTCCCGGAACAGAACACGGACCTTCACCGCTCCGTCGGAAGCGGCATACAGGAGGAACTCGGACTCGTGGCGTGCGATATCGGTCATCGTTCGAACCGATGACAACGTACCCGGCCGGTCTGACGGCAGTGCGCGGTGTGTCGAGGGCTGATCCTCGGCGATTCCGCCGAATCGCGGCTTGTTGCGCGAGGCGGTCGATCAGACACGCCACATCGCGGCGGCGGCGATCGGAGCGCCGTCGATGACGAAGATCGTGAGCTCGTCGAGCTGACGGCCGTCGATGAAGCCGGCGGCGAGGGCGGGCAGGCCGGCCTCGTGGACCACGGTCGCGAGGGCGAGCAGCTCGGGGTCGAGGATGCCGGCGGTGGCGGCGTTGACGTGGGTGCCGCGGCGGAGCTGCCTGGGGGTGATGCGAAGCTGAGAGGCGTACACGTTGACGATGTCGCAGGCGAGGGCCTCGTCGACCGAGACGGCGCGGCCGGCGGTCGCGGTGGCGAGCTCGGCGGCGCCGCCGGGGCTGGTTGCTGCGCAGCGGATGTCGCGCGGGGCGAACCAGGTGCGATGGGCGGCGAGCGACAGCGCCGCGGTCTCGGCATCGGAGGCGTCGTCGATCACGAGGCCGAAGCTGCGCGGCGTGCCGACGGCGAGGAACCGCGAGGCGACGGCGCCGGCGGCCGCGACGGCGTGGGCCTGGCGCGCGGAGGCGGTGAGGCCGGCCGGCGCGGCGGAGCCCGGTACAGCACCGCCGACCGCGGCGGCGACGTACGCGCGCTCGGCGGCCAGCACCCAGTCGGCCACTAGAACTCGGCCTGGCGGGGCGCTCGCGGGAACGGGATCACGTCGCGGATGTTGTCGATGCCGGTGGCGTACTGGATCGCGCGCTCGAAGCCGAGGCCGAAACCGGCGTGCGGCACGGTGCCGTAGCGGCGCAGGTCGCGGTACCACCAGTAGTCCGCCGCGTGCAGCCCCATCTCGGCGATCCGGGCGTCGAGCATGTCGAGCCGCTCCTCGCGCTGGCTGCCGCCGATGATCTCGCCGATGCCGGGCGCCAGGACGTCCATCGCCGCGACGGTCTTGCCGTCGGGGTTGAGCCGCATGTAGAACGCCTTGATGTCCTTGGGGTAGTTGACGACCGCGATCGGGCCGTTGACGACCTTCTCGGTCAGGTAGCGCTCGTGCTCGCTCTGCAGGTCGATGCCCCACTTGACCGGGAACTCGAACTTCTCGCCCGACTTCTCGAGCAGCTTCACCGCCTCGCCGTAGTCCATGCGCTCGAACTTCGACTCGATGAGCGCGGCGAGCCGCTTCTGGCAGCCGGCGTCGACGAAC
>Ga0307515_10008311_pt1 | contig 20255 bp, 17 predicted proteins | sample 17_EM_MG_FD_194513 | JGI IMG/M metagenome (GOLD analysis project Ga0307515, IMG submission 194513) | Populus trichocarpa ectomycorrhiza microbial communities from riparian zone in the Pacific Northwest, United States - 17_EM | ecosystem: Host-associated > Plants > Roots > Unclassified | place...
ATAGATATATTAGATTATATACTAGGGGCATACTTTATATAGAAATATTAAAATAGATAGCACCTAGTGGTATACTATAGTTAGAAGATAATACTACTAGAGTTAAACTATAATATCTATAATAAGGAGTTATTAGGTATAGTTATAGTACTAAAGAAATAAAGAGTATTCTTATAAGGTATAGAGAAACTATTTATAGTTAAGATAGATTATAAAAACTTAACGGGATTCCTAATAATAAAGAAACTTAACTAAAAATAGGTTAGATAGGTAGAGATACTTATAGAATACTATTTTAAGATTTAGTATATTAAGGGTACAAATAATATATAAGCAGATGCTTTAAGTTAAAAAGCTAAACTATAAAATAATAAAAAGCTATTAGGGGCTTTACTATAAAAGGATATAGACGGATTAATTAGGTATAATTATCTAAAAATTATAATAACTTAGGAAAAACTAAAGAAAGTTTATAAGTTACTAGAGAGCTTTTAGATATAAAAAATCCTAAAGGTATAGCTAGAAGATCTATAAATAGATATATATAAAAATTAAGAAGTAAAGTATATCCTAAAAAGTATAGTAGAGTAGTTTATAGAAAATTTCTATAAAGGATTAACTTAGGGATATAATAGAGCTATAGGCTTAGTGTTAAGACTCTAAAAGGAGTATATTATTAATAGAATTTAGGGCTTAGCGCGAAAAGTTATAAAGGAATATTTAGATTACTAAAGAAATAAACTAATAAGGTATAAGCTATAAAGAGGGCTATAACCTATTAAAATACTAAAGAGATTATAGAAGGTTATATTATGGGACTTTATTATAAAGCTACTAAAGTTAAAAGACCCTATTACTAGATAATATTATAACGCGATCTTAGTAATAGTAAATAAGCTTATAAAGTAGGGATACTTTATAGTATATATAAAAGAAATATTACTAGAAGATATTACTAGAATTTATATTAAAGAAGTATTTTTAAAACACGAAGTACTAAATAAGATTATATTAGACAAAAATCTAAGATTTATAGCAGTATTTTAAAAGGTATTCTTAGCGGAATAAAGAGTTAGAGCAGCAACTTCTACTATATATTATCCGCAGATAGATAGTTAAATAGAAAGATTAAATTAGATACTAAAGCAGTATCTAAAATACTATATTAATTATATATAGAATAATTAGGTATTATTATTACTAGTTATATAATTTATATATAATATAACGCCATAAGAAGGGATAGGCATATTACTATTTAAGGTAAATTATAGATATAAGCTAAGAACATTATTATTACTATAGTAAGTAAAAAGAATAAGTAGTATAGCTAAAGAAAGAATAAAGAAATTAATAAATCTTTATATAGACCTTATAGAATTAGTAAAAAAAGTATAAGAAAGAATAAAAAAGTACTATAATGCTAAGAGATCTAAGGGACTAAATCTTAAGGAGGGAGATAAAGTATAGCTACTATATAAAAATTTTAAGAGTTAATAACTAAGTAAGAAGTTAGACTATATTAAACTAGGACCTTTTAAAATTATATAAAGGATTTTACCAGTTACGTTTAAGTTAAACCTACTAGCTAAAATAAAGATCTACCCTATATAGTATATTATAATACTAGAGCTAGTATATAAAAATATTAAGCTACTAGTTTATAAAGCAGACATATATAGAGGATAAGAAGAAGATAAATAGTAAGTTTTAAAGATTATTAGTTATAAGGATATTAATAATAAAATATAGTATAAGGTAAAGTAAATAGGCTATAATAAGACTACCTAGAAACTACTAAAGAACCTAAAAAACGTTATAGGGAAGGTATAGGAGTATCGGAAGAGATTAGGTCAGGTAGTATTAATAAAGAAGGATTACTAAAAAACGAGTTACCTAAGGGGGACTTAAGAAGAGTAGTTGCCGAGCTATTTAGATCTATTTCCTTCTTAGCTAAAAGAGAGTCTATTCTTTTATTACTAAGTTTCTATAAACCCTATTTTATAAGCTTCTACTCCTTAGAATAACCCTTTTTATAAACCTTTTTAAAATAGAGTAACTAAGTAGATGCCATAATATAAGTATCTAGGGCCTTCTATTCCGTATTATAAGAACGTTCTAACTTAATAAAGGCTTAAAACAGTTTATTATTTAGCTATATAGTAGTAGATTAAATACAAAACCCTAAGATAAATTAATTAGGAAACTAGATAACTATTTAGAGTAATAGGTCGCGTATATTTAGTATTAAAGGTAGAGCAAATGTTATAGGATAAATAAATATTTACTTTAGTGCACTTTAAGTAAGAGGACGGTTATTATAAAGATAGGTTTACTAACGTAACGTAAATTAACCCCTCTTTTAAACAGCGAGAATATAGAGATAGTATAATCTTACTAAGAGATAATATTACAGCAATAGTGTAAGCACGACGTTAGGCGTATAAAGAAGAAATTACTTTAGGTATAATAAGTAATAATACTAACTAAATTAATTAGATAGATATTACACCTTTAGTAAATAACTTAAAGATATTAGGGATCTTTAAGGATAAAGATAAAGATATTAGGGATCTTTAAGGATAAAGATAAAGAGGAGGGAGATAGTGTTATGGACGCTTTAAGTATAATATTACGACTACTTAGGGAAGAGTTAAAAGAAGCTAGTTAGTTAATTTAGGCACGGTCCAGAATAGAGCCAATAGAACTATATAACGAGGAATAGTAACTAAGGTTATATAATATACTACGTATTAAATAAGAGGAATAAGAGGAACTTACGTACCTTATATATAAGAAGGATTTTATAGGAGTACGGTTGTGTATTTAAGGACCCTTAGTCCCTACCTAAATAGTTCCTTCCTTATAGTAATTCTTAGAATATAATTAAAGTTAATCTATTAGGTAACTACTCTACTAGTTGTTATTATATTATTAACTTTAATTTGCATTACCTATACACCTAGCCTAATAACGAGCCCATCGTAGTTCCTGCTATAAGGTTCCGTTATATACTAAGCTTAAGCTTTTACTTAGTTTAGGGCAGTATAGTACTTAATAATAACTTATAGAATTTAGTAGAATTTTTAGATCTTTAGTAGATGTCGGTAGAATTCTTATATTAGTAAAATTTAGTAAAATTCTTGTACTAGTAAAATCTAGTGGATTCCTTAGGCGTAGAGTAAATATTAGTAAAAATCTTAGGCTAGTAAATCTTAGTAGATTTCCTAGATTTTAGTTTAGGGTTAAAGCAGTATATTATAAAGCATTCTTACTTATAATATAGGGCAGTAAATAAAAGCTTAAGGTTATTCTAATTAATGGTTACCTTATATAGCTTTATCTAGGGTTATCTAAGAATTATTAGGTAACCTAGGGTAGTAATAAAAAGCTTAATTAGTTCTTTATAGTTTAGGTATTAAAGTCTTAGGTATACTACGTAGGTAATTTAGCTTAAGACCGTGCGTTTACTATTAAATCTAAATATATTAATATATCGGTTAAGGGGGGTTAGGGTAAAACTATTATCTTATATAAAGATCTTATTAATAAATCCTATACCGCTAGCTTCTATATTAATTAGGATTTAAATATTAGCCTATTAACCATTCTGCTAAAGGCGGCAGTTAATAGTTATGCTATAGTCCTAAAAGTTAGAGTTTATAACATTAAATGCGTTTAATAAGATTCTATAGTAAAGCTATTTTAAAGAGCAACTTACCTCCGGAACCTTCCTTTTAGAGGTAATTAAGGTAGGGTTCTTATAGGACGTTAGTTAGAGCTTCGTCCTTATAAACGGTGCTTACTAAATAAAGGGCTAGAACCGGGTAAGGAGGGCTATAATTAATAGCTTAAGGTTAGGCGCGATAAATAGTTGCTAATATTAGCTATTTATAAATCGTTTTAGGGTAAAGGTAAGGGGATAAAATAGTATTTTAAGATATAGTTTTTACTTCCGCACTTAAAGTAGAGGCCTAGTTTAATACGTCTTTCTTATTTAGGGGACCCTAGTAAGGCGTACTCTAGGGTTCTAGTATTAATATCTATAGCGTTAGAGTGCTTAGGCTAAGATAATAACTTAGTAAATATTTATAGGGTTATTGTATTATATTAGGGAGCGGGCTTTAGTATTAAGTGTAGTATATTATTATACTGTTTATTAATAACATTTACGTAGGCATTAAGGGCTCCTAATAGGTCTACGCCTATTAGGGAGGTTTTTAGCTTAGGGCTTAGGGATTTAATAAGGCTATTAATTAGTATAGAGTTGTTTTAGCCTATTTCCCTTATATTACGGTTGAATTTAGAGAAGTATACTAGGAAACTTTTTGTTCCTTAAGCTATATAGTTTATCTTTCTTTAAGTAGTAGCTTAGCGGTTTAGGTTACTATATATAGCCTTAAAAAGTATAACTAAGCTTTATACTAAGTTTGGCTAAAAAGGTTTAATAAGGTTAGCTACCTCTTCTCCTAGTTAACTTAGGGCGTAGTAGAGTTAGTTAGCTTTAGTTAGGTAATAGTTAGTATTACTAGTTAACTTATCCTTAAGCTAGCTTAGAAATAATTAGAGTTTTTATCGTTTATTAATAAATACTAAAGGGTCTAGTAGTTGTTTAGATCGTTATAGTGTAGTAGTTAGCTTAGGGTAAATAACTACTATAGGTTTAGGGCTCGCGTTCCGCGTGTTTATCTTTAGGGATAGTATTTAGTCTTAAGGTCCTAGCGTAGGCATCTTAAGGGTACAGACTTTTTCTTAAAGGTTCTTAATTAATTACTAGTATCGTGCTTCTTATTTAGCTTATTATTAATTTAAAGTAGCTTAGTTCTATATAAGGGCGTCTATAAAAGACTTCTATATCTTTTATTAGGACGCCAAGGCCCTAAGGGTATATAGCAACGTGACAACAGCAGCGGGATGTAAGGAGTATCTGGTTCTTGATGAAGTAGAACTATAGAACTGAATTCTGCTATTCTCTGATGCGGGGCGACTACTTTTTGTAGGCGCCTCGCCTGCGCTAAGCCGGTTACGGCTAGTGCGTCTCTATGGCCTAACATCTTTACTAATTATTCTTAGAGTATAAATATAATGCTAGCGGCTATTATAGGGGCTTTAGGGTCGTTTTATATGTTAAAGGGTGGTATATAAGATTAATATAATATAGTATTACAAAGTAAGTATAAGCGATGATAATATATAGCGAAGTAGATATTATTAAGCTATATATATAAACTATATAATAAGGTTAAAACGTTATATAAGGAAAGAAGGTAGGAAAATAAGAAGAAAGGGTATATATTATAGACTTAGTTACTTAGTTAATATATATATAGAGTAAGATAGGATTTATGTGGTAGTCCTAGCAGGACTTAATAGGATTTAGTAGAACTTAATACAACTTAGTAAAACTTAGTAGAATATAGCAGAATACGGTAGGTTACTATTAGATTACCGTAAATTGCTATTAAATTGCTGTTTTATAGTTAGTCTCTAGTTGCTAAGTTAGTAAAAATAGGTAAACGTGTATAAGGTATTATAGGGGTGTCCTATAATACTAACTAAAGGCTCTATATACTAAAAATAAGTAAATAGCTAATAAGATTAAGGGCTTATTAGACTATTTAAATAAGTCCTAGCGGGCCTAATCTTTATAGCTTTAATTACTAACATCTAGTAGCCCTATATTTTAATTAAAAGCCCCTTTAGCTGTAGCTATAATAGTAGTAGTGGCGGTAGCTATATAGCCTTAGGGCTAGTCTACTAACCCTTTACATCTATCTATAAAAGCGGCCCCTTTAGCTCTATCTATTATAGAATTTAGTAAATATATATCTGCCTAAGTAAGCACTATAGGCTCTTCTTTCTATATAGCTTTACCACTACTACTATTATAGCTATAGCTAGAGCCGTAGTTCTAGCTAGAGCTAAGGTTTAAGTCTCTACTTATATACTATATAAGCTACGCGGTAAACTTTTTATAGGCCCTTTAACGTAAGTAGACCGAAGGGCTAGGAGGTAGCCCTTTTATAATAGTGCTAGATTTTAAATAGGGTAGTAAATAGTAGGCTAGTTAGTAGAAGGAGGTCTAATAGTACTCCATATAGCTTAAGGTTATTAAGGAGATTAAGCGGGTTATATAGGCCTAAAAGGTTAGCGGGGAAGCGGCTATATAGTAGGTTAATCTATAGCAGAAGTAGATAGAGTATTTACTAAATTAGCTTTATAAACGGCTTTAAGCGGGTAAAAAAGCTTTAAAATAGTTATATATATTATCTATATCTAACTTCTAATAAGATACTAAGGGGTCCTATTACAGCCTTTATCTATAGCCCTCTAGGGGCTTATTTTAGTACAACATAAATTTAATAGGGTGCTTTAAAGTACTTATATAATAGCAACACGCACCTTAAAACGCGAATATCTTTATTAACCCGTGGCTAATTCTTATAATTCTAGTATAAGTAGAAAGCGCTTAGTAGGCTCTACGTATAGCGCTTGACGGGTATTAAGAGTACGGCGTTGCTGGTAATTAAAAATCGACTGTGGATATAGGGTAATATCCACAGTCGCTAAGTGTACGGGCCTCCTCGCCTACGTAATTGTGACTTAGCTGCTGAATCAGCCATATAAACGTAACTGTGGATATACTATTGTTATATTTAGCATATTTCTATATAATATTAAAGGTTTCAATATTTATTAATTGGTTTAATTTAATTAGAACTTCTATATTGATTGAATTGCCAAGCCAGCGAGCTCTCAGTTGGTTGAATTGATTGAGTCTTGGGATTCAATTCAATTCAATATTGAAACCTGGGTGATTGAGTACCAAGCCTGGATATATTTAAGTTCTTTCTTAGGACAAAAAAGGTGGCTAAGCTTTAGATAATATTAGCGACTTAGTTAATCAAGGTACAAGCGCGGCAAGGGTAGACGCGCAAGCCTATACGACCGCGCAAGCCATATGTAGGTCTAGATGATTTATATTGTACTGATGGATCTCCCTGAGTAGCCCCAGAGAATCAAGCTTCAATTGATCAAGGCAACATACCTGAGAATTACAGCCGCTTAAACCTTCGATAGGAAATACAAGCATTTTATGCCTTCGACTCTTCTGCGTTTCCTGTTGTCCTCCGCCTGGGACGAAGCCATGGCACACGACGCTGAGCCTGACCCAAATCTTCACGAGGCGGCATCTGGCCGTCCATTGATATATTAAAAACATTCTTAATCCATTTAGGCGTGGATGGGGGCCCATTCCTCAACACCCCGAGTATGTAATTCTTGCGCAAAACGCAGAAAGCGATGACGCCGACAAGTACTAAGGAGGCGAATTCTCCGGCAGCTAAGAAAAATTAGACAAGCCATGTCAACCGCGTACTAGCCAATTTACTCATATATTTCCCAACCCATCCGCGAGTAAGTTCAATGCCTTGGCCATTATGAGGATAATCTTTTATTTGCAGAGCAAATAAGGCCGCTATGAATGAAAGAGGCGCCTATACAGAATGAGTAGAAACAAATATCATCATGAACGAAGCCCTTACGAATATTATTGTCACAAGAGTGAATGCGAATATGTATTGTCCTTGTAATCGAGCGTACTCTGCCTCAACAATGGAGATTTGAGCCTGCTTCATGTTGAGAAGATGATCAAGCTAGATCTGTTCAGTTGGAGATACACTGGACGAATAGGCATGGACAAACCGAATCTTGAACCCTCTGGGCATCATCCTTCAACTTCTCAATACGGTCTTCTCTGGACTTCAACCCGCTTGCTCTCATGAAATCATCGAAGTGCCGTGTTTCATGCCAGTTTAAATGATGAGCAAGTTTGTCAATTACATCTCTCTGGTCATTTAAGACGCGATGGAGTATGTTTAGTTCGTCCCGGATATCCTTGATTTCTCGAAGCAAACTTATTTCTTCCATGATTGATATTTCTGGCGTCCCGAAGTCTCTCCGCGGGAGTCTCGCTTTGCTGCCAATTTGTTCTGGCCTGCGGGATATTTCCTCTATCATTGTCTTGAAACCTTCGTAGCATTTGGTTTCGGCATCCGACTGGGATGGTTAGTCATGGATATTCTGAATAGCAGGCATTCCGGACGGTAGAATGGAAGGTAAGCCTACTATTTTTGCAATTTCATTGGCAAAGATATCCAAAAAGTGTTCGTCTAACCCGGACTTGAAAGGTTCCTCCGTGAAAGTTACACATCGATATACAATATGTTCAACAAGTTCTTCGGGAGAAGAAAATGTGATTGTGTCCTCGTCATTGATACTATTCAGAAGTGTTTTCTCTGCGCCTTGGTGCCATCTTTCTGGAAAACTAGTGATAATCGTACCTAAATCAGGTAAATAAGCAGGTAATGGCCTATCAGGTTTAGCACCTACGCTCATCGATCTTCCAAAGCCACAATTGATTCACCATGAGTATCTTTATTTGCCGTGATCGATCCGTTTGATTTTCGTCGTATCGACTGGTCTGATGCACGTTGCCATCAACTATGGACTGCTGCTGGTTTTCACGCCGAATAGAGCTCATTGTTCGGGCCGATAGAAAAGCCAGCTGAGCCTGCTCTTTATCTTTTTGAGCCGAGGTAGGCTGTCGACCTCGTACTTCTTGTCTCTTCCGAGCAATTTCTTTCTCAGTCAGGGTCATCTTCTTCCCTTGACCAGGCTGTTCTGGAACCTTTGGATGTTTCCGTTCCGTATATCGATATACGACCTGGTCTCTATCTCGTGCAGAGGTGTCATCAAGAGTCTCATAGTAATATTGGTCCAAAGTCCTAGACACATGAAGACCTGAACAACCACCATATTCTTTCATTAGGCTATTCATCTTGGGGAACTGCTGCTTTTTACCAGGTAAATCACTGCTCCCCAGGTACCCCTTGGTTAAGTCGCTACGGTCCAAGTATTCCTGAGTTTCAACATCGATATAGGGTATCTATAGAGAATCATTGTTAGCTTTACTAGGCCTGAATCTGGCAGCAGAGAGAAGAGGTAATAGCGAATTCCGAGAAACACATTCAAAGCTTGCCATTTTGACGGCGATCATGTTTCGGGAACAGGCTGTCCGCAGATTTGATATCAAGCAAACAAGCAAGTCAGCTGCTGAGACCATTCACGCCTTCGCAGACCAACAATTGGCCCAGGCGGATTCGCTTGCTAGCTAATATCCACTCTGTAGCCTCTGCCTCTCCGCAATGATGGGTGGAGAATAGCTTGGTGACGCTACACGTTTGGGGGCGACCATGTGAAATCACATACCACCAGCGAGAACCGTGACTGTCCGTCTGTCACGGTTGACACAGATAATCTTCTAGAACCTCTTTTTGACTGCTTAGCAGAGACATCTTTCAAGACGTCGGTCAAGTTTTTAAAGACATCAGTCAGGTTCTTAGAATATCTTTCGCTTATACGGTCACCTGAACCATCCTCATCCTCTTTGATCTGACCTGTGAATTTCATAGATGCTATACTGCAACGCTTTTCTTCACCACTTTTCTCAAACCAGCCCAGATTATCGTTTGTGAGCGATGCATCGATACTGTCTTCAGCAGTTGTTGATCCAGCAGCAGTAGAGACGCTACGCGATGCCTTTAGGCTCGAGGGAAGGGCTTGCGCCTGGTGAATGGTATTAGTTGATTTAGCTTTGCATAAGTAAAGTATAGGTCAAGTCGGCCCGACTTACATGGAATGTTGGTCTTCTGAAGTAAGAATGAGTACTTGATCCTTTATGCTCGTAAAAGCACTTGTCAATGAAGTCAAGAATGTCTTTGCAGCTGTTTTCACTGTGTCCCTGGATGAATGATAACCTCTTTATTAGATCCTGTGAAGAGTGTTAAACTCTTACTGGCTTTGAGAAACTAATATTCTGTTCTACTTACTTTCGCCCAGGTAGCCTAAGTGCAATATTTAGCCAGAACAACTTTCCCGAATGTTTAATTCATCTTACATTATTGGCAGGAAGATGAATCCATTTCCATGTCGCGCTTTCAACCTGTTCCTTCATTTTCTCCCTCAATGTTTCAAGCTCAATACATGAGTCATCGTACAGGTCTTTAATTGCCTCTACAGATATTTTCTTCAGCAATTCGTCATCGTATAAGACGTCATGCACTGATGCATTGCGGGATTTTGAAGCACCGTCGTGGTAGTACTTAATATGAGCTAGAAATTTGTGGCATACTTCGCGTCTTGTCTCAGAGGGTTCAGCTGGCGGCTTCTGACGAATGTAATTTTCTGGTCCCTGTTTTAGGGCCCGGACTGGGGGATTATCGAGAATCTCGTTCAAGTTCTCATCTCCAGATGTGAGCATATCAGCTGTCCCACGAGCCGTCTCACCGTCATTGTTCGTAATCAATGCGTCCGCGCCGTTTTGAAGTAGCAAAGTCATTAGACCCTTCTGTCCATGCTCGACCACATTGTGAAGTGGTGTCAAGCCCTCTGTATTCTGTATATTCGGACTAGCACCATTTTCTAAGAGTAGCGCTGCGACTTCAGTAGTCTGCTCCGTGTTTTGCATCAGTTGCGTAGCGAGGAATAATGCTGTCTTATGGGAGTCTGTAGTTTGGATGTCAAGATTTGCTCCCCTTGCAATCAAAAGTCTGACAATGTCTTCTCTGTGTCTGAAAGCTGCCACATGAAGGGGTGTCCAGTTCGTGTCGTCTCCAACATCGATTGCCGCCCCATAATCTAGGAGCTTTTCCGTAATGACCAAATTGCCCTTTGCTGCTGCTATGTGGAGTGCGGTTCGTTTACACTGCCCATTCTTGAGTTCTAGTTTCAATTTTTTTGATTCCTTGGCGTGATTTTTGAGCAGGAAACTCGCTGTGTTGTCTCTCCCGTTGCAAATTGCCCCGTACAATGCCGAGACTTCGCCACTGTCCTCGTTGTTCAATTTACCCGACGCAGTATCAAGTACCACATTAACATTGGCACCTTCGCGGATGGCTTTCCGAAGCTCTTCAAGCTGGCCCTCGAGTGCGGCTTGATGCAACTGTTTATCTTTCTCTGCTACCATCAATCAAATCATTGTAACCCGCCGAATTTCAAGCCTAGCGACGAACCTGATATTTTGAATGAAGCACTCATCATCAAAAAGGACGATTGAATTTAGTGTAGAACTTTGGGCATTGCACGGTTCTGCATTGGTCTCTCGTTGCGTTTATGAGCCTTATTTTTGACTGAGGTAGTTGTAGGTACTATAATAGAGAAATTGAGAAAGCGCGTGGGAAAGCCATGCGTAGATCACGATGTTCCTGACTGGACTTATTCTATTCAAATGCGAGTTCGCAAGGCTGAGAAATTCCCAGAGCCCCACTAGCTTCACTGTACCGTGTGACGGGTGTCACATCTGCAAGCTCGCGAACGGAGGCGTGTGACTGGATGGGCGGGATTTGCGGTGGACCCGGGAGAGCCGGTGAGAACTGCTTTGAGAATAGGCCGGTCGCGGTCAGATGTGGTCGCTTCTGCAAGCAGCAACGGTGCTGTCTAGTTTCTGAAGTGAGGTTCCGCCGTATTACGCTTCACATCTCTCCTATGTCTAATTCCGTTGACTTGCTTTTGTGCCGGTCACGGCTCCTCAACGCAATTGTGTGGTGACTTTCAGCAGGCATTTTGAGGCGTTTCGTGGCGTCCTCGCTCTCGGCTGAATCACAAGGGTGGCGGGTTCGCCAAATTTTTCTCTCCGCTTCTTCGGTATCAAGCTTCCCCCCAGCCTTTCTTAGCTACATTACTCACGTGGGGCCCTATTAAACAGAAAATCTGCAAGACATTAAACTTATTTAGCCTTCAGGCAGGATGATTATTCCAGATTTCCATCTCATTTTATGAACTTTCATTCATGGACTTTTAAATATTGAATGGAGCCTAATAACGTAGGTGGTGGGGTTATGAAAGTGCCCCTGGTTTTGAACATCAGTACTTGAAAAACGCGTCGGAGCACAGACGAAGCAAGTGCATAGAAAAAATTTGTTTGCAAAACCTGCAAACCTTCATAACCCGGGACACTTTCATGACCCCATCACCTATGTTACTTGTCAGCTACTTCGAAAATTATTCGCTAATTACTCACTTCAGATTCTTGTTCATATCGCACCGCCTGTAGGCTCGAAGGCGAGGAATTCAAACGCCAAGCAATTCGCGGTCGTTCAAGCTTCCCAAGCTGAGAGCGAAGCTCAAAGATTTGACTTACCACATGGCTTCCTCCGTTTTGCGGGCTGATCTTGTTGGCCGACTGTTTTGCAAGATCCTCAGCCGCTCCTTGGCAGCGTCTTTCATTCGTTAGTTCTGGTTTTGTCGAGAAAATGTCGAAAGCCACTTTAGATGGGGCATAATAAACTGTCTCGAAAACTACGGGGAGGCACGGTCTAGGCTTATACCCCTCTGAAATATCAATTATCCTTTTTAAATGGGCCATCCACTATTTCTCTCGTACTTTCTCGCGACCTGCCCTGTCTCTTCTTGATCTTGATATATCGTACTTCTGGTGTGCTCTTCGCATGCTTCGTCGCTATTGCACATGGCTTGACCTTTCGAGAACCGGCTTCAACCAGGCGTATGACCGTTTCCACTGCGCTTTCTGGTCATGCAGTGGCCGATGGAGCTCCTCACCCAACACCTATATCAACACCTGAGATGGCTGAATTAAGGCAACGGCAGAATAACCAAATATTATTTGCAACCATAGGTACATGTGGATACCTTAGCGGCTCACCCGGTAGGATCAACAATCTTTTATTTACATAGTCTGTCTCGGCATACGCTGCATATTCAAAAACTGCTCTCCGAAGCCCGAGGGATGAAGTTTTATTCCTCTCCATCTAAGACTTGCGTTCAGTCCAACGTGAAGGAGATGCCTAATCATCCAATGCCATCTTGACCAAGGTACCAAAACTACCAGGTATACGCTTACCACAATTTACCAGACTTCTACTTCATCTGCCAAGGCGGCGCGTACGGCCTTCATGGCGCTTGTGCTATTACTGTGCCCGCATCTGGACCACGCCGCATGGGCTGCTGCGATGACAGCTATTCTTCTTGCGATTTTTTCACCACCTGCATCGATGCGTCTCAATACAGTTCTCAGTCTATCTGCAAGACAAGTAACTGCGAATCTGACACTGCGGTAGAACTCTGGTACGTACAGTGCTATCAACGTAAAAATCTCATCTCTTGATATTTAAAGTCTATCGAGAATTTTCCTACATACGGCAAACCGAGGATTAACCTAAAGAATGCACCTATGAAGACTAATTATCGTTCTAGCAGTACCGACGTTGGAGCACCTTATTGCATGACTAATACATTCCCGGATGCTGGTATACTCTTTTATGACTGTGGCGCAACATCTCTTGCCAGCAGTACCCGCACAGCCTATCTGTCAAAGTAGTCTCAGAATGGCTCCTTTCCTTGGCCAGCAGGTGCAGCCACCATCTCTGTTTCCATCCCTCCTCCTGATTGGTCACTCCCGACCTCTACATCTTCATCCTACCCATCCTCGTTATCGACGCCTCGTACTAATAGTACCTGGAGTTTTAGCAATTCTGAAGGACCATTGATACCAGTTATAGCAGCTGGATGCGCGCTTCTTGTTGTACTGCTTTTAGCATGTATCTGCTGGCGCCGCTGCTTGAGATGTTTTAGGTCGCAACGTCAAGATCAGTCACATAACGTCCAAACAACTGGACAGACTCCCTGGACGCCACCTCCCGTCTATCACACCCAGTACCAACACCAATATTATCCCCGGCGGCCGAAGGACTCTTCGGTGGTTGGACAGGCGGAGGTGAGATAAATAGAGAGTATCGGATCGGAAAGGGTTCCATGAATAGCAGGAATCCAGGTTGAGAAATTGAGTGTTTATTAATGCGGCAGAAAATGATATCCACACGTTTCACTGGCAGCCAATTGCTTATCATGGCAGCGTCACTATATTTAGTTACCTCTTTCAGGAGCTATTCAAAAAGTGATAAATACTAATATACTCATACCTAAATCTTAAGTTCATCAAATGCTATTCCTATTTTCAAAGCTGAACAGTTGCTAGCCCTAATATATCTATGAGCAAACAGCCTAAAACTCGCCTATAAGGTACGTGCGCTGCACGTACCTAGGGAATACTGTAACCGACTACCGACACTGTGCTGAGACACAAGATCACCGCTTGGAAGGATCCAAGACTGCGTCAACGCCACCCTATATATTGATTGCAGATCAATATCGCTTGCAGATCACTGTTCCCATTTTAGTTGCCTATCACCTTTTCATGTCTTATTACCTCCACCTTCTTCGTGTATATATAGAGGCTTTAGAGCTGCATTCACAATCAAGTCGTTCATTCAATCCTTCACACTACAAAGCTTACAAAAACCCTTCCCTTCCTCACACTTAGACTCCTCTTTTTCCCTTAAAGATTCGTCTATTTATATAACATACCCTATTGTTCTATTAATTGGACTCCCTATCTACATCCTTACCTTATATCTATATTCTTTATATAAGACTCTCTATCTATAGACTCTGTATACGACTCTATATAAGACTATATAAAACTCTATATCTATAGGGAAGGATATTATGCTAGGTATAACTAATTTATAAGCGTCAATGAATTGATCAATTAAGGAGGGAGGTAGAGACTAGGGTAGAGCATCATATAGAGGCCCTAAAACGACGATTTACTGTGCCTCTAACGTTTTGCCGACTGTATACTAATTTTCTAGATAGGCCTAGTACCTCCATATAAGGGAACTTTGACTGCAGTTAAAGTTATCTAATTGGTTGAGGGGGTAAACTAATTTAATTTAACTGTGATAACGTACAATCGACTAACGCTTAATTAGGGTATAAGGTTGGCCCGATTGGAGGCTCTGGTTGATCTGATTTGAATGCAGAGAAAGCATCCGATTGATTAAGATTTGGTTAAAGCTCTGGCTTGATTCGAGGTCTTCTACTGCACGTACGATTCGAGGCTCTACATCTATAGACAATTAATCAAGATTTCCATGTAGACGTACGATCGATCATAGCTTCGCATTTGTAGGCGTTCAGTCAAGCTTCCGTATTGTTGTCCAAATTTTGGCGTCGTGTTCGTGCCCACTGCCTTCCACTCCTGTACTTCTCCGCTAGACTCTATATACTAACTGCTACTATCTTCGCCATAGACCTTTCGCCTTCCCTTAACCCTCTATTGGCTCTCCTTTGCCGATAGAAATACCCAGGGTTCATAAGGACTCTCTCCAAAGGGCTGAGAATGGAAATGGCGAGGATACTAATATTATAAATCTGGATCAAATTCTATAGTAACTGGTGGGTTAGAGTTGAAGAAATACCAAGAACAGCTGAATGGTTAGAAATAGTAGGCACACGCCTCTATATCTAACAGCACCTAGTAGATTAATAATAGAAAATAGTTGCGCCCAGTCAGTGAATTCTAAAGATTTAGTATAAGACCTAAGGTCACTAAACCTTTTTGTTAGGCTTATGATGAAAACCATTAATAGAATAAATAGTAAGGGTACTAGTATAAAGACTATTAACAACAACTAGAAGTACGAGTTTACGACATCCTGCCCAGCCCTAATTGCCCACTCCACCAACTCCATCCCATTAAGTCCGCTCGCCCAAAATGTCTTCTCCTTGCCTTGCAAAGCATTAAACTTGCCATACCAGTCATTCTTTAATTCCGGGCTGTCGAAGTGAGGAAAGTAGTCCCATTTGCGGAATGCTCTGATATCTATCTCTGAAACCGGGACACTCATCGCTGTGACATTTCTCGGATCCTTGTTGATTTTTGACAGCGTCGTCTTCAAAAGTTCTCGTGCCTCCTCTTTAGACTCAAATTGGCGATATGGACCCCAGGACCACGACGTTGCGATTTGAGAAGCCGGGTTAAGGAGAAGCAAGGCGACAGGTTCTCCGACATTAGGCGGTGGTATAGATGGAGAGCTGCTTGCCGCGATGAATGATACTCCGTACGGAATGTTCAACTTGACTGCCGCGGAAAAGTAGTTATTGACGCCGACTGCAGCAAAGACTTCCGTTTCAGATCTAGTGAGATCAAGGCCAGTTTTCTTTAAGTTTTCAAGAGTCGGCGGAAAGGCAATAATAACGGAGGAACATTTCTGCTGACATTCTCTGGAATAGCGCACATTTTTATTTCTGTACTTGACGATTGGTTGGGAACCTGAACGGTCTTCGAGGATTAGAGAAGTCTTTGAAGGTAGGATGGGACTCACCAATGCAGTTGACCTCGGTGCTGGTATATATGGGACTTTTAATTGATGTCTTTGTCCACCGCACCCACACTTCATGAAAGTCTGTACACATCTGTAAGACGCTACACAATATTTCGCTTAAATAGGAACACATACCAGTGAAGTATGCGGTATGTTGTCCAGTAAATGCCGTAAGAATGTCTGGGGTCAGGTATTGAAGGGTGTATAGCTGATATCTTGTCAGTATTCGAGACGAAAAAGCTACCTCAACATACAATTGGAACTACTCTTATATCTCCGTAGCCGTAAAGTGCCAATGGATCAACTATTAATATGGGGAGTGCATAGAATCCATTTTTCGAGAACCACTCCACAGTTGAAACTGTCAACTCAGCCGGCACTCCCTTCTGTATTTCAAGCATCAGTACTCAATACGGCATTCCTGATTCCTCAATAGTGCTTACCTTGTAGCCGGGAACACTGATCGGCGCAAACACCTGCTGCCAGAGGGAAACATATCTTGGTAGTTCTGCGGCCACGGCCTGAACAAACTGAATCGACACTGGAGGCACGGGTTTGATATTGCCTGTTGTCCAGTTGAACGTGAATCCCTCTCTACCACCCGCAAGCAGAAATGGTACAAAAGGTACTCCTGAAGTATTGATGACCTTTAATGTTTCTGGGAAGGATGCATTTGAATAGAATGCAGCTCCTAGGGGGTGGAAAATGCCGCTGGCATGGGCTGTCAGTTGTGTCTTAGGTGCCATTGCCGGAACCAGTACTAAACACTTACTTCTCGTAATAAGCTTGACATTTCCCACCAACCTCAGGCTGCTTCTCGAATATCACAGTCTTATAACCCTTGCTTTCAAGTTTGCTCGCTGCAGTCAACCCTGCAGGGCCCGCCCCGACAATACAAACCGGAGGTTTTGATTTTGCTGGCCATGCCAACGCTCCCTGAGAAAAAATTGGTGGCACAAGAAACCAAACAAAAGTGAGCCTCATTGCTGAATATGAAATTCATGGGGATCAAATTACAGCACTCAAACGCCAATGCGAATGTGGTACAATTCATTCTTATACTTACTTTCCTTTTTCCATCTTATCGTCTTTGCGCAATGAATTTTCCGCCATCTGCATTATGCGCTGGCACGATTCGGCATGCTCAACTTCGGTAGGCTTGCTGTTGGCACGTCACCTCACAGTTCGGCTGTGCCTAGGCTGAAACGAACGACGATATCCCATCGAGGTTAGCATGAGCACCCTGGATCGCTTGTGCAGTCCGGATTCAAGGGGGAATGAAGAGATGGATGTGCAGGACTTCAGCTGCGTGACAATGAGGCTTGCAACGCTCGATCTGTATGCGATTTTTATGATTTTCTTTGGGGCGGACCTCGGGGACAGCACATTAGTGTCGCTTCATGGATGCACAATAAGCATGTGCACGGGAGAGGCTGGAAGATTCCTCCTGGATCCTGGGAACGCGAATATGGAAAACATAAACAAGCTTGAGAGTGACAGCAGCAACGCTTATCCCTTTGGTAGGGTTCTATGATATTGGACCGTGCGCAAACACCAGAATCAAAAGTACGCGTATGATCACGGAGCCTTGATCTTATTTGATTCTATTAGCTAACTCTTATCGATAACCGTAGGACCCATTTTACCAGGGGAAAGGAATAGTTACGGTTAATTTCTCTAGTGGCTTTAACGACAGGCGGTGAGCATGCAAGGGCTGACGCCGCGTCGGAGATCCCCACCAGGCCGGTAGCGATGGCAGGCTTTCGGAGTTTCAATGTCATTTTTGCCATGATAATGTTAGCACATCTCTTATTTTCCGGGCTGTTAATTATAATAGATATCCAGAAATGCCCCGCCGCGCTGGTTACTGAAACTGTTCCTTATATTTCCTACGCAGAAGCATCTTCCCCACGTTTAACCGGCTCTACTTCCCGATTTCACACAAGGGAATTGCACAAAGACTGCATTATCCCTTAACCCGCTTGTGCATCGCTAAATCGCGACTAGAATTAATTGGGCACTAGTATCTCGTGTAGCTTACTTGATTGGCTAACCCGTTATCGATAACAGATGCACGCAAAGCAGGGATACTAATATACATTTCTTAATCTAAGCCCACAATCCGTCATAACTTGCGTACAAATACAGACCACTTACTAGCCTCATCCGGGTACCTCTGTACCATCGGCACAGGGAATCGCTCATCAACGGGAACAGAGCTTGGAAGAGGAGGCCTGGGCGCTGATATCGTAAGAAATGCGCATATGTTATCCCATACGCTGTCAAGATGGCGTCCAATAGATGTGGCCCGTGCGCGAACACCAAAATATAAGCAAACTGAAACTTCGATGGGATCCGAAATTATTATAATAAATCTTAAATATACCATATTATTGAGTTAATCGCGATTAGATTAATTTAAGGTGTTCCTGCTAATAAGGTCCTTCTTTGCAGAGCGGTGCGAAGCTATGTAGATTCTATGGTGGGCACTGATTCTCATTTTGGTGTTCGCGCACAGGCCATGTTTATTGGACGCCTTGACAGCGCATGGGTGAATGTGCCTTTGATCCCTTCGACGATAAGAGCGCCTGAGACGGAGAGAGCAAGATTACTGCCTGTCATGGTTTCATGTTTGGTAAGTTAATCTTCTAAGAGTGAGCAGTGACGCAAGGATTGGTGGTAATGCTGTGGCTTTGCATGAGCCAGTGCCGTTAGGATCTGGAGCAGGATTTGTAGAGGGCTTGATGAACGACACGGGGGTGGGCTTCTTGAAATCTTAAACACTACGAGGCTGGACTCCGGTGAGCTGCTGCCTTCGCAAATTGGGATCCTTGCTCTGTTTTTCAATGCTTATTTGCGCAGTATAGTTGCTGCATCGGCAGTTAAAATGAAGAGAGTGAGGACAGAACGTAGGGTTGCCTTGGTCGTTGCAAATCGGGGTATATTATAACTAAGACCCTGACGCTGAAACAATTGAAATCTGGCTCCGGAGTGGTCTCCAGGCTAGCGATCAGGCAGTCATAAATTACTTTTGGCGGAAGCGTAGATAGTGACAGGCTGATCTGAGTCAATCGGCGGCCTAAAAGTACCGACGGTAAAGGCGTTGTTCCCAATGATGCGGTGGCAGAAGTGCTGGATGGGCCCAGAAACAAACTTCGTAAGCCTTGAATGAGTAAACGGCTGGCGTTCCGGATCTAACCGAGCGATGGTTGTCTTGTGATGGAGTCATCATACGGACCATCCTAATCTCGTGGTGGGCCGGAAAACTTGAGCAATAAATTTTAAGAAACGCGTCAGGAAAATGGGCAGCATTGAAAAAGGAGTCCGGCTGACCCGGCAGGCGGTCCATGCCATATCTAAGGACCATCCGAATCCCGCAACCTATCTAGATAGCCTGGGAATGTTGCTTCTGCTCTCACGTCCCTTTAGCAAGTAACATGTTCCGGAAGCCCTTTTGCGGCCTGGAGCTGTCACGATGTCGTCCCATTTATTCGTGTACTGTACGCGCCTCTACTTTAGCTAGCCATCACACCGTTTCAAGATCAAGGAAATCACGATAAAGGCTAGCTACTGTCTGTAGAGGCTATTGGTCCTCTTCCATGCATTCACAACCAATGTTTGGGCCACCAAGATCAACAAAATGTTGTCTCCATGTTCTCAGGGCTATTAGCTAGCGGCGTAGCGCATGCTCCTCCTAACCTTTCAGAGAGGATGACTGATCTGTTATGCAGATTTTAGACAGTCTGTCTTATCATAAGAGAGAATGGAAGGCTTGGACTGCGGTAACTAGACTTGCTGATAAACGAACCCCGTTTGCTAGTCAGGTCTGGAGGCCTGATTTTAGCAGTCAATCAAGCCCTATATCGTCCCGTTTGACTGAGTTGGTTTGCTCGTTTGATATATAAGATATAGGTGTTATTTTTAGTTAAGGGTAGTAAATATTGGGATTCTTAGAGGTTAAGTTTTGGGTAGTTCTATGATATACCACGATCGTGATATAATATCCGCGCC
>Ga0307515_10008312_pt1 | contig 20254 bp, 5 predicted proteins | sample 17_EM_MG_FD_194513 | JGI IMG/M metagenome (GOLD analysis project Ga0307515, IMG submission 194513) | Populus trichocarpa ectomycorrhiza microbial communities from riparian zone in the Pacific Northwest, United States - 17_EM | ecosystem: Host-associated > Plants > Roots > Unclassified | place...
CTTACGTCTTAGTTCACGTATTATTTACGCCCAAGACTATAGGGGCCTAAACTAATCTAATAATATCTATTTAAGATAAAGGAGGCAGTATTAGGAGAAGCCATTGGCTAAGCTATTACTAAATATAAATGGCTTACTAAGGCGTATTATCTTAAACCTAATAAGTGTCTTATAATCCATTATATTAATACATAGTTATACTATTTTTAGCCATTTCCCACCCAGATACTCTATGCTAGCAATGCGTAATAGATACTAAATGCCCCTATAGGGCCTAGACGCATTTATATAAATATATAAGTTAGAACCGGAAGATTTTTCTAAACGTATTATATTAGGAGCTTCCGTAAGAAATGCTTCTGCCTAAGACTATATAATATAAGTAAAAGCAATGCCACTCTCTAAGCGCTTTACTACACTTTCTAAAGAATACAGCCTTAGTAAGAGAGTTAGAATTTAAGGCTATAATATATCTAGCTAACCTAAACACCTATTATTATTGGATGTTATAAGGAAACCCCTATTTTTAAATACCCCTAGCGGTAAATAGTTTATACTACTAGGGTAGAAATAACTTACTTTTAGGGCGCAGTATAACTGACTTCGGAGCTCTATCTATATAATTAGTCTTATAAGTAATAGTATAAATAAAGCAGCTGCTCTACTTATTTTAGGTCTATAACGCTTACTACCCTTTAATTTATTAGACTTCTTCCATCTACCCATATTAGCTCTTAGACCCCTATTAATATACTACTAACTATATCTTACAGAACTAAGGAACACTTATAGCTTTCCAAACTTAAATAGGAATAAATGCCTTCTACACCTACCCTAATATCTAAGGAGGTTAATCTTCACGAAAACAACTGTAATTAAGAGGGTGATACTTAAGAGGATCCAAAGTTGTACCCCGCGAGGTTTTATTCTATAGGAGATTATAGCAAGACTAAGAAAAGCTTATTTAAGTTAACGGTAAACAATAGTAAGGCTAAGATAAGCTTGCCTAAGCCAATTAAGGACCGTATTAAAGCTAGAATAGGCTTACTAGATACTATTATAGACTTTAAATATATTTTACCAGTGCCTAAAGGTATATTCCTAAAATACCTATATATTATTTTATAATGCTAATAGTTTAGTAAAGAATAGTTTGGCCACTCTTATAACCCCCCTTAAATATATACCTCCTCTATATAAGGTAGTAACAATTTACAATTCTAAGGTCTTAAGCCGGAAACTAAAGTATCTTATATTGTGGTTTCCAAATTATTACTCTCCTAATAACTTAACTGGTCTTAAAAATGATAAATATAAATTATCTATGTCTATATATAGTCCTCTATAAATAGTAAACTAGCACCCTACCTAGATATTACCTAAGGCTCTACACTATAATAATCTTGTATTATACTATGCTGGGAATCTAGATCTCCTTAAACATTATACTAAGATATTTAAACCACTAGAAAATGTTATTAAAACGATAAATAAGCGTAACAGACAAAGATACGCAGGAAAACCATTAGACGGTCTACTAGAAGAGTTATTAAGGAGAAGAGTACGTAAGAGAAAGGCGGATTACCTCTAAAAAGCTAAAGGAATAAGGAATTTCTTATAAGAAAAGCTGTCTATAATTACACTCTTATCTTTTAACATTCCATTTAAAATTACCGCGTTAATTAGATTTCCTTAACTCGTTCTTTATACGTTACAGCTTAATTATAGTTTATTTCTATCTAAGAGTTTCTAAATTTTAAGAATATCTCGTTATTGATAATTTGCTTATAGCTGTCTCTTCCGGTTAAAAGCCGGCATTAATAAGATATATATCTTGCTTATATAAATAAACGGCCTTCCTAATCGCACTCTTAAACGTTAGAGTTTTATAAACTACGCTACTGTTAGAAAGGGAAGAGAATTAGCAAATATATACCTACTAGAGATTGCTATATTTCCAGCCTCTGCCAACTACTTACTTTTAATATACCACGATAGATTAAGCGGCTAATTAGTTCTAAGAAGATAATCCTATACTAGTCCTTTTGCTACCTAACTAATAGCTACTAACCCTTAAGTTATATCTAAAATATAGAGGATAAGCGTAAAAATCAGCCGGCGATCTAACTTGAGTAACTTATATAGAAACTTAATAGCCTAAACTTTTTAATCTGCCGAAGCGATTAGAAGCTTAATATAGACTTAAAAAGGATTAAAATTATACCTACTATTTTTAGAAATTATACTAACGTAACCCTATAAATATGGGCACTTTGGTTATTATAAGCCTATAAGAGATACCTAATAGAGAGAAGATAAGCAGTAATACTAATACCACTTACAATAAAAAGGACTTTGTTAAACCCGTTTAAAGTCTATATTCCTCTATACGGGCCGTCTATAATTATAAAAGATTTGCTTTAGGATATAGTTAGAGTGTTACTAAAACCTTTATATTATTATATTAAGAGGATAATACTAGTGCTAGTGTTATCTAGGACTTTAAAGGACTATATAATAAAATATAGATATACTTAAAGAAACCCACTATAGAGATGAGCAACGCTTAGAAGTGTTATATACATATACTAACTAGGTAAGATTTTCTATAGCTTTTTAAGAGTAACAGATAGCCGTATAGCCTAGGTATCGTCACTCTAGTATAGAAAGCCCTCTAAAGAAATTCTGCCTACTAGACCTAAGCTAAAGTTTTAATATACTAGAAGAATAAGCTAAACGGTATAGTGCAAAAGCTATAATCTAGAACCAATTAAGAGATATATTATTACTTAAGCCCTAGCCAGTCTAATATAGATCTATAGTATACCTGTAAGTGCCAATATAAGTATTAAATATAATTTTAGGAAGATCTTGTATATATAGTGGTGGAGGTAGAGGATTAAAAGTATACCAAGTAAAGCAAGAAGAGAGATTAGCTAGAATTGCTTTAGTATAAGAGAAAGTTAAGGATATAGATATAATAAACTAAAATATATAAAGTTGAAGCAGGAGAGCTTAAGAGGTTAATAATCCCGTAAAGTAGGCCTTAAACTACGCAAATATGGCTAATCTAACGGTGTAGGAGACTTAATTAGCTTAAGTTAAGCTATAATACTTTATTACTAAATAGGCTAGTTCTACCGCCTAGGTATAATAGTATTATATTAATAATAAAAAGAGAGCCACAACGTTTTATAAATTTAGTGCTGCTTAAAACTCTAAGGACGCTAATAATAAGATTTACTGTAATATAGAGAAGAATATATAATATTATAAGTACACTTAGATCTGAACTTCCTTTTTGTCGCTTAGTAATTAATATATAAATAAGTTTTTTGCGAAGAAAAAAAGAGATAAGTCTGCGTCTTAAAGCGTTAATAAGATGCGAAAGTTTTAGCGCAAGAGCCCCTAGGGTAGTAGCGAAAGAGATAAGATAGATAAAGATTAATTATATAGTTATTCTATCGTACTAATTATTATAGGCGGGTCTTATATTTTATACTATTGCTATTAACAGCTAAGGTTTAGTTTTATTACGAAATTGTGGATTTAGATAGTAGCTAGGTTTTAGGAATACAAATATAAAATCGGATAAATTATCTTACCGCGATCCCTAAATCCGGAAAATGCCTTCTAAGTTTAACTTACATTTTCTGCTTTAGCTAAAAGCTTAAATCCCCGTTTCCTAGCGTAGATTATTAGCTACAAAAACTAACAGTCGCTTTAGTTATTAATTTAATAAGGTAATATAAGATATAGGGTTTTACTTTATCCCTGAGTTTTACTTAATTTAAATATTAAAATTCGCTAAAACGCCAATTTAGTAAATCGGGAGGCGGTTTACTAGCGTAGGTAAAACTTAGGGCTTAAGCTATATCTTACGTTACGCTATAACCTTAAAGGCCGCGCGCACCCTAAGATTTAGGTAGTCCGTTTATACGACGCCCCTTATTATACGCGTTAACTATTATACAGCCTAAACAATTAGTAGCTTAGCAGATCTGCTAGATGCTAGAGTTAGGCCTAGAGATCTCCTTAGCTATAAAAAGTAGGACTAAAGAAATAAATTAAAATACTACAAAGACCACTACCTACGCTTATTAACCACTATATTTATTTATCTACCATTATACAGATTTATTAATTTATTAGTTACTATTCTCCGCTTATTATTATAACTGCCTAAGTTATAAAGAAGCTTTTTAACTGTTAAAAGGGCGGAATTAATAAGAAATACTATAAGCTCTAAAAGAGAGTCCCTAGGACAAAGATTAGCCTTATTATTAAGGATATAAGCGATCGTCAGCATATATACCGCTCCTCTAAGAACTATAATTACCTATTTATAGAATACTTAGTTCAGCTTCCTCTTATCTAAATTAAATTATGCTAATAGAGAGGTAACAGTAACGGGGTAATCTGGTTAACTATTTCCTATCTAACTTTCAGACTATAAGAGAGCTTTAAGATATAGGGGGTCTTATATATAGGGATGATGATTTAACCGCGGTTTAATCTATAATAGCAGAGTCCTAGACCTAGCCAGCTTCCTTCTAACCACGCTATAAAAATAATTATATTCCCTTTAAAGGTTATATTAACGGCATTAAAACTCCCATCTTCTCCGACGCTATCTTCGTCCTAATAATAAGCAACTTTCCGCTAGACCCTTTTTATAAAGATAATAACGCTAAGGAAGATAACTAGGAGCTAGATAAGGATAACTCTAAGGACTCTAAAGATAATAAAGAATACGTTTATCTAGAAGCCATTAAAGAAGAGGATAACCCTAGAGAGGGAGTATTATCTATAAACTCTATTCCTAAGTAAATAAATACCAGGCCTTAAAAGAGACGCCACTAGCTCTAGAACTCCGACTACTAGAACCCTATTTAGAAAGTAAGTTCCTCCTAAAGAAATAACTCGCCTTAAAGGATTACAATACCTTATAGAGTAGGCACGTCTTAAAAGGGCAGCCCCCCTAAAAGCGGATTATTTTAAGCTTATTCTCTACGTCTAGCGAATAGAGTTATAAGGACTAGGCCGTAAGAGCGATCTATTAGCTATAGCCCCTATAGAATACCCGCAAAAGCTATACTTCTAACTAAGTTAAAAAATAAGGATTTATATAGGGCCTCTTTATTTAAATCTATATAGTAGGTTCCGCTACCTTTAACCTTTAATAGGAAGACTTACGGTAGATAGTTCTAGAATATATAATCTTTTCTATAATTTTATAAATCTGTATTTCTTCCTTTAGTATTTTTTTATCGGGTCTTATTAAACTTTCTTTATTAGTATTTTAATTATGCGTAGTCTTCTAATTTTTCGTATTATAAACTTTACTTATACTATTAAACTTATAAATCTTAAGTTTAACTTATAAATTAAATGCGATAAGTGGTTTATTTAATTTATTTTGTAGTTTTTAGAGGTATCGGAACCTCTAAATAGGAATAATAGTAACCTATATAGGCTAGCCCGCCATTTTAGATCTAATTGGCGTAAATGTTCGCCTAGGTCTAAATGGACCACTAGAAACCTTAACCTTTAGAGGTATAAGAATCTTAATCCTTAGAATTATAGGATCCCTAACTTTAAACCCCTTAGCTACTAAATTCTTATAATCTTTACCTAATCCTACTCCGCGGGTTACTACTAGTAGCGATACTAGCCGTGTCTCTACTTAAGGTTTTAGTAGCTTTTTCTTAAGCGTTAGTGCTATTTTTAGTGCTTTTAATAAAAATAAAGTGGGATTTCCAATAACACTCTCTATTTGTTAAACTGCGAGGTTAGCCTTAGGCGCTGCTTTACTATATATTATACGTAGCTTATTTAGTTTCTAAGAAGGCTTAGGTATGTCTTCCCTATTATCCCACCTACAAAGTAACTTAAAAGGTATCTTTTATTTAATTCGCCTTATAGAAACTATAGTCCCCCTAAAATTTACCTCTATAGCCTCTATAGCCTCATCCTCTATAAAATCTACGTTTTTACCGGTATCTAAACGTGTACATTTTATAATAAGTCCAATAATATCTTTGGTAAAAGCTTTTATATCTAAATCCTTTCCAAAATAGTAGTATGCGTTATTTTTATACAGTGACTTAAGCTAGCCATAATTGTCATAAGCAACTTTTTGGAGAGTTTTACCACTATTAGTATATATAGTGCAGCTTTATTCACCGTAGTATTCTCAGCAATATTATATAAATTTCTTAAGCAGAAGCTCGTTATCTTCTAAAATATTAATCTAAACACTTCTAAAACTACCAGAGAAAAGGAGCAAAAAGATCAAGATATAGTTATTAGGTAATCCACCGGCAAAAATAATATTCCTAATATCTCTTAAATCTCAACAACGTTCTAATTTTGTATCTTCTTTAAGACGTCTTAATACTACCATTACTATATTATCTAATATTTTGCTATTAAGCATTAATAGCTTAATGCGGTATTGGGCGGTTTTCTATTCTACGTAAGCTACGTTAGCGCCAACTAGTAGGTCCTTTTCTTGGGTATCGAGTACCTTATTCCAACGTCTTAAGGTCCTTATTTCCTTAGCAGCATTCTTAACCTTCTATTTCTCTCTTTTAATATTATCTTGCTTACTTTATAGTTACACCTACACCATCTAGAGCTCCTCTTCTTTACTCTAAAGCTAGGCCTACGCTGCTTCTCTTTCTTAAGCTAGATTTACGTTTAAGAGGTTAAGTTCGCCTTATACGTGATCTTTCTCTACTTAGAGTTACTTAACTACGCCCTCCAATCTTAGTTTACGCAGCAGTCCAGCTTCTATTGCTTTCGTTTATAATTACAATTTACTTTCTAGATCTACCTTATATAGTTCTAATACATTTACCTTAGCCTCTAGGGCTTTGATTTAATCTTCTATACTATATACCGCTATATTTAGTTCTAAGTTAGAGTAATTTTTAAAGAAATTATTATTATCTTCTAAATTTAACGGTTAGACCTCTTTATACTACCGCTTAAAATTTTATATTTTATGCTAAAGCTCTTAAATCTTTATTTTATCGGCCTAGGAATCGTTCTATACCTAGACATAATTCTATTTTATCTGCTCTAAGTCTAAAAAGTGCCTTTAAGAAGTACATTTTTATGCAGCTACCTCTTCTAGATACCTTTCCGTTTTATTTCTTAGATTAGTTTTTAGTTCCTTAATCGTCCTATTATCCTAAATCTACTATTACTCCCAATATTATTAAGATGCCAATATCTCTACAGTTAGCTCTTCTCGGTATTTTCTCTTCTTATTTTCTAAAGTAGCGTTCGCCTCCTTTAGCTTATCTTACAGCTTGCGCTTAAGATTCCTAAAGCGGGTAAACTCTTTATACGTTATAGTTTCTTAAAACATTTATTTAGGAGTATTAACTTCGACTAGGTCAATTATATTAATTAATAACTATAGAAAGTTAAACTTTTGGAATAATTAGTGGAATATAAAGATGTAAAACTGGCCAAACTTACCTATTACGTGCTGTCTTAAAGAAAGCTACAGCACAAGTTACGCTTAATATAAAAAGGCGTAATTTTAGTCCCAGGTTTATAGGTTAAAAAAAATATTAAGGGTATAAATAAAGAAGATTAGTCTTTAATATAATCATCTTTAAAAGGTCGGCTATAACGCCAGTCCTTTAGCAATACAGCCTTATTAGTAAATTAGGGATACCGTCTTCGTTTATAAAAGCTCCTTATAGATCTTAGCACCTTAGTAACTTAAGATATTTGCTTATTATGGTTACCTACCTAGCTAGGTTTTACCTATATAAGGAAATACGTTACGAGTTCCTAATTAGGATCTCGTTTCTAAAGATTAAGTGCTACTTAAGTCTAACACCCTATAGTTACTACAAGATCTCCTAACTCATGCCAAAGAGCTAGGTTTAATTCTTTAATTATAGGTTTTAGTTTACCCTACACCTTTTTAGGAGCAATTAATATCATTTCCGAGAAATAACGCATGTAAAATGCCCATAGATAAGCCTAGGCCAGCTATTAATCGCCCTTATAGGTAGTTAGAGAGTATACTCTTCTATTACCCTCTATAAACTTAATAATAGGGTTTTCTAGACGAAAATACGTAGCCGAAAAGCCTTTTTAAAGGGTACGCTTAGAACCTAGGAGATGCCTTAGAATATTACAGCATAGCTTAAAATACTTTAAATTTTTAAAGAATGTTTATAGACTAGGGATTAAGCAAGGGACAGATAGAATATTTTTAAGGAGATATTCTCTTTAACGTGGATCTATAATAGTAGGAAATATATCCTTAAAACGCATACGGTTCATAATAGAGAGACAGTCTCTTCTAAAAATAGCAGGTATATAAAGCTCCAAATTTTGCACTAATATAGCATCTATAGCTAATATTAGAATATTAAAGTTGCTATAGCAAAGAATCTGGTTCTAAATTGTTAGTACGTGCCTTAAATAATTAAGAAGCTTATTACCGCATTTTAAGCTTAGTAATTAATGCAGCGTCCTAAGTTTAATTAAGTACTATAGTCCTAGCATTTTGGTAAATAAATTAAAAGCTTTTATAAAACGTTTATCTTTTAGTAACTACCGTAAGTCTTTCTATTTCATTAGAGTTAATTAAGCCAACTATCGTTTCTTAGCCTTTTCGTCACCCATTTTATAATACTACTAAATCTTGCGGAATATTTCGCCGTCTAAAAAGGGCTGCTCATTTTAAAAAGCCTCAATTTTTCTTATAATTTAGATTAATACCTTTAAAGACAGCACTAAATGCAAACCTACGTTTAGAAAATAGCTTAACTACCTACTATTAATTATTTTGATCTAGGTGCTGCTTAGCGGCACTAGTGCGGTATAAGCCATTAAGGCAATTAACTTGTAATAAGAAAAGTCTAGGAATTTCCCCTATGCTTTCTAGCCTATAGCAAAATATATTTGCCTTAAGACTAAGGGCTTTAAGAGCTTCCGTAAGCATATTATTATTAATAATAACCTTAATAAAATTTTCGTCGTTTAACCGAAGGCAACCCTTAAGTTTAAAAATATTTCTTAGTCGTGAAATTTTTTTGTTAGATAGCTTACGGTAATAATTACGTGCTAAGGGGTATTTAAAATTAAGTGCTGTTAAATTAATCTATGCGATGCCTCTGAAGAACAATACTTTAATTTTCGCGATTTTATCGGCTAAGGCGTCTATTGCTATTTTTTAGCGCGATCTTTAGCATTCTTATATAAGGAGAGTGCGCTATAATATACTTAGGAGGACAGGCTAATGCTAGGTACTATTTACTATGTTTTTAACCTTTAAAAATAAGAAAATTAAATATATGGCTGGCGTTTTCTAAGAAATAGCTTTTTTATGGCCTATTTTAGATCTATAATCGGATAATTAGAATCCGGATTTAATAATATTAATTTAACCCTATTAAGAATTAAGATATAACTTATAAGCTGCTTTACCGCACCTACTACCTTTAAATATAAATCTCCTCTATATAAATATAAATGACTAACCCTAAGTGCGAATCGCGCACACTAGAAGTAAGAGTTCGCTTATAGAATATAAGCCTACCTTTAAATCTCTACTCCTATTAAGGCCAGGGTTAACCCCCTTATTTACTACCCTAATTGGCAGAAATACCAAAACTATACTACTTAGTTAGATACTCGGTGTACTAAACTATCTATCTTTAATAAATTGCTATAATAAGATATATCTTTGGAGTGATACGAGGATAAGAAATAATGAAAATCCACTAATATATATTAACAACGAGATTTATAGCTATAGTTTATTAAATTTAACGCCGTATCCTATACGTAGGGGCAAGACCTTAAGAAGTATTAAATAGCTAGAATTAGGCCATCGTTTGGCCAAAATAATTTTAAATCTTCTCTTAGCGAATATACTTGCTCCCCTTTCTAACATTATCTACTATTTTACTTCCGATCTTAGCGGGCTTTATAGCATATTAAAGCTTTTAGCTGCTTAAGCGATCGCACCTACGCCGTATAACCTTCCTTAAGCTATTCTTCCTCGTATTCTTATAGTTATTAAAACCTTATCCATTAAGTTTAATCCTAAAATTGTAAAAATATAACTTTATATATATATTACGAATAACATAAAGGGTATTAAAGATTATAATTAAAAAGACGAAATTAAACGGGTGTTATAATCTTATTTCTATAGCATCTAAGTTCTTAAACTAAACCAGAATCTAAACCATATTATCCGTTCCTTAGTACTTTATAAACGTCTTTTATTAATTTATACAGAAGTATAATAGGCCTATTACTGTAACAGATTTCTCTTTAATATCTCTTATTTTAAAGCGTTTTCTAGCCTTATACTAGAAAACTTTTACATAAACAACTCTCCGTTCCGTTTTATTCTCTTATCCCACCCTTAAGGATCTACTACATAAAATCTTTAACTATATTTATAAAAAGTAATAAGTAAGATGCCCAGCTAAGCGTAGCTATAGTATTTTATGGTGCCCTTAATAGCTTCGGCTTTAATTCTTATAAGCTATACTCCTAGGTCTTACTATAAGAGCTATATATATTTAAATTAATGGAGTTACTAATTTATAACCTAAAGTTTTTTTCCCCTTGTCTATATTTAATGAGATATACCTAAATATATACAAAAACGCAATTCACAAGTACACCATTCACTATAATGTATAGGAGAAATTTATTTTGGCGGTTCTTAAGGATATGCAGTCTCTATTTACTAAGATGGTAATATAAATAAGTATACAGAACGCTTTACTTTTATATATACAACGCCTTAAATCACTTTGGCCGCAGTTTATATTATTTAAAAGTCATAAGTTATACTTTTCTTATTTTATAAGAATGCCTAAAAAGGTCTTTAACTATAGGCATGCCGTATACAACGTTTGCATTAAAACTTTTAGGCAAAAATTAAAGTTAGAAAAGCATACCTTTATCCTCCCTTACTGTTTACTCTGCGGCGTAAACAATATAATATCTACCTTTTGCTTTATCCTATCTATAGCTAGTATTCGCGTTCTTTATATTAATAGAGGTGGTATTTATAGTATTATACTACTTACGTTTCTTAATTATATTAACTAATAATTCTAATAACTTAGATACCCACTCCGTAATTACTTTAACTATATCTATAGTACATTAACTGGTAAGGAAACGTTTAGCTTATAGAAATCTATTTACTAATATACTTTAAAGGTGGCGTAATTACTATAGGGATATTTCTTATACTATGGAGCTCCTAACTATATATTAACTAATTTAAAAAGCTTATAGGAAAAACCTTTCCCCTATAAAATAGTAAAGGACGGTCTTTCTTAACACGGCAATTTTAAAGACTTGTTAGCGCCTATAAAGATTACTAATATAGTTTAGCAAACATTAAGAAGGCGTTTTAACAAAATTAGGGTATCTCTCTAAAAATGTTTAATCCACTAAGGGATAATACTAAAGTCGCGGTTACCATAACTACTATATAATTAGCTATACCTTACCTACTCTCTAACTACAATAGAGGTTAAAGATCTTAAGAAAGTGGTATATAGCCCAGAGAACTTTAACTATTCTACTTTTATTAACATAGCTTTAGTATATCATCTTATTTAGGCATAGGAACCTAAAGATAATATATTACTTAGTGAAGCGTAAGTTACTTCCCGTATTTATAAATACTAGACTTAACTAACTAAACCAACTAAGCGCTTCGTGCACGTCTACGGCTCCGTAGTTTTTTAAACCTAAGGTACTTAAAAATCTAGGCACTTTCTAAGATGGAGGTTTATAGCATAACAACCCTTTTAAGATTACTAATTGGGAATACTAATTTCTCTAACCGGAAATAGACTAGCTAGACTTTACACTCTTACTAAAAACTAGAACGTCTCTAATTTTACCCTATAAGGAAGGTCCACAATCCCTAGTTAAAGACCGATTTATTTTACGCCTATTAAGAGCATTTATAAGCTATTTAGACGGTAAAAAACTATAGAAAGAATTCCTCAGCACCGTACCTACTAATTCCCGTAAATGGTATTATTAGCTTAACGTATTCTTCCACGGCGCGGAGCTAGACATTAATAATATATCTTTATTTAACTATCTTAAATAACTTGTATAAAAATCAATTACATTAAATATATAAGTTGTTTTAGCAATGGATTTAATATACGCTTTAATATTCTATCTTAAACTTAATAATATCCCTTAGCTTATTAATGGAATTTTCTAGTATCACGGAAGCATCTTCTACCGTTTATTACTTAACTATCACGGTAGAGAATCTCTCTATTACGACCTTATTTAAAATTCTACCTATTTTCTTATCTCTAGATAGTATATAGCTTATACAGCTTTTATCCTAAAAGGCGTTCCATCATATAGATGCCGTATCTACTTCACTATAGATAGTATAAATAAGAAGGTATATATATTAATTAGAGGTATTATAAGCAGCCTAAGGATAATAAGTGGACTTCCAAAAACGCTTTAGCAATTAGTGCTTACGTAAGGCCTAAATATTCCATTTAGATATATTAATTATAGAGAATTACAGAGACCTCTTCCTAGGGTTCCTTTAAAACGCAAGTTTTGGGAAATTATTAAATAAATTACTTTAAGCAATTATTGTATTTAGATTTACTTTGTCTATATTAAGGAAAAAGACTTTTATAGAAATTATATTCCAGAAAAATGTACTATTAAATATTACTCTTATTATAAATACTAACCTTTTTTAAGTTCTTAATTCTTATAAATGTTATTTATTTATACTTTGTAATATATATAGATCTAAAACATAACACTATCTTGTTTTACCTGTATAAAGCCCTTTAAATAATAATATAAAAGAACTATACTCTAAACTCTATACAGACAGACAGACAAAAACTAAAAAACCCCCTATCTATTATATTCGAGCTATCTACCTTTCTATTAATATAACTTCCTTTACTAAAATATATTATAACCTAACCACTAATAATAAAGCAGCAGGATACATGCCTTGGTTTCTGTCTTCGGTTAATTTAGCCAATTTCTGCATAGCCATCCCCCCTTTTAATAATTACACGCATTACCATTAAGCGGAATCCCTAGAGGCTATAGTAGAGAAGTTACAAGTGTAATTTTTTAAGTAGCGCTATCTAAGCTAAGCTAATATAAATAGGTAATTAAAGGACGTTAAGACTAAATTTAAAAAGCTCCTTGCGGATATAAAGGTATTAAAAGATTGGGTAAATAAGGTCTTATTATAGGGCGTATCTATAACTAAGGTTCTTAGATCTTTTATTTATAAAAGGCTTATAAACTAGGAGAGAAGGGTAGATAAAATTAATACTATAAAAGCTTAGATCGAGGAGATGGGTTAATAAGGAAGAAGTATAACGTTTTAGTTTCGTAAAACCCCACACCTAGCAGGCCTATATATTGGCTTTTTTAGTTTCCTAAGTATATATAAGTAATTTCCAAAGTCGTTTCCATTTTCTTTTAATCTAGTTATAAAAATCTAAATTTTGTAATTAGATTTAAAGCGTAGTTTTAGCATAATATATAAACTATAATTTGCTACATTATATCTAACTTATACTTATACAGTATAGTCCTAAGGCTAAACCCTAATCTTAAAGAAAGGAGTATAATAGCTATTCCTTAGCTAAAGCAGCGGCGCTTCGCAAAGCGCTTTATTAATATCTTTATACCTTTAGCAGTAGCTTAACTACTAAATAACGCCTATAATCTGCGGCCAGTATAAGTGGCATCCGACCATAACAGTCCGTAATGCTAGTATTAATATCTTCGCAATCTAGAAGCAGCTGGACTACTACTATATACCCCTTCTACGCGGCCTACAATAGTAGTATACGACTATCCTTGCCGGTACAGTTTATATTACTACTTCTTAGTAGCAGTTTAACTGCGGTTTCCTACCCGTACCTAGCGGCTGTTAATAATAACCTCCGACTATTTTTAGGGTTACTTTTAAGTAATAGTCGCACTATTACCTTATACCTAAGCTTTACGGCCTAATATAGCGCTATATAGCAGTAGTCAGGATCTCTAATTAACTCTTTAATTCCAACTATACTGTATAATATTTAGGCCGTTGTTTTTTAACCCTATTTTACGGCCCAAATTAGTACCTAGCCTCCGTTATATTATATATTATGGTAATAGAGATAGGGATTTAGGACGTAGTTAAGGCGGTAATTTATCTTAGCAAAAGTATTAATATCTCTCTCTTTTTCTAGGTTGTCGGCAATAGATAGCAGCAATTTATTCGCTAGATTAAGTAGTGATATTCCTAAATATATTAGCAGGTAAGCGGGCAATAATATTTAGGTAGTAAGAGCGCGGTATTTTACGGAATAAGATTAATATACCAAGCTAGCTTAGCTAATTGCTAATACTTATTAAACGGGTAGATTGTAGAATATGCGTACTCCTACTAGGTATTTATATGCGTAGAATTTAAAATAAAGGATATTATACCTATCTAGGTCTTTAAGCGTATTAGTTAAAACTCTTAAATAGTAAAGAGAGTGCTAAGTAGTTAACGGTATTTCGCTTCCAAATAACTTAAATTTAAAATCCTAATTCCATTTCTTTCTATCTAAAATTTACAAAATTATAAAAACTCTACTACTCTACTAGTAAAATACAGAAAATTAATTCCTAACTTAGAATCTTATTCTCTATTTCGCGCTTATATTCTTCCTATAGCGCGCAGCATTTAAATAATACTAACTTAAGATAATATACTAAACATTCCTAATCTTTATTATTAAAGGCTATAAATTAATACTATTAAAAGTTAGTTATAGAATTAAAAATATTAGACTAATTACCTACCAGCTTTAAAAATTTTACAAATACTTATTTTGCAGAATTAAAGAGATTATCTAAAAAGTCCATTAATTGCTTGCATCTACTCTAACGCTTAGGGTATTTAAGACCAAATACTTTATTAGCCACCCTTTTATCTCATACGTAGTTAATATCCTTAAGCTTTAGTTGTTAGTGCCCCTCTATATACTCTAATAGTACAAACCCCAGGTCTATTAAGTCTTTATTTAGTAGGGCGTTTAAGCTATATTTTACCGCTTATTTAAAGTTTACTATTAGACTTTAGTATAGTATATTAAAAGTTTCTAGCGCAACAAATAAACCTACAGAGCTGTATTCGCGTACTATAACTAGATATTTAAATTATGCTAAGATTAATCTATTAGTAGGAGATTGCTAGCTTACCTATATAACTAAGTGCACTAAAGACCTAAATTCCTTAGCGATAATAAAACATTGTTTTTAAATAATATACCAAATATACAATCTCCTATAGTTAATATTCCTCTAAATTAATATAAATAAGGACAACCTCCTTAAGGGTAAATTAATAATATTTAAGCCTAATATATATAAAGCCATCGGCTATAAAAGCTTGCTTAATTTTAATAATATTCCTATAGGCTAGCTGCCCTAGTATATCTTTCTTAATTATTCTATTTTGTTTATTAAGCCTTCTAACCATTATTAATCCAGAGGTATTCTCCTTATATATATATATCGTCTACTGCGTTTTACCCTATATAAGCTTACCTAGGGTAGTAAATGTCTTAAAAGGTTGTTGTTCCTTATAAGTAATAGGGCTTTTTTTTAGTATTGTTATTAAGTCTACTACTATAGTTAGCGTCTTTGCTTAATCTAGGAAAATATATATTACTAAAATCGCTAGGGAGGAAACGGATAGGCTAGTCGCTTTAGTCTAATCTCTAGCTTTTTATATTAGAGAGGACTTTATAGAAATAATTAGTATAAGAAAGCTCAGTATCCTTTAAGGTCGAGGGTGCCTTATAAAAGCATTAATAATCGCATTTTAGTTAGGATTTATATCTGTTAACATAGCGTCTAATAACAAAATTGCTTAAATAGATACTTGCCGGCCATATTAAGAGAAAAGAGACTATCTTTAAACATGGTTATTAGGGTAAAACTTAAAGTAGACATTTAGGCAGTAGACTAGAAAGAGGGAAACGTTATTAAAAAATCTAGAATAAATCTAGACTTACTTAGTTATTAAGATTATAAAGCGTAATTTCAATTTCGGTCCGAACAAAATCAATAGTTAAAATTAAGACTATATATAATGCCCCCTATAATAAAACACTTAGTTTTATAGCTATCTCTACTTTATAAAAGGCGCGCTATTACTATAAGCTCGTTATACCCTTCACTAATTCTCACTTTTAATGCCAGCCGAAAAAATGCTGCAATATCCCTATCTTTAACAGCTTCGCCCTAGCCGGCTATATAGTAGTCTTAAGTCCCCCTAACGGTGTTCTAATTCTACTACATTAAATAGAGCGCTAAGTAGAGAGTTTAAAATTAAATATAATGCCCTATAAACCTCTAGTAGTCCGGCGGTGCCTAAAAAAGATAGCTTATTTACACTATTAAACCAGCCAAACTCTATAACTATCTAGATATTTTATTCTCCCTCTAAGCAATATAGGCTAGTGGCTTATTCTCTTTAAGTAGAAGTAGAATTACACAACCAAACTTAAAATGCGCTTTATAAAGAGATTTAACTTTATAATAAAGCTATATAGCGGTTAATATAATTATTATTAAAAAATAACGCGTGGACTACTGCATATAACGATATTATAGCTACTCTTTAGCAGTATATATAGGATTATATACAAGTAATTATAGAGAATAATTATCTAAGGGCCGAGGTTTAATTACTTAGAGCCTAGGTAATATTTCCACTATTATTAAATAGCCTTCCAAATTAATAATTTATAGTCTTATTACTTATTAATATTTACTTTAAGCCTAATAGCTACAAAGGACAAACAGATTCTTATTCTTTAAAAGAGGCTCTCTTATATACTTAATAATCCTCGCTATAAAGGGAATATAGCTTTAGGAACGGAAAGCGGTAAATATAAAGAAGAAGCGGAAGCATTAGACTATTCCTCCTTATTATACTCCCTAGAGGTTTAGTTATTATTCTATTTAGCTTATTATATTAGAATTTATAAAGAAATAGAGCATTATATTATTAAATTAATTATATTTCTATTTCTATTAAAATAGACTAATAATAATCTAACTGGTATTAATAATCTTTTAGATAGAACCTATAATAGCTCTTTATTATTCCTATTTAGTAACTATCTATAGAAGTTACCCTCGGCTTATAATAATATACACCGCCTCTTAGGTACTAAAATTTTATATATTTTTGCTTTTTAGAGGGGCCGATTAACTTATAGTAATTTTATAGTAATAGCGACTTTTTAGCACAATTCTAGCGTTAAAGAACTAACCGTAGGGGTATAGCTTCTCTTTATCCCTTATTACCAAGCGTACGGACTCTATAACCTTAATTAAAACTCCTTTAATACCTCTTTATAAAAACGAATAACTCTAATATAACGTTAGTCGCCTTTACCAATTACAAAATTTCTACTACGCAGCTCTTTAAGCTAATAGCCTTTACCTACATCCACCTTAAAGCTTATAGTCGTAAGTCCTAAGCCTAGGTAGGAAATTATACCACGGCCGGTAGATCCTTAAAAATCTATTAGTTAAAGTTAGAGAGGTTTATAAGGGGATATAAGTAGGAAGGGAAAGGAGTTAAAGCTTATAAGGGCAGTAAGCAACTAAGATATAATAGTTATCTTATTATAGCTATATAAATATAGGATTATTTATAAAGAAGAGAGGCTATCTATAGTAAAGACTATAGGTTATTAAATATATAAACTCCTTATAATCTAGCTACATAGCGCTAATATAATCCACTATCTATATTAGTCTACTTTTTACCCAGTTCCTCCCGCCCCTAACCCCCCTATAATATTATACTAGTTAAAGTACGGATTTAAAAAAAAAAGTTAAAAAATTTAGAATAAATAAAAGACTTAACTAACCGCAAGATATTAGTATATTATTACCTCTAGTTAAACACTATAGTGTTTATTATTAATAGCGGATCCCTTTACTACGACCGGGTACTACTACTAGATGTCCTATAAGTTTAAGCTTAAGAAAAGAGCTATAGACTTAGTCCTCTATTAGCCTCCGTTAATAGTCGTTTTATATTAGGGTGTAAATTTTATAATCTCTACCTATTAAGCATAGCTATATTTTTTACACAAATTTCTAATAGTACTTTTTCCTTTTAATCCGTGAACTTTTTTTTATACCTACTAGACTAATCCAATCTAGTAATATAGCTTTACTAATTATCCGCCCAACGTATAAAGAAATAGGTAATTAAATACCTATCGGATACTATCTAATACGGTATCTAGATAATGCCCAGAATTTCTACTAGTTGCTCTCTTAAAAGACGATTATTATTATTTATTAGAAATTAATTATATAGTTATATAGCAGCACCTTTTATAAGCTCGCCGCCGCTTATAATAATTAGCATTAGATGTGCCTTAGTTTCTTAGTTAATAAATACTTAATACTAGTCTTATCTAGCTTTCCTAACGCTAAAAACTTTTCTAAACTCCGTAATACCGGAGGTATAATTTAGTATCTAAATCGTAGAGCTATCCTAATCATCTTAGGTTACTATACTAGGTTTTACTCTAGTTTATCCTAGAGTCTATACGCCATTCTATCCCTAAAGCGGTATACTATTCTAGCCCTAAAACGGCGTACTATTCTAGCCCTAAGGCGGTACGCTATTCTAGCCCTAAGGCGGTACGCCATTCTAACCCTAAAACGGTACGCTATTCTAGCCCTAAGGCGGTACGCCATTCTAACCCTAAGGCGGTACGCCATTCTGGCCCTAAGGCAGTACGCCATTTTAGCCCTAAGGTAGTACGCCATTCTATAGTAAAATATAATCCTAGAGCAGTTTAAAGAAGAAAGGCTCTTCTTCTTTAGGCTTAAAGACTAAATTAATAAGCCATTCTTAGTATTCCTTCTGCTTACTTTCTAGCATTTTCTCTAAAAGTTTATTAGATATTACTTCTAAACTAGAAATTCCAGTAATTTCTATTTTAGCTTTTAGGCGTCCTAACCGTTAATAAAGTAGTCGCTTTTAACGGTTAACTCCCGCTTCTACTATCCCTTTAAGCTCATTAATAGGTATTAGGTAAGAATTAGCCCTTAACCCATTTTTAATATTAACTCTACTTATTAATTAATTAATTTTTACAAGTTCTTTTATAAGATCCTATTAGGAATCTACGTTATTAATATTAGTAAGGAATTATTTTAATACGCTAGGTATAGCTTAAAGTTCTTTTAACTACTAAGGCGTAGGTTTAGCCTATAAATTTTAAAGTTATATAACTATATCTTAAATATCCTTTCTTATGCTTAATAAGGCGATTTAGGTAAATTCCTTATAAACTTTTTATAGCGTTACGTCCTTCTAATTAATTCTAACCTTATAAAGTATATTAACTATTACGAGTGCTTACTTAGCTAAGGCTAAAACTTAATTTTTATACTTAACTCTAGCAGGAATACTTTTTAATTTAGCATTAATTTTAGAGAATACTTAAATCTTCTCTCTAAACCCGGCCATAGGAACTAAAAAAAGATTTTCAGCTCTATTTGCGTGGCTATTAAAAATCCAAATTTTTCCATTTATAGCACTAATAGTAGCTAAATCCTCTTAAGTTTACTTATGGATTTACTATTCTTATAATATAGGAAACGCCTTACGCTAGATTTTACGGATTTTATACACCACTAGCGTAAAGCCACGTACCTTCTTATTATTAATTTCCGTATTTTTAGCTCCTTCTATAAATATATAACGTCTTCTCTTCTTATCCTCTTAGTCCTCTTACTTCTCTTAACATATTCTTTCTTCCCTTTACTTATATTTTATCTTCGCCCATTCCTCCTTAGATATTATTTTAAATATATTTATTTCTTCTTTATTATTTTAATTATCCTATTTAGGATTAAAACCAGATTCTTTATTATTAAGTATTATATTTATATCTTCTATATAAACAAAGTTACCGCTAAGGTTTTTTAGGTCTATATACTACGTCGCTCCGAATATTAATACTAGTAAAGGAACTCCTTTAGAAGGTGGATTATATTAAGTCCTATCTTTATTTTTAACGGAAGGTTAATTTACCTTAAAAACTCCCGGCGCGTTTTATACACTAGTAAATACCATTATATTTTAAAATAGATAGTAAGAGGTAAGTATCTAAGTTAAAATAGTATAGGCGAAGTAAAG
>Ga0307515_10008313_pt1 | contig 20252 bp, 26 predicted proteins | sample 17_EM_MG_FD_194513 | JGI IMG/M metagenome (GOLD analysis project Ga0307515, IMG submission 194513) | Populus trichocarpa ectomycorrhiza microbial communities from riparian zone in the Pacific Northwest, United States - 17_EM | ecosystem: Host-associated > Plants > Roots > Unclassified | place...
TCCAGCTTCAGGTCTTTCATAGCAGCGTCTATATTTTGCTTCTTGAAATTCTCGAGAGACTTTTCCTACGCCAGGTTATTTAGTACTAGTGGCTCTAGGAAACCGTGGATGATATACCCTCTCCGCCATCATCCTCTGTAGCTCGGGCAAATACTCCCTGCGAGGACAAATGAGCGCGGTGTTCGAAGGTGATAGATGAGGACCAACTCTTCGTATTCTTTGCGTGACTCTTCGACTGCTTTGAAGAAGTCGGATATACCATCTCCAGTGACGGCTGAGACTCCAACTGCCTGTCATCCACCTCAGTAAGTCACTACTCTAGAGAACAATATCCATACCTTTAGACCCTTGTAAAATTCATCAAGTACGAGGCTCATACTGTTCATCAAGCTTGACATGTATGTCTGTTCACCGTCCGCATCCTGGCGCTCTCTTGCAGCCAGCGCTTCTTGGAAAGCCTCAAAGTCATTCATCCACTCTACCGCAAAGTCGTGTCTCTCGACGTCAGTTTTGTTGAATACGAGAATGAATGGTAGTCGAGTTTTGTAGAGGATACTGCAAGTCTGATGAGAACCAGGTCATTTGCCATAGGGCGAGTTGGTGTGCTACCTGCATGCATATAACATATTACTCATAAATGTCGCAGGCGCCTTGGTACGCGGTGTGTCGATGATGTATGCTACCACCGTTGGGAAGGACGAGGCGACAGCATCGGTAATAATGGCCCCAGACGCGGACCAAGTGAAGATTTCGATTTGCCCTGGAGTGTCCAAAATGATATTTCTGAATGTGGCGGGTGAAGGGGGCGCAATGAAAGTCGGTGACTCGCTTACTCGACTGTGTCTGCTCGTTTCTCAAGCAAGCCGAGCACCTGTTCAAATTTGGTCGTGAACAGGTTCAAAGCAGTGAGGATACCGCCGTTTGGACCCAGTTTGTATCTACAGAACGACTCCCTTGAGAAAGGTACCTCAAAAGACGACCGTGACCCACTGCTTCATGACTTGCTCATAGTCCACGGTATCTCTGATATCAATGTTCGGATCGTACGGGAGATTCGCAACTGCAGGATCAAGATTAAGAATGTACGGAGGTGACTCTGCCTGGTGGAGATGCGCATTGAGCCGCTGGACGAAGGTTGTCTTGCCCGAGCCCGCCATTCCAATTGTTATAATAACCGTAGGCTTCCTTTTGTCCTGCTTTGATGACTCGGCCATGGCGATGACTCAAAAAACTTCAAGGCTCGAGACCAAGGGTGACTTGGCTAACAACTTCAACCCCACCATCGCCTACCGAGAGACTTTCGATTGCACCCAGTAGCCATGGCATTCCCAAGTCATGATAGTAAGCACGTCCGATCCTCTCAGTACGCGCGATCTCACTCGGAGTGACACAGTTGGTGCAAAATTCGACTTTCCCGATGAAGAGCAGAAGATCATCCAGTTCTGGCGCGAGATCGACGCGTTTCACACGAGCAAGAAACTAAGAGAAGGCTGTCCTGAATTCTCCTTCTACGATGGACCTCCCTTTGCTACCGGTCTGCCTCACTACGGACATTTGCTTGCGGGAACCGTCAAAGTATACATTCTTATGGGTTATCGTCGTCTCAATACTGACGGTTTCCACTCAGGATATTGTTACTCGTCATGCTAGCTCAAGTGGTTTTCATGTCGAGCGGCGGTTCGGCTGGGACACACACGGCCTGCCTGTTGAGCACGAGATCGACAAAAAGCTTAACATCAAAGGCAAAGACGACGTGGCGAAACTTGGTATCGACAAATACAATGCCGAATGTCGAGCTATCGTCATGAGATACGCGTCGCAGTGGCGACTTACTGTGGAACGCATTGGTCGATGGATCGACTTCGACAACGATTATAAAACTCTCAACACCTCTTTCATGGAGTCGGTCTGGTGGGTCTTTGGCGAGCTGTTCAAGAAAGGATTGGTATATCAGGGCGTTCGCGTGATGCCCTACACAACCGGTTTGACCACCCCGTTGTCTAACTTCGAGGCTGCATTGGATTACCGGGATGTCAACGACCCTGCTGGTCAGTGTCGGTATCTGTTCAGGGACCCTATGTATTGAATGTGCTGCAGTGACGGTCGCGTTCCAGCTCGTCGACGACCCAAAGACATCGTTGCTTGCGTGGACCACTACCCCTTGGACGCTTCCGAGCAACCTTGGGCTCTGCGTACACCCTGACTTCGAATACGTCAAGATACATGATCAAACCCGCGATGTCAACTTCATCTTGCACAAAGAACTCCTCACCACCGTATACAAGGACCCCAAAAAAGCACCCATCAAAATCTTGGACACCTTTAAGGGCAGTCATTTGAAGGGTTGGCGATACGTCCCTTTGTTCAATTACTTCACCCAACGGTTTGAGGACCGGGCTTTCCGTGTGGTCACCGACAAATACGTGACCAGCGACAGCGGCACTGGTATCGTACATCAAGCACCCGCTTTCGGTGAAGACGACCATCGTATTGCTCTCGCTCATAATATCATCCGCCTCGATGAAATGCCTCCTTGTCCTATCGACGATACCGGACGCTTCACCGACGAAGTTCCTGACTTCAAGGGTCTCCACGTCAAAGTAAGCCTCTCGCTTGTCCTGGCAGCCATCGCTTACACCTCCTTGTAGGCTGCAGACAAGGAGATTTGCCATAAGTTGAAAGCGGACGGCAAGCTTATTGTGCACTCCAATTTCATGCACTCTTACCCCTTTTGTTGGAGGTCTGTAGCTCTCCAAGTACTCACCTTCCAAACTCAATTACCCTTAGATCTGGCACACCTTTGATCTATCGGGCTATTCCTTCTTGGTTCGTCAAAGTTACTCCCATCATCGATCAGCTTGTTAAAGCAAACTCAGACACCCGGTGGTGAGTTGCTCTGTAGAGCCTGTCATTATGATGATTTATTGTCTCCAGGGTCCCGCAACCGGTTGGCGACAACCGTTTTGGGAATTGGCTTGCGAACGCTAAGGACTGGAATGTATCACGTAACCGGTACTGGGGCACGCCCTTGCCATTGTGGGCCAGCGATGACTTCAAAGAGGTGAGGAGGTATCCCCAGGATATGATTAGTCTATTCTCACCATGTGTACAGGTGATCTGCGTGACATCCATCGCGGAGCTTGAGCAGTTGTCAGGAGCCACAGGAATCACCGATCTCCACCGCGACAAAATAGATCATATCGAGATCCCTTCGAAGACAGGGAAGGGAATGCTCAAGCGAGTGGAAGAGGTCTTTGACTGTTGGTTCGAATCTGGGAGGTAAGCTGAGTGTACACAGACCGGAGGTACGCGGCTGATTGTCGCGTAGTATGCCCTATGCCCAGCAACATTACCCGTTCGAGAACAAGGAACAGTTTGAGAATTCTTTCCCTGCGGACTTTGTATCGGAAGGCTTGGATCAGACTCGAGGGTGGTTCTATACCCTTCTCGTACTTTCAACCCACCTGTTTGGACGAGCACCATGGAAGAACCTCATCGTTACTGGACTAGTATTGGCGGAGGACGGAAAGAAAATGAGCAAAAGTCTCAAGAACTATCCTGACCCCAACGAAGTTATCAATAAATACGGAGCCGATGCCCTTCGGTGAGTAGAAGCTCATTCTCATACTCGGGTATACCGAAACGCCGCCCAGGTTGTTCTTGGTCAACTCTCCCATTGTGAGAGCCGAGAACCTTCGCTTCAGGGAGCAAGGCGTTAAGGAGGTTCTGGCCCGTGTATTGTTGCCATGGATCAACTCCTTCCGATTCTTCCTGGGGCAAGTTGCGCTATTGGAGCGGGATACGGCCATCAAGTTTGTGTACAATGATCAAGCGCCGCTCTCATCGAATGTCATGGATCGATGGGTACTGGCACGTTGCCAGTCCCTCATCAAGCTTGTTCATGAAGAGATGGCTGGTGAGTCGCCTGAATCAATATGCTCGACTGACACTAATAATCTTCTTGAGCCTATCGCCTGTATACGGTGGTACCACGACTGCTGTTGCTCATCGACGAACTCACTAACTGGTATATTCGTTTCAACCGTGCTCGCTTGAAGGGGGAAGGGGGACCCGAAGACACGATCACGGCCTTGAACACACTCTTCGAGACCTTGTATACCTTGTGCCGCACGATGGTGAGTGTACTATCTAGGGAAGATAAAGGTGCCATTACTGACGAACTCGAAGTCGTCTTTTACACCTTTCATCACCGAGAACCTGTACCAGACACTACGGAAGTTCCTCCCTCCGACCGAGAAGGATAATCGCTCGATACATTTCGTGGACTTCCCAACTGTCAACGAGAAGTATTTTGATCCTGAAATTGAGCGTCAAGTGCGGCGAATGCAGGCGGTGATCGAGTTGACAAGGACTTTGCGCGAAAAGCATCAGCCATCATTGAAAGTGCGGACTTTGATTTCCATTTTGTCCAACTTTGACTCAGCTGGGGCATAGGTACCATTGAAGGAGCTTGTGGTGTTCCACCCAGACCAAGGCTACTTCGACGACATCACACCCTTGAGGCCGTACTTGGAGAGTCAACTCAATGTACGGGAGGTTCTCTTCACTTCTAATGAGGAGAAAACCGGCATAAAATTCAAGGCGACAGCCGACTGGCCCAGTCTGGGCAAGAAGCTTCGGAAGGACCTTGCGAAGGTCAAGAGTGGATTGCCGAACCTTTCGTCCAATGATGTCAAGACTTATGTAGAGACGGGAACGATCGAGATAAACGGGATCAAGTTGGAGAAGGGTGACCTTGTCGTGGGCCGGTATGTCGATCTACCTGAGGAGCAAGGCTGGGCCACAAATACCGACGGAGACGTCGTCGTGCTGCTTGACGTGAAAACCTATACTGAATTAGAGGCGGAAGGCCTGGCGAGAGAATTTATCAACCGGTGTCAACGCCTGCGAAAGGAGGCAGGCCTGCAAGCTACGGACGATGTAGATATATTCTACGAGTTCGAACCTGGAACTGGTACAGACATTCTCGCGGCCATCATCACGCATGCGGAAACCGTGACCAAGACGGTTAGGAGCGCCCCCGCAGATGTGGTGAAGCGTCCCCCCAATACCCCTGTCCTCATAGAAAGGAGACAAGAGATCTCTGAGACGACCTTTATGTTGTCGTTGGTTAGGCGATAGTCGGCGTTGTAATGGCAACTCCATATATTTGTAGCTGTCCATTGGGAAATCCATTGCCATCGGTACATTTCTGATGCCCTCTTAAGTGAACAATACCTGTTTCATTTCTTCGTCGTCCCAAAGCCGCTGAATCCCATCATGCGAGCCATATCACCGTTGTCTGCCGTTTCCATGTCGTTTGATCTCGCTAGTTGCATACGTTGGGTCTCACGCAAGGCTTTCCTCTTGGCTTTGCGTTCGGCCTTGATAGCATCCTCGTTCGCCTTGATCTGTGCGAGGCGCTTGTCAAAATCGTACGCTTTGGCACCCTGTGCTTCTCGTGTTTCCTCTCGTAGTCGAGCTATCTTGGCACGTACTTGTTCGACGGTCGACCTCTCGATGCTGGTGCTCTGGCCGAGCATGCGCAGATCTAGGCAAGAACGAGTGAAGGCATAAATGTCTTCTGGTGGAGTTACTTACGAGCTCTGCTATTGATATGATCGAGATAACTATTGCTGTCTTTGTGGTTTCGGTTGCAGACCTCGCAGTAAAACCCAGGCTGGCCTGGTCCTCTTCCGCCAATACTGGTTACTACCATTGTCTTATTCAGGTTCTTGTCTAGCTCCAGCGAGCCTTCTCGTCGTTTCATCGTCCCTGTTGGCTTGGGCAAATCCTTTACGGCTTGACGCTTTCGCGGCTTGAGGCCTACAGGGGAGACAGTTACTTTAGGTGAAATTTCCTTGTATCGTAGCTACTGGCCCTTTTTAGCACGTTCTTCGTTCTCCTTTGCCGCTGCTCGCTCCTCTTCATCTTTCTGCTTTGCTTTCTCTTTCCATTCTTCCTTGTCCCATGTTTTGCGCTCCTTACCAGCTGTCTACGTGTCTTTCAATTACCTACGTTTACCGTTGGAGAGGTCACATACTGCTTTCTGGTCAGCCATGCAGAGGCCGGTTCAAAGCTTGCTCCTTACCACGTCAGTTCGTTGTCTAATAACACACTTTGCGTTCAAGCTCTTCATAACGGCATATCAAAAGGGTATTCAATCGTGTTTGTTTGTGGGCAATCTGTCAGTCAGTTGTCCCAAATTCGTTCTTCGGCACACAACCAAAGTGGCTCACGTTGATGCATGACCTTGCTTTAATAGATTCCCACTTTGCATATGACATGAGTAGATTATGGATATCGATACGAAACCAACGTTAAATACCGGAAGCCAATCCGCATCTGATCTTGCATTCTCCGCGGCCTTTCCTTTACCTTATCGCAGTCTTTTCTTAATTGGTGCAGGAATACTCGGTTGGGCAACAAACCTCCACTTCCTGTCGGTTCTTGGAGTAGACACTGGCTATGCGCTCGAAATTCGAAGAGGCAGCTCTCACAACGGACTGCATTCTCCCCTCCCTTCCACGTCTCGTAACTCGAGATATCTCAATTTCTTTGCACACCCTGGGTCCCTCTACAGACCCATTTACCAAGTTTTTGCGTATTACACCATGTGGACTTTGTTGAGCTGGTTCCTCTTCCACCTATGGACGGGCGCAAGGCCAGACGTCGTAGACAAATACAAATATATGCCCACCGCAACGGCAGTACTCGTACTTGCTGTGCTATTCTGCCCCTTCAATATTTTGTTCAAGGCCGAACGAGCGGTCTTCCTGCGGTAAATTGAATTTTTGAGGTTTATCACCGACTTGCAAACTAATAAACCATCAGAGGGCTCATACGCTGCGTAGCTTCACCATTCCATTCCTCTATCTATTTCTCGGACATCGTTCTTGCCGACATATTTACCTCCTATGCCAAGGTCATTGGTGACTTGTGGATTGCCGCACGCATGTTACTCCCTGGAGGCAGTCTTACCAAATGGCCAGACGAGCATGGGTCACTTTACTGGGTTGTCCCTTTCTTGATGAGGTTCGATATTCCTTTGTAATTACATCAAGATCTAACTCCCTCCTAGTTTGCCGTATATCGTACGCTTCAGGCAGTGTGTTGTGGAATACAGAGCCAGCAGTGGCAGCACATCGGCGCGATCATTGTTCAACGCAATCAAGTACGCAACAGCTTTCCCAGTCATCTTTCTCTCTGCTGCCCAGCGGTTGATTCTAGAAGGTGTGGGCAATTCTACTGGTCAACGTAACGTATGGCACGGAGAGGATCAACTGTTTCGTCTCTGGTACGTATTTGTGCATTCTTTCGCAGGCCATTGAATGAAACGATGCACTAGGTTATTGTCGGTCTTCATCAACTCATTGTATTCGTTTTGGTGGGATGTGACAAATGACTGGGGCCTCGATCTTCTCCGTCCAGCAACGTGGTCGCCACCCTTTTCTGGACAATCCCCAAATAATTCGATGTCGCCACCCAGGCCATTAGTCCTTCCTACATTGCGTGCCAACGGAACATATGCGGGGCCTTCTTCAGCTGCTAGTATCGACCTGACTTCTCCACGACCCTCGAATTACCGGCCCTCGTCGCGTCACTTCGGACTACGACGGCGCCTCCTATTTGGAGACGCCCTCATCTACTATACCGCAATCCTTTTCAACTTCATTCTACGATTCACTTGGTCCCTCAAGCTTTCCTCGCATCTCCATATCGTTACCGACATGGAATCAGGGGTATTCGTGATGGAGGCGCTCGAGGTACTGCGAAGATGGGTATGGGTATTCTTGAGAGTGGAATGGGAGGTGCTACGGAAGCAAGACCCTGCTACAACGAATGGATATCGTTTGGACGAAGGTCCAGAAGAGCACGAATTCCTCTTGCGAGGTGAGACTAGCGACACTAGTGGCTAGGGACACTGTCATGTAATAAGAATACACCTCCTTGTTCAATTTCATAGTGTCGCTACCATCTTTCCAGCGACTTCATGTCGGCGATCTGGTACTCGCCAACTCCTGCACTCGCGGACTGCCCAGCCTGTTTCGTCAGCCTGCCTTGTGCGCGCACGACTTCCTTCATCCTTTGTTCGACCTTGCTCGTGTCCTCCCCACCCGAACCATCCTCGAGCCGTCGATTGGGGAGTTTCTTGTGAACCCTTGCTTTTGCCTTTGCTGAGTGCATGTTGGAGGGGGCGTCCCTCAAGGCAAAGGCTTTTGCAAGGTGACCTACGTGTAGGTTCTTGACGTGGAAAATGTGTTTCTCGTCAGCGGGATGGGTGGCATAGGCACGCAGATGGGAATGGAACGCCTGTCGCGCCAGACTGGCATTCTGAGGGCGGCACTCAGTGTGTAGTAAACATAATGATAGAAAAACGGACCTCAGCATTCTTCAGAACCCAATGCTCAAATGCCAGCTGTACTTGAGTAGCACGATCTTCATACTCTGATCCCTTGCCACCGAATCCTTGTTGTAGGACAGAACCGACCTCCACGGCTTCAAGTTTGACTACGGTCTTGGGCTTAACTTCATGTCCTTGCATCCGCTGCTCTACCCAAGGGACCCAGCTGGCTTCGCTTGGACAGACTATAGACCAAGCCTCTCCTCCTTTGCCAGCGCGGGCTGTCCGTCCTACGCGGTGTACATACTCCGTCGTACCTCCTTCCGTTGGCAGATCATACTGCACCACAGCCCGAACAAAAGGCAAGTCCAGCCCTCGAGAAGCAACTGAAGTACAGAGAAGAACCGAGTTTTTCGCTTCCTCTTTACCCTTGTCGATGTTCTTATGAACATGGGCGAACCATTGTAGTGAGGTTAGCCGGGTAGCCAAAGGCAAAGAGCCATGGAGCCTGTAGACTTTGGTTGACGGGAGTAATGCACAAGCCATGCCTACTTCCCCTGAGTCGGCCTTGCCCCCTATCTCGTTATCCGCATCTTTTGTATCAGGAGTTGACATTGTGGCTTGCCCAAGCAATCTCCAATGGAAATCAACAGAATCAGTGCAACTGAAGAACACAATGATCTTAACCCCTACCCCTTGGTGCTTGTTGGGGGCACTGCGAAGGAGGAGACGTAACAGGGCGATCAAGGTCACTAAACGCAGCTTTAGGGGCGTGAGGACGCATTTTTGGGATAGCTGTGATGGTGGGGTGAATGTCTCTGGTTGCTTCTCTGCGGTTTCCCCGCCCGGAGTCGCCCGCAATCGGTTATCGTCGCCCTTTCCTCCCTTGATCACAATAGGATGCTGCAAGGCAAATCCAGCAAGCTTCTGGACACTCTCTCTGATGGTAGCCGAACACAGGACGGTCCTTCGTTGTCGCCATTCCCATCCTCCAATGTTATCTAAGCCTTGCCCCACCTCCGCGGCTCGTACAGCAAGGTTGCGTCGCCCCTCTAAAGCTTTTAAAATCGATGCGATGGTTTCCTCGAAACCGAGCTCCATCAAACGGTCAGCTTCATCAAGGATGAGCCATCGACACTTTCCGACATTGAAGGATGTGGTATTTTGTAGGTGGTCGAGTAGCCGCCCTGGTGTCGATACTAATATCGGCATCCCTTTCCGCAGGCGAGCCTTTTCGTGGGCACGAGTCGCCCCTCCCGTAAGTAGACCCGAAACGAGCCAGCGAGTTCGGCGGGGCTCATCATTTTCGCCATCTGGGATCTCCTTAGTCGACCTAAGTCGCATTTGTAGTAAATGTTCGAGGACTTCAGATATCTGCTTTGCCAGTTCTCGTGTTGGGACCACGATAATGGCCAGAGTTCCAATTGACCTATCGATATACGAGAGAGAACTAAGAGGGAGGAGGTCCTGTATGATAGGGAGAAGATACGACAAAGTCTTCCCTGATCCAGTATCCGCTTGGATCAGCACGTCGTGCAAGGTCGCCCGAGGATCATGGGGGGATAGAAGAATCGGTAGAGAGGCACGCTGGACCGAAGTTGGTTTGGTTATGGATAGTTTCACATCGATGTGGTTAACTAGTAGAGGATCGAGTCCCAACTCCCTGAAGGTTGATGAATCCGAGAGGGGAGCGTTGCTTGGAACAACTTGGGAGGTCTTTTGGGGAGCAGCGTCATGGTCACCTGTCTTCGGTAAAACCGGGTTGGAGGTAAATAAGGACGAAACAACTTGGCCCTGAGGACGAGTTGACTGGGGCTTTTCTTTCGCCGTCGGTTCGCCTTCCACCATTTTTCTTCGCTTCATCGGACGTTCAACGTCGCGTTCGATTGGTTCATGAATTACAGTACTTGCATCTTGCCGCTTTCTTTTGACCGAGTCCTTGGCCTTTCCTCTTAGGGAGAGTCAAGAGTAGTGCACAGGAGAAAGTGCTGCACTCACTTATCCATCCATCTTCCTCCTTTTGCATTTGCAGGTTTAGTGGCATATGAGGGAGTATCAAGAGCGATGTTGAGGATAATGTCTGTCATTGCGGTCGTGGTATCTTTCCAAGTTTCCTTTCAGGGAATCAACCTCGAGAGTTTGATGTCGGCGGTACACAGAGATCAGCCCTCGTTTTGCTCAATCGAATCTAGGCTCATTGTCCCCCCTTCTTCTTATCTTTTTGTTTCGTGGACTGGAAGGAACACAAATCCAAAGCACCAGAACTTGATCTTGCTTCCCTAATCTGATCAATCCTTCTTCATTTAGTACTATCCTTCCAACGAATGACGCTTCGTCAAGTCCAAATGTTCCCCCGAAGTCATGACCTCCCTTAGAGCTGAGATATATATGGAACACTCCCGTGACCTTGCCTCCTACCCTCACTTCGAATTTCTCGAAATTTCCTGTCACGTCAGAATATCACGGAGCCGCCTGGTGTTGGAATCTGGCTCGCCCCCTGATGGCGAACTCCAAGGACGTTGCTATGGCTCTACGTGATTGTTGCTATCACCCACACGTACCTTCTATGGTCTCCAGGATCTTAAGGGGTTCGATCAGAAGATTTTGCGCCCACCTTTCTGGAAGCGAAGAGGTTCGCAGTAAAAGGTGTGTCCTTCATAGTAGAAAGTGACTAGCGATATCATCGCTGCACTATACAGGCGGTTTATCCGGAGCTTCAACCACTGCACGGGTGGGGAACAGAGAACAAGAACAGGAGGACGCATGAAGATATTTCGAATCTACGCAAGGTACTGTACGTTTGTGCCACTCTCAACACGTGCTTAGGGTGGCCGTAGGGTCTTGACGAAAGCATTGACGCGGAGCCTGAGTCCCCTTTGTGCGTCTCAGGCTAGCTACGATTTTCTCATATCCACACTTGCCCGGGCGTACACGAGGACATGCTGAAGTGAGCAGGCTGTATTATGAGGCTTGGGGCGGCCGGCTTCCGTCTCGTACCACCAAAGGTGCCCGACTTGGCCAAGCACGTCCGCAAGCGTCACAGAGGTCCTTCACAGGAGGATTTCACTGCAACATTTTTAGAGCGCATCGGTGAGTTGTTTGACGACCCTCTCCACTAGAGTTTCAAGACGGCCGGATCGATCCCCGTCCAATCTTAATTAAACAGCACTGCTATACAAGCAACCTCTAGACACAGTGTAAATCAAGTACCTCTGATAAAACTGAACTTTGATATGCCCGTCTCAGGAAGCTGTTGAGAAACCTGTAGTTCTCCACCTTATGACACAATCAACTACTATGCATTCTCGGTAGGACCATAAGTCTGTTACAGGCCTCAACCTGGTTCAAGATGTATAGCACCCTTCCTTCGAACGGGGATCATATGTACATCCCTTGATCCCCAAGATCATCTCTAAGTATCTGGACAGTTATGTATTCCTTGTACTTCTTGGAGATATGCGGTTGCGGTGCAGGCGAAGGTGCAACGGGCATAAGCTAATCGGAGACTTCATCCGTGTTAGATAGCTATTTGGTTATCCTGATTTGGCTTCCAGCGCTGGAATTGTCTCATCCCAGGATCAGGTGAGTTGCGCGGTCCTCCTCACTTCGTGGGTTGGCCGGGTTCGGGCTGGAGATGACGAGCGTGATGGCCGCGCAGTAGTTATTATTAATAAGAAGGACGATGGATTTGTGTTGTTCGCTATGCGTCATAAATGTGACTAGATATTGCACAGGCCCAAACGAATAGACGTTGGAAAGCAGACAGATGGAGAAAAGTGGAAGGGCGTCCTGGGCTGATTCAAGGAAGAGGTCACAGTTGGTGGCAACCGATGGGCTGCATTTTAGTGTTCTACTCAGAGCGTCAGCGTCCGGGTGAAGAAATGAGCTCGGGGCCTTGACGAGTTCAAGGCGTGCCGCCATTAAACGGCCTCTGCATTGCTTTGAGTGTTGTGCAAGTTGGTTTCGAGTAGTTCCATCCACGCATACCGTCTCCGGAAGTGCTTCCGCTGTTTGGCGTCCCAACGGTGCAACTTGAACCGCAACACTTTGACTAACCTGGTAAACGTGGCCCCAAGAGTGCTGCATATCGCCTAGTGCTTCCACACGAGGAAGTGTCAAATCCTTTTGTACAGGTCATCGTCGGTGCATATCCCTCTTCCGTCAATCACAAGTACGATACGCGGCGAACATGCTGCTTTGCGACAACCCCACCTACATAGGCACCATCTGGCGGTATACGCTTCATCATCAGAGTCGTCGCCGGCGACCTAGCACGCTCGACGACTTCAAGTGGCGTTCCCAACCTTTGGCCTTGGGTACAACAACCTCTCAAAGAGTCTGCCATGCGTACATTCAGCCGAGCATCTCTTTCCCGCATTCTACTCCCCAATCAACGGGACAGGAAAAAGGCCCCGTCCAGCGACCACGCACGAGCAATTACAGCAAGAATCTCTAATTCGACCCAAATTAGTATATTTGCAGAAGGGTCGAGTCGCTTATTCCACGGTTTTCCGACGCACCCCCGGTCTGTCCAGCCGAGGTACACGAGGAAGTTGCTCGACGGTCCTCCTTACCGGCACTTGTTGTGCTTCTGTGTGGCACTTCTTGAACATGACAAGCGCTACAATAATCAGCTAAACTCGCTCAAAATGGACGCCGCAATAGTAGGGTGCGGCTGTACATTAGTAGGAGATATATACTGTACGTACGGCTGTGTATGAACGTATTGGCAGTGATTCATCATCGCTGGCCCCGTTGGATCGCTGACATCTCTGAGCCACCTTTGTTTTTGATAATGAGTCCACTCGTTTACACTCTTGTAATAGTCTGTATCCTGAAATCAACCCTTGGGAGTATCATTGAGTGAAGGTCTCGGTTGGCTTTGGTGGTTTCAAAGGTTGCCCTCCACCCACATCATGGAAGCGGCCTCTCGCAAACGCCCGTTCGATGGCGACACGCCTGTTGTGGTCAAAAAACGAGCAGTTTCGTCTGCAAATGACTCACCAGTCGCAATTCCATCTCCCAGCCAACTAACAGAGGAACCACGGGATGAGAATGAACTTGAGGTATGGGCTCTTCCTCCGACGCTCCTCTCGACGTCCCTCCTTCACTCCCGCGACCTTCATAACATCCTTTCTGGCTCAAACGAGTCTCACTGTGCGCGTCGGGGGGCCGGCATCATGCCTTTGTTGGGTATTGTACGTGTCTGGCTTGCAGACGGCTGATTCCGTGCTATTCTTTTAGCTCTTCCGCAAAGAAGCAGTCTATCGTCGCATGCGATGGTATTCGCGCGAACTGGACCGCTCGCAAGCCATTGTTGAGGAACTTCAAGCTCGAAGCTCGACATGCCAGGCTGCGCTCGCCGCCATAGAGGCCTGTTGGGATCAGGTAATGACTTTTCTTTCTCTATCTCGTGTGTATCATCTTGAATACCTTCCTCAATGTGCAACGGTTTCGCGTTCGATGAACTAATTTCAATCGTAATAAAGCTCTTGCATCAAGTCCGCCTCCTCGTGAAACCGGGAACCTTACCAGCTCCAAACTTGCCATCAGGTCGGTTGCTTAAACTTAGTTGTGGTTGCTGAACGCGTCAACTAAAATATTTCGATTTACCGCAAGATGTTTTCAAGCTAGCTGTCACCGCAGAAACGGGTGACACTATATCTACCACCTACGCCGAAGCTCTGAAAGCAAAAGAGCAGAAATCTCGCGAACTTCTAACAACATTCATTACGATCGCTCCTCAAACCTCCCCTCCTACTGCTGCAGAACTGCAGGTAGCATGTCACAAACTACAATCGGAGGTGTGTCCCAGTGTTACAAAGTATGTACGGCTAATTTCATTGTTTTCGACAGAAATCCGCAGTGACCGGTGAATTGCTTGCGACCAAGGCTGCTTTAGAACGGACCCAACAAGCAGCTGAGGAATACAAGGACATGCTCTCCGCTGCAGAAAACCGATTTGAGAGGCTCAAGAGCTCCACTGTTCAAAAATTAGAGGCTCGAGCTTCCATCAAACAAGAGGAGCCGACGCAGAATGGGACTTCTACTCCTAAGTCCGAACCTAAGGAGGTAAGCAGTATGGGTTGTAACGATGATCGCACCTTGAATATGTAATTGCAGCCAACACCCATTCCCACTGTGCCCATGAATGGCATGGTCGACGAATCTTGGCAAATGCGAGCAGAAGAAAGACAGCGGACCATACAATCACTACAAGTGGAACTAGAGCAGCACAAGAAAGACTTGATATCTTTGCGACTGGAGGTAATTTGAGAAACTTCGTCACTCCATCCGTCTACTCATTTTCCCAAAGCTCCATTCACCTGTTGAAGGAAACTTGAACCGCTTTGAAGGTTACCGAAAGCTAAAGGCGACAATAGACGTACACAACAAGATGGAGAAAGTGGCGGCTCAAGAGATTGCCATCTTACGAGACGAGGTCACTCGTTTGACTCGTGAACGAGAGCACTTCCAAGCGAAGGTTGTGGTATGTACCAAAGAAGCCGTGTCGACGCCATGGTTATTGATGTCGTTGGAAGGCGGAAAGTAATGTCAAGATTCAAGAGATGAAAATGATGATCGACAAACGTGATCACGACCTAAACCGCCTTAGAGATGCGCGCGACGCGTTGACCAGCGAGCTCCACGAACGAAAGTCTAAGGATGCGGAGAAAGTCAACGCTGCGTCCCAGAGCAAGATTTTGGCAAATGCTCGTGCAGTCCGTCCATTCGTCTTCTCCTCGACGACCTTGACCTGAGATGTGCTTTCAGGAACGCATTGCCATGCTCGTTTCTGAAAACCATCGGCTTAAAGCGCGACTAGCGGCCCGCGAAGGAGAAGAACAATTCTTTGCGTTCATTCTAAACAAGCCTCAGGACGAATCGTATGTTCGCGAACTCCAGGAAAGACTCGCGTGCGTTTTCATGGTGACAGACGTGTTTTTGCTCATATCTTCTATAGCTTACTGGAGCGCCAGAGGAGTACACTGGAGGCCACTCTAACCAAGCTGCATCTTGACCATCCTGACATCGCTCGTGCTCTACAATCGGAAGCGGAGGCGCGGGAGAAGTGTTCAGAGGCGCGGGAACAACTACATAAATATGAAGCTATCTATGGTTCTGCTGCTCTTGTCAGTGCTGGACCTGATGTACAAACCCTCGCCGAACAATTGCGCTTCAAGGACGAAGAGTTGCGCAAGACACGGCTTGAACTCAAGGCACTTCAGGAGGTACGTTCCACGTCTGGGCATCTTAATGCCTACTCATAGGTTGTATAGGAGCCTTCAGCTTTATACACTGAAATAGAACGACTCTCTGCTCTCTGGGAAAACCTTGACAAGCAAGTCAAGGATAAGGTCTTCGACTTGGCCATCGTGGAGGACCGGATCCAGAAAGCCGCAACCGAGAAGGCCAAGGCCGACAATAAATACTTCGCGACTATGCGCCAGAAGGACGCAGCCGACGCAGAGCGCAAGAATCTGCAGCGCAACCTTGATAAACAAGTCAAAGTTATCGAGAAGCTCGCCGAGACCGAGAAATCGCTCGGCAAGCAAATCGTAGGTCTACCGTTGCTGCTGCTGGCCATTAGGATGACCTGACACGCTACCCCATCTCCCTAGAACCAGATGGAAAAGGAGGTTGAGATCGCACAAAGGCGTATCAACGAGCGAGAGATCATGCTCCTGAATATGCAGCAGAAGGTCGAAGAGTACAGGAGCAGTTTCGAAGGCGAGCGGAAGAAGGTAGCCGAGGTATGTAGGACCAGCAATTCCCTCGGCGCCGTCCGCTGATCCCTCGATAGCTCCAAACTATGCTCACAGAACGAGATACTTTAGTCAGCCAGTGGCGACAAGAGGAAGCCAGAACGAGAGAAGAGATGTCCAAACTGAAACTAGATCATGAGCGGCAACTCATTAGAGCTCGGACCATAAACGCTACAGGTAGTGATGCTGAAATAGCAAAGCAATTGGACAAAACGATGGTGCGTAATAGTCATGGCTGCCACGACGCTCGGAGTTAGACTAACCGAGCCGTAGACTCTCCTCAAATGCTCCACCTGCACAGTCCAACTACGAAGTCACGTTCTCACAAAGTGCATGCATAGTACGTTACTTCGTCTCACGTTCAGTTTTCCAATCGTTCTAACGGTGGAACGAACATTCTAGCATTCTGCAAAGAGTGCGTATCGGAAACATTACAAACATTATCTTGCCACTGACATGCGGGCGCGCCCATAGGTGTATTGATGCTCGAATAAATACGAGACAACGCAAGTGTCCAGCCTGCAACCTTGCGTTTGGCGTCGGCGACGTTCACCAGCTTTTCTTCCAGTAAACTGCTAACCGGCTCTACATCTGTGCATCGGTCGTGGTCTCCTACACACTTAATTGTATAAGCATTAGGACTCGTATTTTTGGGGTTCAGGGGCTCAGGCAATCTCGTTTATCACTACTCACTCAGGAACTCTCGCCGGCTTAATATCCAAAGCGCAATTGCTCTCTCGAAAAGACGGGTGGCTTCCAAGAGACGTGATTTGACTTGATTTGACGACGGTTTTTGGATTTCGCTCGATTGTACTGTTCCCTCGCATGATCTGGAATACAAATGACATGCTGATTCTTGTAGTGCTTGAAAAGGCCCATTTGTTGGCATCTAGTGCGTCGGTGTTAATCACGATTCGGTAAACAACACAATCACCGAACTCACGTCCACATTACGTCGTTTTGCGTAATGGAGGTAGTGGTGGCAATTTCCTCGATGCTAATATCGTCTTTCGGATGCCGAAGGAGGAGTTCGATGATAATTTCCATCCAATAGGCCTTGTAACTGAGCAGACCAAGATCGGAGAGGGGCTTTTCCGGCGAGCCTAGTTTGTTCTCACGACGAGAGAGCTCGTATGAGAATTCAATGAGAAGTTTGCCATATCCCTTGCGCTGGTGTTGAGGTAACGTGAGAATGCAAGCGACATTGTAGTTTTCAGCGGATTCTTTCTCCTTGGAGAAATAGCCAATAATGTGGCAGCCGTGGTCGTCATTGACAGTCTGTAGGGGGGCGGGTATTAAGGGCGGGAATCATTACGCCTTTATTTATTTCTCGTACCATAACATAATACAGGAATGGCTGTACGTCGTAATACAGCGTTTTGCTGCGAGTGGTTAGGAGTGGGCCACCTAGAGGAGAGCGAGGAGAAGAACTAGACTCACTGATCCAAAAAGCATTTAGATAGCAGGGAGAGATTACGACACCAGGTGCCCTGCCGTCTCCCATCAATCTCGAAGAACGAAATCTCCTCACCAGGCCCGTCCGAGTCCCGATAGACCTCATTCCCGGGCGGGTGCACAAGTGTGCAATTCTTTCGATGGCGCCCGAGCATGAACTGGCTGGGGAAGTACGAGAGGCAGAACTCGCAGAGGAACAGGACGGGGAGGTGCGCGTACTCTGCGGGGTAAGGCGAGAAGTACCACGCCTCGACCTCATGCCGGCCCATCTGGATCCGGTTCAGGTTCTTCACGCGCGCAATCTCCGCCGCGTTCTGCGTCATGGAGCCGCCATGGCGGAGCTTTTCGATCTCGGACTCCTTGCCGAGAAAGACGGGCGCGGCGGAGGGATCGACGGGGACGGCGACCTCGACCTCGTCTTCCTCGTCGAGGTCCATGGCAGCGTCGCCGTCCTGCGATCCGGAGACGGACTCGTCTGGCACGTCCGCCTCGTCGGGGGGCGCCTTGCGTTTCGTGCCGATGCCCGAGGGCGAGTCGGGGAACTGCAGGGCGGACGCGATGGTGGCCTTTTTGAGCAGGGACATGTTGCGCCCCCCCACCATCCCTTTCGCTTTCGACACGGGGGTCTGTGGAAGCCTCTTCAGTGCGGCGGTCAGGCCAAGAGCCCCGGGTTTGCCAGACCCCGTGTGAGAGGGCGTTGTAGCACCCGAAGCAACACCCGAAGCAGGCGCAGCGGCAGCAGCGGCAGCAGCGGCAGCAGCAGCAGCGGCGGCGGGGTCGACTTTCGGCCGCGGCCACTCCATGTCCTTGGAGAGGACAAACCGCGAGCCAACGATCCATTCGTCAAGACGCTTGTTGAAGAGGTGCCAGTGGACGAAGTACTCGGTGCCATCTGGGTCGGTGTCAGCGTTGGCACCGGGCGTGCCAGGAGGGGGGACTGCGCCAGGAATCGGTTTGTGGCGGATGGAGAGGACCTCAGCGAGGCGTTCTTCGGTGCCAGCAGCACCATGGGGTCGTGTCGCATACAGCTTACATCCTACTCGGACGTCCTGTTGGTTGGTTGGAGCCAAAAGCAAGGATAGGGGTAGCGGAGTTTCGGAGAAAGATGACAAAGCAGAATGGATGAGTCAGAGAGTGATTCACGAGGGGATGGGAATAAAAGGCTCGCCTTGAGCGTGTAGGTGCCAGCGGCGGAGACTTGTGGCGGAGGCAATAACGAGTCGTCTTTCGGCGTTGAGCTGACCATAGTCGCAGCGCTCCAGCTCCAGCTCCAGAGGGGAGGGGGTAACTTGCGTTGGCAAACCACCTGCCACCGCACCGCAGGCGCCTTTTGGTTTGCAAAACGGCAACAACTAAAACTGAGGAGCTGGTCGATCAGTCGACAGTTGAAATATCAACCCCAAATGTAAATGCTCATTTCCTACACAATTGCTATAGTAAGGCAAACGAGAATGATGCAATGTAAGGTATTGGATGGATGGAGCCCCGAGATGCAATGAGCTACAGAGTGACAGATGGGTCGTCCTCAAAAAACCTAGCAAGCCATAGTACATGAGCACGAGGGGGGTATCAGCTGGGTATAGGTGGCAGGTTCAAAAATGGGCCGTCGCCTGGTGCTCATCCGCGGCAGGGTGTACCGGGGATTGGATATGCGGTGGGAACGATAATTAAATCGGGTTACAGTGTTCGTGGATCTTCTGTCCACGGGGACGGGGGGACGGGTGGCAACTAGGCGTCGATGATGTGAGGAAACGGGAGAGAGCAAGGCAGACGCAGGCAAGGCTGCTCGAATTAGTGGGTATGAGAAACAGCTAGAGACCCAGCTCAGCTACAAGTTGCTTCCGTTTCTCCGCTTCTCGCCAGGCGAGGGCCTTCTCCACCCACCCTGCCATATCTACCTCGCGCTTCTGGTCATTGACTAGCCACGGGTGTTCCAGGAGCTCGGTGTATGTTGCCCGTCGAGTTGGCTCTTTCACAAGGCTGGATGCAACTGTCAGTTCTCGCGGTTCCAAAAGAAGAGGGTACAGTACCATTTCGCTATAAAATCGTTTGCTTCGTCACTGAACCCGTCTGGCAGCGTTGGAGGATCCCCATGAATGATGGCAGTCAGCTGAGCAAAGACGTTCGCGTACGTCTCCGGTGGGTACGGGAACCTGCCCATTGCAATCTCGATGAGGGACAGACCGAGGGACCAGACGTCGGACGAGACGGTGTACGCCATCTCTTCGTTCTTGGATTCCCCTTTGATTCGTTCCGGCTGAAAATAGGGTTCAGGTGGGCTTCCAGCTCGAGAGAACGGAAAGAACATACCGCCATATACGATTGACACCCAATATGAGTTCGTGCGATGCTCTTGTTGAGTTGACCTGATACGCCAAAATCGCAAAGCTTGATAGCTCCTTGTCGGTTAACGAGAACGTTTGTGGGTTTCACATCTAGAACGGGGGCAGAATAAACAGTGAGGAATGGAGGGGAAACGGGTTGGGACGTACCACGATGGATGACTTGTAGGTTATCCTTGAGGAACTTGAGTCCGCGGACCACTGCACCCGAGATGCGCGCGAGAACGTCTTCGGGGACACCGGCGCCTTCGAGCCTGTCCAGGGAGCCGGCATCCATGTATTCCATGCAGTAATAAACACACGACTCGATGAAAAAAGCGCCATAAAAGTCGACGATTTCTGGAG
>Ga0307515_10008314_pt1 | contig 20252 bp, 8 predicted proteins | sample 17_EM_MG_FD_194513 | JGI IMG/M metagenome (GOLD analysis project Ga0307515, IMG submission 194513) | Populus trichocarpa ectomycorrhiza microbial communities from riparian zone in the Pacific Northwest, United States - 17_EM | ecosystem: Host-associated > Plants > Roots > Unclassified | place...
GGTGAAAACGACAATTTTAACTTTAAACTGACTATCTTTACGGACCTTTGCCAAAAGGCTAATATTCCTAAATAAGAGTTTAGCTAAGCCTACTCTACTATACTATGCGGCCTAGCACTTAACTACTACTACACCAACCTTAAGAGTAACCCCCTTGGTGTTTCCTTTAATAAGCTATGCAAAGCTACCTATAACTACTTTAAAGGACTAGAATATAAGCGTAATATCCTTACCTAATGGAATGCAACTAAGCTACAGACCGTAATTAATAAGAATACTAAAAAATCGACTATAGAGTGCCTATAAATTCTTATTAAAGACCTCTGGCACCTACAGTACAGCCTTAACGCTAAGCTTTAAATAGACGACTTCCTGTATAACAAACTTATTACGGCCTGCTAGGAAGTAGAGCCCTATAAGTACGCCTATTATAAGCCTACAGATACCTTAGCTGGCCTTATTAATAATCTACACTCCTCTATTATAATGTATGAAGTCTTAAACCCACCAGGCAGCACTTAAGCCTTTACTATAGATATTTAATATCTATAAATAGACTTAGACGTCTACTTTACGGACCGCCGCTACCGCTAGTAGCACCTATACTGACCAAGTCTTACCCGTAACCCCTATAGCAACTCCCGTACAAAAACATACCCCTATAAACGGACCAGCCAGAAGTGCTTCGTGTGCGGTAAGGAAGAATATTAGTCTATAAGGCATACCCAGGAAGAACGTAATAAGTCCAGAAAGAGACTTAATAGCCGTATTAGCTAGTTTATTTTAGAATACAAAGGAGAGGAAGTAGAAGAGCCCCCTAATGAGTTAATAGAACCCCTTATAATTAACTTTAATTTAAACACTTAGGAATAAGAGACCTTAGAGATATTCCTAACCACTTTTAGACCTTTTACGGATAGCTAAGCCTTTAATATCACGACCGTATTAGCTAACCGTTCCTTTATACACTTAGTTACGCCTAAAAACTATTCTATAAGTACCCCTATTATAGACGTTATAGATTATAAGTAGGACCTATTTATATATATCACTATAGAACGCTATACCCCTAAGGAATTCTACGGTATTATAATTGATATAGGTGCCTCTAAGAAGTCTACCGCAGGCTATGGACAATACCTCGTATATAGGACCACCATAAATAACAATACGGACATTAATATTACGTAAACTAGGGCCGTAACTGTCTAATTCAGCATTAGCTTAACTGCATTAATCGGATTAGTAGCAGTTAAGACTCTAATTAGCCTAGTTAACTTCCACGTAGTAAAAGCGGACACCCCTTTCCTACTCTACCTTGCGGATATAGATAGGTTATAAGTGTACTATAATAACGTTACAGACACCCTAATTGGCCCTATAATTACCCTAGGAAGTAAGCATATTACCCTACCAATTACACAACAATTTAGATACCCGTTCCTTATATGGGGAGAGACCTTATAGATATACATTTAGGAATCTTTTAACTATAACCCGTGCTACCTCACTAGTACGGAAATCTACTGCCTATACCGCCGTTTTGGCCACCTATTAGCTAAAAAGCTATATAGAGTCCTTAAACGCTCTGGACACGACAACGTTAATAGGAAGGCAATTAACCACCTAACTAAATACTGCTCCTACTGCTAGAAATACGGACGTTCTCTAGGCCGATTTAAGTTCACCCTTTATAAAGATCTTAACTTTAACCACTTAGTATATATAGACATTATGTATATTAACGGCAGCCTAGTACTATATATAATTAATAAGGCAACCCATTATTAAGCCGCCTATTAGTTATAAAATATATCCATAAAGTATACCTAGGATATTTTACGGACCTACTAAATTAATATATACGTCGGACCCCCGCAGTATATCACCTATAACGCCGGTAGGAACTTTATTAGTAAGGAATTTTAGTAGTATACTATAGCTATGGCTATATTAATAAAAGCCGTTCTAGTTAAGGCGCATTAGTCTATTAGGCTTATTAAGTAAGCTTACTTAGCCTTATAGAGAGCTTACTAGATTATTATAAACGAATATAAGAATATCTAAAAGGAACTGGCTCTATAGATGGCCGTAAAAGCTATTAATAACACTGCTAGCCCGGACGGACTAGTACCTACCTTCTTAGTCTACGGAGCCTACCCGAGGATAAGCAAACTAGATTCTCCTGCCCCATCTATTACGGAACGAGTAGCTATAATACGGAAGGTAATAGCTAAGATAGTTAAGCTACGGGCCAAACAAACTATTAATAACGCCCTATACTACCGTAACGGACCTAATATAACCCTAGTACACGACCTCTCGCTTAACTCTAAAGTCCTTATATAGCATTAAAGCGGTAATTAGAATGGACCTTATTGCCTACTAGCCGTAGAAAACGAGACGTGCTGCGTATAACTCCCTAGTGGGCTAACTAGCTTTAGAAGCACGTCCGTAAAACCCTACTTTTGGCCTAAAGACAACTATAACGTCAAGCTAGACGAACTGGAAATACTTATTAAACTAGATAAACTAGAAGCACCTACTAAACTAGATAGACTGGAAGCACCCCTGCCTTTAGATAAACTAGAAGCACCTATACCTACTATAAAAGTCCCCCGTAAACCTACTAAACCCGCTAAACCTGCCGTAAAACGTAGTTAAGGACGCCCCTAAAAGCACCCTATAACTAAGAACCCTATAATGGAGAATTACCTAACCTCCGTAGGAATATCCGTAAGGCAATCTCCGCCTATAGATATATTAGTTCTAGTATAGGAAACCCCGTTTACGGACTTACGACGTAAAGAAATTAACAAACTACTTAAAAAGGGTGTCTTTGCGGTTGTAATAGAAAGAGACGTTCCGCAAGGCGCCCGTATATTTAACTTATGCTTTATTAACGAAATTAAGCACCCTAGTACTAATAAAGCTTTTAAAAAATTAAGGCTTGTTATACAAGCCTATAACGACTAAGGAAAGGACTTAGTCTTTATGCAATTGCCCATAATTTAATAAGTCAGTTAATAGATTATACTTATACTTACGCCTGGACTACAGCAAAGCAAACCCGTAGCCCTTTACCTATAGGATATCTTGTAAGCCTATATACAGTCTAATACCTACCTAAGTAGGGACATCTTTATACGGCTACCCCCTGAGCTTAACCTATAACTAGGAACAATTTTATAGGTTATAAAACCTTTTTACGGAGTACCAGAAGCCGGAAACTATTGGTTTAAGATATACTACTAGCATTATATTAGTAAACTTAAAATGGAATAGTTAACCTACAACTCCTGCCTCTTATATACCCCATTAAACGGCTTTAGTATTATTGGACTCTAAACTAATAATACCCTCTTCCTAGTAGACTAAACCTTTGCGGACGCTAAAGAAACTAAACTATAAAAGGTAAAGTTCTTGGCAAAGCCGCGAGAGTAGTTAACTAAGTAGACTCTAATTAAGTTTAATAGAGGCTTAATTATATAAAAGGGCAACTTAATTAAGCTAATTTAGGAACGCCAAGTATAAAACCTAAAGCCTGTTATAGCAAAGCCTATAGACCTTACTAGTTCCCGTAGAGAGACCTATAAGACCGTAAATATAAAGGACTAATACGCTGCATAACGTATAAGAGGCGCCTATATTGCTACAGTCTGTTAACCTAAATCTACTTACGACCTATCCTTTACGGCCTAGGCAGTAGACCTATAAGAAAAAAATATTAAGTAGCTTAATAAGCGCATTTAGTGGCAAATTAACAATATATAAGGGGACTTACTTTTGTACCACTAGACCTGAATTCCCTTAGCCTACTAGTATTTACGGATGTATCTTTTGCTAATAATAAAGACCTATTATTATAAATTGGCTTTATAATTATACTTATAGACCGTAATTAGAACGCAAATATATTACACTAGTCCTTAATTAAGTGCAAATAAGTAACCTAAAGTGTACTAGCTTCTGAACTATATATACTAGCCTATGGCTTTAATATAGCAGCCGCAATTAAATTAACGGTCTAGAAGATTCTATAACTAGAGTAGTTACCCCTAGTTTTATACACCGATTTAAAGTCCCTTTATAACTGCCTAGTTAAACTAAGTATAATATAAGAGAAGAGGCTTATAGTCAATCTAATGTGCTTACGTTAGGCCTACGAATGACGTGAGATTATGGAGGTTAAATAGATTAGTAGCGGAGATAACCTAGTAGACGCTATAACTAAGGCAAAGCCGTGTTAAGCTCTTAAAACCCTAATTAATACAAATAAGCTTAACCTAAAGGTTATAGAATAGGTAGAGCGAGACTAACGGAGTATTTACGGTTCAGTTACGGCCCGTCGGAAGGCCGTATGGTGCATTTACGGCCTGTTAAAAGGCCGTATAGTTCATTTTACGGACCGTAAGCAGGACTTACGGCTAGCTTAGAGTACCATTTGGAAGGCAACCCAGAAGGCACCTTAGGAGGGATTTCCTATATATTTTCTTATGTGTTTTATAGTTCTATTAAGACAATTACAAAGGCTATATATAAGTAGTTTTATTTTCCAAGTACCGCTAGTGTATAATTATAGCACCTGTCGTACTAACCGCGTGCTTACGCGTTTGGTACGCCGAGTACGCGTTTACGCGTTTAGTGCACTAACCACCCGCTTACGCGTCTGGTGCACTTCTAAAGCACTAACTAATTAGGGGGGAGGCGCATTAGTATATAGACTACGTAGTTTGCTTTATATAATCGACAGTTACCACTATCCCAAAGAGCATACGATACTATACGTATTTCGTGCCCCGGGATATAACTCACTCGTGCTATTAAATTAGTACGAACAGTATACTTTACGCCTTATATAACTATAGAACTCCATCCTAGCCTCTCTTAGCCTATTCCCTTTAGTAGATCCAATTATTAATCTTAATTACTTAATCTATTAGTTCCCTTAGGGTATCCACATCTTTTATTAGGATAATCACGTCCTAGACTTTAACCTTAAGTCCTTGTTTATACTATGCTATAAGCGCCCTATTATTTCACTCTACTTATATCGCTAATATTTGGAGCTATGTTATATACTTAATTACTAAGGTTTATTACGTAATGTCTTAGAGTTTTCTTTTTGCTATAGTTGTTGCCTCTAGGTCTCCAAATATTTATATAAGTTATTCTATAAATCTATTCTAGCTTAAGAATATAAACCATACTTCTTAATTAGTAGTTATTATACCATTTACTTATATCTCTATAAGGTAAGGCTTAAACTATTTAAGTGCTCTTCCTGTTAAGAACAGTCCTACGTATACTATTTAATCTATAGGTGTTACTAGCTTTACTCCCTTTTATACTACCTTAAAGTGCATTTGCATAAGGAATCCTTTAAGCTTTAATCTTTTTCCTAAGTATCTTTTAATCGATAGTAACTTAACCTTTACTGCGCCTATCCCGTTAATCCTATTTTCCAATATTATATTATTTTCTGTTAACTAGTTAACTAGTTAACTATCTCTTATAGTTATCCAACCGTTATAGGTTGCTATAAGTTAGTATCTACTATGCTAGTATTATTACTTAACCTTAAAGTAGTTACCGCCGTTAATGGCGTTATAGTAGCTGCTTTTAGTGGCATGTTGTTTAACTTTATTAATACCGTAACCTTAGTAGTAAATATATAACAAAGCCTTGTAGTAGGAACTACGGTGGACTTATTAATAGGCTGGGTATGTAGGTAAATAAGAAGTTAACAACGTAATAATAACTGGTAGAGTGGTTGCCTAATAGATTAACTCTAATTATATTCTAAGATTCACTACAAAGGAGAGAACTATCTAGGTAGGGACTGTGGTCCTTTAAATACATAACTATACTCCTAAGAAATCCCCTTTATACGTAAGGTACGTGTTATACATATTATACATACGTTCCCTTCGTACACTGCGTATACTGCGTACAACGTCATATGACCTTGGTTACTATTCCTCGTCACATAGCTCTATCGGCTCCATCCTAGACCGTACCTAAATCAACTAACTAGCTTCTTTCGTCTCTTCTCTAAGTAGTCATAATATTGTACTTAAAGCGTCCGTAACATCTTATAGATCTATATAGTTTAGTAGCGGTAAATAGGCTATTAAGGACCGTATTTAAGCTAAGGATAGTAATAAAGGAGATAATAGGGGTAGGACGAGACCGCTAATGCCCTTAGGTACTATATCCGCTATATCTCTTAATCCTTTAGCGGTATTAGTTAATAGAGAGGGTAGTTTATTATTAAAAGCTTAAGAAGACTGACTCCTGCTAGACAAAGTAGAGGGGTTTCTTTAACGCCTTTTGGATGTACCTATAGCTAGTAATTAGTTTTAGAAAATCCATTAATTAGAGAGCTAATTAAGGCAATTCTAACGTAGGTATTTATAGGATAATAGACGTGGCGGTTGCTTACATTAATTTTATTAAAGTTAATGGTTTGCCTTATATAAACAAAGCGGCTTAGCTTCTAAAAGCTTGCTAAAGTAGCTCAGACTAAGGAATAGATAGATTAATCGAATAGGTTAGCTTGCGGATATTCGATAATCCGCGCAGGGATATTTATCGGTTTCTTGGTCTAAGCATACTAAGTTAAAGCTTCTTCCTTATAGTAGGTAGACACCAACACGTCCTTACTCTCCCCAGCTCTGCAAAAACCCTACGCGAAGCTTTACTCAAAGCTTTACTAATACGCAGCACTAATATACTAGGAAGTCTTATAATCATCTCTACAAACGTCTCTACGAACGTCTCTACGAACGGCTCTACGAACGGCTCTATAATCGCCCATACAATCGTCCGTATAAACGTCTCCACTATCGTTTATTAACGTTTGCACAAACGTCTGCACAAAAGCCTGCATAAAGCTCTATATAAAGTTATTATAAGGCCTTTAGAAAACAAGCCTAAATACAAGCTTTATGGAGAAGCCCTATATAAGGCTCTGCACGACGCTCTGTTTAAAGCTCTACTTAAGGCTCTACTCAAGGCTCTATCGAAGCTCTACTCGAAGCCCTGTTTGAGGCCCTGCTCGAAGCTCTACACGACGCTCTGCTCAAAGCTCTGCTCGAAGCTCTGCTCGAAGCTCTGCTCGAAGCTCTGCTCGAAGCTCTGCTCGAAGCTCTATCCGAAGCTCTGCTCGAAGCTCTACTCAAAGCTCTATCCGAAGCTCTGCTCGAAGCTCTGCTCGAAGCTCTGCTCGAAGCTCTACTCAAAGCTCTATCCGAAGCTCTGCTCGAAGCTCTGCTCGAAGCTCTGCTCAAAGCTCTGCTCAAAGCTCTGCTCGAAGCTCTATCGAGGCTCTATCGAAGCTCTACTTAAAGCTCTATCGAAGCTCTTAGGGTTGAAGAGGCTGGGGAGAGGGGGGCATCGGGGGGGATTCGCGGAGTCGACCCAAAAGGACGTGTCAAGAAATTTCGACCTGTAATTTTAGAACTTTATATTAGCTAAAATGTATAAATAAGTACATAGATAAATAAAGCGGCCTTTAAAATATAATCGATTACCTTTTGCAGTAGTTAACTATTTAACTAGTAGAGATATATTGCTCTTTAGTAGTGTCGCGTTCTATTGACGAGTTAACCCTCTATGTTTTCGCACCAAAGGCCCTTAGACGGCAAACGAGACAGCGCTTCCAAGTACAGGGGTTAAATAAAGCTAGTAGGGGTTTTATACAAAGCTATACTAGTTAAGTACTAACGAGATTTATTTCGTTTACCGCCTAAGTCGCTTACTAAGATAACACCAAAGCACGTCAATATTTACCTCAGCGAGCTCAGACTAAGAAATCGATTGTGCGGATATAGGAATATCCGCACCGTCCGCTAAGCTGATTTAGGACGGCAATCGTTTTCTTGGTCTGAGGCACTTTAGCGAGCTTTATAGAAAACCTAAACACGGTTTATATAAGAAGACCTTATCAACTTTAACAAAATTAATCTACCCTCCCACAATACCTGTCAATATAAAAATTACACCAAATTATAGAGAAAAGCCTACTCTATAAGTTATGAGATCTTCAGCTCCTTATACACGCGCGACGTTAAGAGGAATTCGTCACCGTAGAGGCCCCAATTCTACCTCTACACCGCCAAGCCGTGCAGTAAACACTAACGCTGAACGCTTACATCTATGCCGCCAGCCCTCTGCACAGCCAGCGGATATTCCAGCGGATATTCCAGCGGATATTCCATCTGCCAGTCGGACAAAGATATTAAAGGAAGAGAAGGTTAACATTATAAAGGACCTTCTACATCAATAGGGCTGGTCTTTTCGTAGGCTAATCTTTAAGTACTTGGAAAGCGAGAACGGGTATAAAGGCAATAGGAAGAAGAAGAAAGTAGGGGACCTGCTTATTGCTTTGCTAGAGGAAAAGGAAATATAAGAAGAGCTTATTAATAGGGCTGAAATTCATACGACGCTGGTAACCTATACTACCCGCTATATTTAGAAAGAACTCCGCCAACTACAATTATAACGCGGCCCCTTTAACACATGGACTCCAGATATAGAGTTTTAGAATATTAACCTTGAGAATACGGCCCAGTTTGTTCAGCAGCACGGTCCGCTACTGTTCCAGCTTATTAAGGGGATATCCGCACCAAATAGAGAGGAACGCAGTTAGGATCCGCACGGCGAACGTACAGTTATAGTTGCCTCTATATTCCTCCTAGGGTTTGCCCAGAACTCCGCAAATGGTTTCGCCCGTCTACTTGGTCTATATCTTCAGGCGTTTAGTATAAAGCGCCGTGTGCTATCTTTCCTGCATGGCCTTAGTCTAATTAACAGTTACAAAACTCTTAACGCTAAAAAGCTCGGGCTAGCTAAACGTTCCAAGGAAGGTCCTATTAATTCTAATGGCCCTTCTAACACTAATAACCCTCAAGAAACTAATTAAGTCTCTATCTATTCATAATAATGTCTGCATTATCTATAATAACTTTAACTATTGCCAAAAGACTCGACATTAGGTTATTAGCGAGATTAGCGAGTTTAATTCACATACTATAGGAAAGATTTTACGCGAAGTCTGCATACCTAAAGGGGGCCTTAAGCAGTCGATGCTGAATAACACCCGTTAACTTAAGCTAGATGAGGTTGTTAATGCAGCTGGGAATAGGTTTAATAACCTTCAGAAGCGGATATCTATAAGTTTTATTGCGGACGCCATCCAATACGCGTATTCTACTGCAGTTAATAGCATATTCGACTCTAACGCAAATATTAAATATCCGCGTATACCAGCAGTTGATATTCTCCCTTATAAAAGGACAGAGCATATAACTCTAGGACCTATTCTAGATAGCGAGGCTTCTATTAACGGCAACTATCGCATAATGGAGAATATCTTCCTGGAACAACTGCAGTATAATTACAAAACCGCTTTTAATGACCGGCTTTTCCTAGTATACGGAGATCAGAAAACTGCAAAGCTTATCTAATTATGCAAAGAGGAGCGGGTTAAGGCAGAAGGTGCGTACGATAGCTATAAGTAGGTGTTACCTATTCCAGGGCTATAGCATATGCGATTAAACTTCCTGTATATAATTATACGTACGTTCTATGGGGGTAAAAAAGCCACGCAGCAGTTTTCAGCGCTTTACGCCTATATAAACCACCTAGGACGGCGCAATATTCCTAGAAAAAAGGCCCCGTTTCATTATATAGAAGAGCTAATCCTCTAAAGCTTTAACGCTCGTGTTATTACATTATTCCTACTCCATATCCGCAACAAGTGCAACATTAAGGCAGATGGTAAGGCTAAGCAATATATACAAAACCTATCTCCGCAGCAATTTCTGGAGCATATTAAGGATATCCGCACAGCAGCTTTTTTAAGAGATATATGCCGCGATGCAAATCAGCGCTTAGAGCCACCTGCTAACGCACGTCAGCCAGTAGCGACGTCGTCCTCTGCGGGTACATTAAGCTCCGCCGCTGATAACTATAATACGGAGTTCTTTAATTATATCCGGTTCCTACAGGTTATTAATACTTACAAGCTTCTAAAATACGCCATTAAGCATGCGAATATTGGACTACTAAAGCGTATAATCCCCCGCCTTTGCTTATACTTTGCTGGAAGCTTATTAAAGAACTATGCATATAATATACTAATCCTATAGCGACTAGTTAGAACAAGCGCTTATAATCCAGTGCTTTAACAGGCTATCCTTACCAATAGTTTAGTTAACCTCTAAGGGCAGCCAGATAGCTTCTTCAAGACGGATCGCCTTAATAAACTGCTAAATCTTCAACTTAAGGAGTTGCTCTGGACGCGCAGGAATTCAACGTTTAGCATAGACGAGCTATTTAAATAGAGTGTTCTTATAATAAGTTACACTAGCGCGCTCCGCGATATTTTTAAGCGTATATTTGGTGAACGTACAAACAGCGAATATACGACTAAGTCTCCAGCGCTGGATATCCGCTATCTTGCAGATCAGATTAGGAAGGATTTAATCATGCGATATACGCGGCGCTCGGCGGATTTTAAGGCTCCTTCGCTTCTATAGCGCGGATATAAGAAACTCGCAAAGGACGGCGTAAATATATTTAACGCCTTTCTATTAACTGCAGCCGGTTTACCATTTAATCCCCTTATATACAGCTTTGGTGATGCTAACGAGAATATAGAGGTACTAGGGGAAGCTGCTAAATATATTCACATGGTTTATTGTCCTAATGTTATACCTATACCTCTGCTAATATATATAATAGTCAGTATATAAGTTGCTTAATAAATACTAAGAGTAACAGTAATGTATTGTTTTAATTGCGGATATACTTCTATTATGCGTTAGCGTGTACAGGACGTTAGGTTTAAGGCACCTGCTATTCTTTAACTTAGATTAGAGCGGCTCTTATAGGGCGGCATTACTGATTTTAATATGCGGATATCTTATATTAGCGGTTTACTATACAACCCTTATAAGGACGGATTTGATGAGGCTACGGATAATATGCCAGAGGACTTTTAAATACTTAGGCTTTTAGTACGTTTCTGTCTTAATATATTAATCGAGTTCTTTTTATTAATATTAACTCTAGCCAGCGTATAATCTTCTTAGTGCGTAGTATATAACGTAGCAGTGGGCTATTTTATAGTGCAGATATATAAATATCTATATCTTAGCTTATGCGGATATCTTCATATTAGCTTACGCGGATATCGTTATCTTAGCTTATGCGGATATCACAATATTAATTAAGTATATCTATTAAATGTAAGGCAGAGACTTAATTCCTACGTATATAGTAGCAAAAAGGTATAAGCTACTATTTTATTATCGTAAACTAGCAACAACAGCCAGCCCGCAGCAACAGCTAACTTGTATTTACCTATATTCAATATCCAGTAGCCCAGCATTGCGTACAAGCGCAATAACACCACGCCTTAGGAACGCAAGCTCATCCTTTATCTCACTTAGAGAATCTTTAAACTTACTAAACTAGCAATCCATAGCTCAAACATCTTTCGCTATATTAGTTACCCGTTTACAAACTATATCAATATGCGCAGAAACAGCGATTGCTAAATACACCCCAACAGATTCCGTGCCAGCGGAAGCGGCAGCAGCAACGGCAGCACCCGGCATGCCAGCAATTGGTGAAAGAGTTGGAGGAGCAGCGGCAAAGCGGGTGCCTCTACGGCCGCGCATACTACTGCAAGTAGGAGTCTTAATGGGAGGGGAGGTCTTAGTGGGGGGAGGCGTGGTAGCGCGGGCGGGGATAGTGCGAGAATAAAGCTATGCGGATATCAGCAATATCCATATTATTAACACGCGGATATTATACCTTCTTAGTAGGCGTTTCGGCTGGACTATTAGCAGAAGCTAACTTCACACGTTTTTTGCGCTAAGGTGTAACCGGCTCTAGATCCAGTAAACTTTCCTATACGCGTGTTAGCTAATAGAATAATAGTATACTATTAGCACGTACCTTTCCGCACAACCTACCACCCACACAACATCTTAAGCACGTACCCCTAAAATAAGGCCTAGAGTCCTTCTTGTAAACGCGATATTTGTGGCTATGCTTCTCGCATAGAGCATATGGCGGGTTGCGCAGCTTACCAAAGCTACCCTTAATATTCTGGACGTGTGTTAATATCCGCTGGCGGCTTTCCTTTATGTTCTCCCAAACACTAGCTTTTAGAGTGTACCACTTATTCGCTAACGGCACTTAGATAGGAAGGCGCTCGTTTATGTTCGTAGTACTGCGGAGATTATAAGGGCTACGGAGATTGCGAGGGCTGCGGAGATTGTAAGAGTCGGCGTTATTAAGATCTTCATCTTTGCCGCTGTCTAAAGATTCGCTATCTAAAGAAACCTCATAAATATTTAGGTTACTATAAGAGGTAAATTAGTAGATAAGACATTAAAACAGTATGACTAACACATACGATTCAATGGCTATCTTGGCCTTTAGATTTATATCAGCAGCCTTTTCAGCCTACTTTCTAAGAAAAGAAGATAAACAAGCCTTATCAAGCCTCCTTTTAGAAGCATTAGGTAGCAGCAGCAGAGAAGCGGACGGCAAAGAAACTAATGGCAAAGTAGTCCACGGCAAAGATGTAGGCAACGGAAAGGCAGGCAGCAAAAAGGTGCGCGGATTTTTAGCGGATTTCGCTCTATCCATATTTTTGTCGTTTACTAAATCCTACAAAGAGCGCTTTGGTACATATTTTCTAAAATTACATTAGCTACAGGCACAATTTAGTATTAGAAAGCTTACTCTTTAGAAATAGAGTCTAAAGGCTTAGTAAGAGCAGCCATGGCGTGCTCAACAGCATCCTCGTTCACTTCGCGCATATCAAGTTCCTTAACTACCTAGCTGCTGTTGTTCGCATCAACATCGTTTACAGGTATAAATAAAGGCATCGCAGACAGTAAAACGCCAAGAGATAGTAGATAAAACAACAATGATAAAGTTTGCGGTGCGGTGCTATAAGGTAGAAGATTAGTGGAGGAAGAGGTACGGAGGTTAATTAAAGGTAAATATCTACGCTACCGATTTTATTAAATTAGCTCACTAACAAATAACTACTACTATAATAACTTACCTTAGTAATTATCAACGGTGCGGATATATAAATATCTTTATCTTACCTTATACGGATATTTTCATCTTAGCTTATGCAGATATCTTTATCTTAGCTTATGTGGATATCATAATATTAATCATATCTATTAAATATAAGGTAGAGACTTAATTCCTAAGTACGTACGTAGTAGCAGAGAGGTAAGAGCTACTATTTTATTACTTTAAACCCATAATAACAGTCAACCCGCAGCAACAGCCAACCGGCATCTACTTAAATTCTATATTAAGTAACCCGGCGTTACGTATAAGTGCTGTAATACTACGCCTCATAAACGCAAGCTTATCCTTTATCTCACTTAGAGAATTTTTAAGCTCACTTAACCGGCGATCTATAGCCCGAATATCTTTCGCCATCTCAGTTACCTACTTACGAACTATATTAACGCGTGCGGAAACAGCAATTGCTAAATACACCCCAACATTTTCCGTGCCAGCGGGAGCGGCAGTAGTACCAGAAGTAGCACTAGGCGTGCCAGGAATTAGTAAAAGAGTAGGAGGAGCGGCGGCGGAACGGGTACCCCTACGGCTGCGCATATTACTGCGAGTAAGAGTCTTAAGGAAAGGGGAGGTCTCCGGAGGGGAAATGGTGCGGGTACAAAGCTATGCGGATATCAGCAATATCCGTATTATTAAGATGCGGATATCATACCTTCTTAGTAGGCGTTCCAGCTGGACTACTAGCAGAAGCTAATTGCGCATATCTTTTACACTAAGGTATAACCGGCTCCAGTCTTAGTAAACTATCCTATATGCGTATTAGCTGATAGAATAATAGTATACTATTGGCACATACCTTTTCGCACAACCTGCCACTCAAGCGACATCTTAAGCACATACCTCCAAAATACAACCCAGAGTTCTGCTTGTAAACGCGACATTTATAGTCTTACTTAACGCATAGAGCGCATGGCGGATCGCGCAGCATACCAGAGCTACCCTCAATATTCTAGACGTGGGTATATATCCGCTAGCGAGCTTCCTTTATATTCTCCTAAGCACCAGCTTTCGGGGTATACTATTTATTTGCTAACGGCACTTGAATAGGAAGGCGCTCGTTTGTATTAATATCCGACGTTATAGCTTGGGCCGTCTGCGTACTACGGAGCTTATAAGAGCTGCGGAGATTATAAGAGGATAGAGGAGGGCTTTTAGGAGAGTCGGCGTTATTAAGGTTATTCTCTTCATCATTATCTAAAATCTCCAACATTTCTGTTGGGTTACTATAAGAGGTAAATTAGTAGATAAGACACTAAAAGAGTATAGTTAACACATACAATTCAAAGGCTATCTTATACTAAACATTTTACGCAGCAATTCTATTAGCCTGCCTCTTAAGAGAAGCAGAAGCACGATAAGGATTAAACTTCTTAGAAGCAGCAGGCGACGAAGAAACAAGCGGCTTAAAGGTAGGCGGCGAAGAGGTAAGCGGTAAAGAAGTAGGCGGCAAAAAGGCAGGCAGTGAAGAGGTAAGCGGATTTCCAGCGGATTTCGCAATAACCTCATTATAGTGCTCTGCTAGATCCAACAATGAGTACTTTAGTACGTATTTCCTAAAATTATATTAGCTGCAGGCATAATTTAGTATCAGAAAGCTTACTCTCTAGGCAAAAATTCTAAAGGATTAGTAAAAGAAAGAGCGTCCTTAAAAGCGTCCTTAATTATTTTATCATCAACGTCGCGCGTATTAAGTTCCTTAACTAAATAGCTGTCGGACGTATTTAGAGGTATAAAGGAAGGCATTATAGATAGTAGTATGCTAATAGACAGTAGATAAAACAATAATGATAAAGTTTGCGGTGCAATACTGTGAGGTAAAAGGTACGGAGGTTAATTAAAGGTAAATATCCGCGCTATAGATTTTATCAAATTAGCTTACTAACAAATAATCACTATTATAGTGACTTACCTTAGTAAATATTAACTACCTCTTATACAACACTTAAACTAAATAGCTAATATAATATAGGTTCTACGGGTTTTGGGAGCTTTAGGTATAAACCTTAGTGTCTCTCTAAATAAGAATCTAATAGACTATTTAAATACGCATATGGAGATCGACACTTAACACCCAGATATTAATTAGAGCTCTGCCCGAGTCTTAGTTAAGTTAATAAATGAGTGGAACGCTAAGGAATATTAAATACCAACCTGCTAAAGCTACGTTATATCCAAAACTAAGGGCGGAGATTAAGCACTAGGCTGCAGGTTCTAAGCTGCGCTCAGTTTAGAGAGCGGAGATCGAATATTAGACTATAAATTCTAAGCTGCACCCAATTTAGAAGGCGGGGATTAAGCATTAGCACGCGAATTCTAAACTACGCCCAGTTTAGAGGGCGGAGATTAAGCATTAGCCTACAAACCCTAAGCCTCAGAGTTTCCTAGGAGCGGAGATCCAGTATCGCAACTTAAATCCTAAGCCTTAGGATTTTCTAGGAGCGGAGGTCTAATACTACGTTGCAAATTCTAAATTTCCAGATTTCCTACTACCTAGGAACTGGTGCTACGCCGCGGATATTAAACTTTGGAATTTTTCGTAATCGGGGATCCAATGCTATATTGCGAATATTAAACCTTAGGCTTGTCCGAAAGTTAAGACTCAGTAGTGCACTATAAGCTCTAACACTCAGGCTACCCTAAGGATTCAAATTCGATGCTACGCTGTAAGCTTTAATATCCGAATTGCTCTAAGGGCTAAGACCTAATGCTGCGCTGTAAGCTCTGATATCCAGCGTTTTGGCCGCGGCCCATTTACACTTACATTGCCACTAATATTAGCAAATGGACGTCTCTGCGTCTTTTTTAAGGTTATACTGCTAGCTAGTACAGTACTGGAGGGGAGGATTGGCTAAAGAGACTGGCTTAGAGTCGTATTGGCACTAGCTATATAAGTAGAGGTGGTACTTCTTACTTAAGCAGAGCGGCGGTAAGTGCTAGATTTACCTCTAGTTAATTCTGCCCGCTAGAAGGGAGCTAACTCTATAGTTGTTAATACATTAGCCCGTAAGTCTGCGCGTTAGAATAAGCTTCCTAACCGCACTAGTAAGCCACCAGGCAAAGCATGCGGTTATTAAGCACTAGTATGCGGTTAGTCAGATAAACTATTTAAAAGCCGCTGTAAGCGACGAGCCCGGGTTGATAGATAAGCTGCCGAACCACTACACCAACCCTACAGATATCCGTCCACACTTGCCGCATAAGCTAATTCCCTTCTAGTATCCTGCTGCTGAGTTACTATAGAGGGTGCCGTAATGCGGCAGTTTGCCGTCGCCGTCAACACTAGATTACCGCAGATTGCTGCTGATGACGGACTATTGCCAGCAGGATCATCAACAAGGCCACGTTAATTCGCAATAACCGCACGCGGAGATCGCTGCGGAGATTAAACACCACGCTATAAACTAGCGCCACCTATATTTAAGCTAACAATACTATCGGACCTCTGCTGCGGAGCTTAAGGGCTACACCACGGACTAACACCTAGGTTGTTCTAAGATACAAACTAAGGTAGTAAAGAATTGTAAGGATCGTACGGAGCTATATTAAGAAGCTGTTGGAAACAATAAAGGCGCTACGGGGAGTTATTAGGATGCTAAAGGTTAAGTTAAGGGTTCTGCGGATATATACTAGACAATTTTCAAGCGGGTAGCCGTATATCCAGAGTATGCGGATATTAAACATCCAGCTATTAAGATGACTGCGATAGAGTGGCATGCGTAGTCTGGGACCAGTTCGCCTGTAAGTCTTAGGTTAATGCAAGCTAAGTTCTTTAAGACTCGGTTATATCCGTTTGCGAGCTAGATACTAATAATAGCTATAAGGGCGGTAATACTTTGGTTTACAACGGTTAATTAAGGCCAGCACTCTTTATAGTTAATATACCAACAGGTCCCCATTAACCCACCAACAGTAGAGGCGTCTATAACGAGCTTCTAGATACAGCAACACGTCTACTAGATTGCGACGCAGCCTATAAGACGCTAGTACTAGAGTATCGCGTTCCTTCCTTACAAATAAAGCGGATAAGCGCGTCCACTTTATCTCCTAGGAAGCTGTAATCCCATTCGGGCAATATCCGCTTAAGGCCCTTATAAGTTAGCGGAGGTTAGATACAGAGCATACGGATTTAATTATCGGATATAATATAACTAGAAATTAGACTCTAAACTGCATCCTAGTATATCGTATCAAGCCATCCTTTAATTCACTTCTTAACACTTGCAAATAGATCCTTTAAGTACTTGCTCTTCGCAATATTCCTAGTATATAGTGCGACAATATTATACTCCTTATAAGCCTACAACGAATTATCGCAATTAGAGCAACAGCGTGGACCTCCAGATAACGGACTCGTCTCCTTATACGGCTTAAGCAGAATATTGCGTAGACATCCAGTAGCTTTATTCGCGAGCTCGTATAATATATCTGGAAGTACCGCCCGTTTCTCTGCATCAGTCTTCACCCTCTTCTATTTTTCTATATACTCGATCGGCAGGGCTAATAATATTATATTCTTATTAAGTATTTAATCCTCCTTCTCCCAAGCAGATACCTGCGAGATAATATTACTGTTAATTATAACGAATAAAGCCAGATCGCTAGCGAAATCCACTGCCCCATCCTCCTATATCGCCATCCTAGCAGTAATAAAGTTACGGCCGAGTCGGGTAGACAGAGGAGCTGTAGGTTTTCAAGACTTTCGCTTTAGCAGTGCAATATCCGCAAGAGCGCCCTTATACCAGTCTTTAATAAGGATAATTGCATATCCGGTAACACCGTCGCGTTAGGCAGCCCGTCCAAATCGCTGCAGTATTATATTTAGGCTTTTATTGGGATAATAACCGTATATAATAGAACGGATAATATCTAGAATATCTGCACTATGGGCCAGGGCGTCCAACGTAATAAGAATGCGGGTAGGTAAGTCTTCTGTGTAGAAATTTCGATACTCCCTGCTCTTGTCACATTCGGATAATGTCGCATAATAACTCCGCACTGCTATTTTAGCCTACTTTATAGTATAGCCCTTAGTTATAAGCTACAAACGGATCGTGTTCATACACCCACGGATATAATTTTTGGCATAAAGAAAGATAATCGTCTTAGGAATTAATTCGGGGCTTAGAACCTTTCGTCCCTTCGGCTATACAGTGCCTCCTGCCGGATTTTGGATCCGCCCAACTAATTAATAAATAGAGGTAGCGGATATTTAACTGGAAGATGCGGATATCCTACTAGGCGCTGCAGGCGTTTAGCCGGATAATGCGGATATCTAGTTAAGGGTCGCGGATATATAATCCTCCTCTACTACCGCCTCCTTAAATGCCTCTTTAATAACAAAGAATAGTGCCTTATAATTATTCTTATCCCTCCTCTTAATATAGCCCCTAATAATGGATAGGTCAGGCCGATCAATATTCGTTCGTTTAAGATCTGTTATACTCCAGTAAAACCCCGCCAGCTTTATTACCTTCACATACGTCTCCTTATTAAGTGTTACAGTACATGCAAACCACGGCACTGTTAGACCAAGCAGTAACCAGATCTTAAAGAGCTGTGCGTAATAGGGCCGGAAGCTCTTACCCTAGTTAGTAACTAGATAACACTCATTAATTATAACTAAGGAAACATGCGAGCGAAAAGCAGGCCAGGTAAGGATATAGTGGAACCGTTTACTTAATAGCAACTCTGGCGATACTAGAACATGCGTAAACCGACCCGCCTTAATATATTTTAGGATATCCGCATACGCTTTTATCACCTCCGCACATATAAATACGGGATTTGCTCCTAGGATGGCCCGTATCTTCAACAGCTGCTCCTCTCCAATTGCGTTTAAAGGTAACACAATAATAGCAATAGAAGCTCGAATTAGTAATAGAATCGCCTGCATTATCATGCTCTTACCCTATAATGTCTTCGCCGCTAGAAATAAGTCCCTCCGCCCGTACATTACCCGTCTTAACACCTTAATTTAACTAGGTCGTCCGCTGTACAGATATAGAAGCTTAATAGCTCTATCTATCGCGCTTAACTGTTCGTCCTTACTTGCCTCCCGTAAAGCCAGAAGCTCGTCTTACACGTCCCATAACTGCCTCTCTGCCAGGGACGTAAGATCCTCCCATATACGATTATCTAGCTCCCACGAGCTCCGCGAGACCTGCTGGCGTTCCCGTTTAACTATAGGCTTCCAACCCCGACGTCTAGTAGTTTTCTTCGGAGCCATAGTGGGTTTTTTATACGGATATAACGCCTAGCAGTAGTGGAGGCGCTCCGGGCCAAGGGAGGATATTTTCAAGGAAGGACCCAACTATAGCACCTACTAAGTGTTATAATAGCTTTAAGTAGCAGATGTCTATATATCTATATAGTTTTATTAATATTAGCAGACTATTCAATAAGATACAATACGTGCTTAGGCTTTTAACAACGCGTTTTTTAACTTTAACGAAATTAATATCAGGACCGAGCAATAGCCGTACTATAAAATTCATACCATTTAGAAGCCCTAAGTCTTAAAAATAATGTATAAACTTTTGGTAATAATAACGCGTTATATGAATAAATAAATTAGATATCCGCAATCTCCGTTTTGCGGATTTTGCTTATACTTTTAACAAAACTCGCCAAAGCCTCTCAGACGTGATTTTGCAATTCGGAAGACGGCGTAGGTTATTCCGATGCTAGCTAAAAAATCGCGTCTGAGCTCGCTAAGGTAACGTCAATATTGTCTCGTTCCCAGACCTTCTTGCCAAGGCTTACCTTGCCAAGACGCTAGCCGCTTTTGGCAAGACCTTCGTTAGAAGGTCTGGTACACGGTTCGGATTTTTGTTAGTCCCGCGCGGGGTATTTAGGCCTATATACACCTACTTTGAGCCAAATTGTCTCAGCTTCTACAGCTCCCTAGGCTATTCCTGATGGCCAGAATTACCAAATCAAACCTGGCGAAGAAGACTACGTTGCCCGATTTGCCCGATTCCAATTCGTTGTCTCGTTATTGCGCCCGACGACCCTAAGTCGTAGCAGCCGTACCCCTCCCACCGCCCTCTTCTTACTGCAGCTAGAGTACCTAAACTGATAAGCTAGCTTTAAATAATAATTAAGGACTGCTAGTAGGTATA
>Ga0307515_10008315_pt1 | contig 20250 bp, 9 predicted proteins | sample 17_EM_MG_FD_194513 | JGI IMG/M metagenome (GOLD analysis project Ga0307515, IMG submission 194513) | Populus trichocarpa ectomycorrhiza microbial communities from riparian zone in the Pacific Northwest, United States - 17_EM | ecosystem: Host-associated > Plants > Roots > Unclassified | place...
TGTCATGACTATAATTCTCTTTGTATTGGCGTTGAGAAATACACGATAGAAATCTTAATAAGAAAAACATAGTTTAGATGTTTTTTAAGAGGTTCTCTCCATACGATGTCTAGAATCAATTTTAACGTTAAATTTAAAAAGACACCACTCGTTTTTGGGACTCTATTCCATGAAAGTTGTAGAAAAATGCAAATGCCCAAAACTTATTCAGATGAACAAGATTCCTGTGCCAAATATTTATTTTCTAATTGATTAGTATAATTACAATCACCCCGGATTCGGTATAAATTAAGCACATACGCCATGGGAATTAGATAATTTTGGACATATCTAGATTAGGTTGTTGTCTTGTCTAATCCTCATGTACAGTTCCACCCCCTCCCCTTTTTTTTATTAAAAAGAAGAGGACAAGCTCACCATGGGAGAGTCGGGAAGTGAGAATAGATCCTAGGAGCTAGGACTTCATTGAAAATCTAATAGCCATGGTAGGTGCTCCTTTACCATTTTACGGCTATGTCCTGTTTTCAGCCGTTGGTATTTACAAGTTTTTTATTTTTTTTTTCCAAAGTCTAACCCAAAAAATAGGAATTTATTATATTTTTTTTATGTCTAGCCAAAACTTTATTTTCTAAAAGACTAATTCTCCTAGCGATAGTATTGTACTCCATGTTATGTATTATTATTTATTACAACAGTTTAATTACTTTTTTTTTGCTTTTTGGTTATTTTATTTTTTGTTTTTATTTTAGGCATAAGATGGTCTTTTTACAATGACATATATGTTTTTTGAAAATTATGCGGAGTTATTTTGGTAATTATATTTTTTTATTCATAGTAAAATTATTAATATAACCCTTAAATAAAATAATCTAATACTTTCTGCACAAGAGCGTTTTTATATTTTTATATTTAATAGAATAAAATAATTACTACATTATCCTTACCATTCGAATTTTTTAGCCTTGGCTTTGGATACTTTGTTGTAATTTTTTTATTAATAGTCTTTTCAACTATTTAATCCTTCAAAAATAAATTAGATGACATTTAAGCTTGCTGATTGAATTCATCTCCATGATTTAATAAGTTGCAAGTTTTTTAGATTAAACTAAGTTTAGGAGATTTTTTTAAGTTTGCTTGGTTTTTCTCTCTCTTTTTAAGTTGGAATTTTCTCTTCTTTTCTTTTTTAAGTTTGACTCTCTCTTTTTCCAGTTTTTTTTAGTTAGGTTAGTATTAAGCTGTTTGATAATCCAAATAAGCTCGAGTGTGATTCTTTTTTCTTTTTTTGTCAGTTCATTTATTGTTGTTTTGTCTTTATAAGTTTTTAAATCGTCAATTTAAAAAAAATTGTTCAGCCCGTGACAACACGCTGGCAAGATATCTAGTTAAGGCTAAATCATTATAGTTTCCTATCATAATTTTTAAATACTTCACTATCATTTGAAGTTTATTTTTAAATACTTCATTATCATTTGAAATTATGCATAAAACCACAGATTAACGTATTATTTTAAGTACTTTTGCAAGTGGTTATGATCCGTCAATTGATGAGATATATTGTAACTAGATTAACGTAATTTTTAGATCTATTGTAACTGGATTACGTGGATAGTCTTATAAAAATATTTATAGATTGATGAGATAAGGCTAAACTCCAAAAAGGCTTGTGCTGCGTACAATAATAAAATAATAGATGTAATAAAAAAGCTCATAATTTTTTTGTTGACACCATTTGAACACGTTCAAATTTTGTAAGGGGATTTTATATGTCCAAATCTATAGGGAAGTCAGCATAACCAATCAAGATCCAAAAAAGTCTCCAAATTAATCTAGAAAATGTTGTTACAACTAGTTTTGTTATTTTTTTCTTTTTATTTTTGAATTTTCTAGTTTGATAGGGAATTTTATTGAGGTTTTTTTTTTTTAATTAGGACTCTGAGTTTCATTTCTGTTTTAGCTCGAGTTTTTTAAATTTATTTAAGGAGTTGTAAGCTTTTTATATTGTAAAATACTTGAAGAAAAACTATTTATTAATAAAATTTTGAATTATAATTTCACAACTAAGGTTATTTTCGGCAGAATTCTGGATTCTTGTATTTTGTTGTATTTTTTTATTTATTTATTTCTATCCACATGAGTTGATATCAATCTTGCATCATCAGTTGATATTAAAGCTACATCACATGTATATATAGACTACAAAACAATATTAATTATCATGTTAATCTTTACATATAATATTCACGACTAATTGAATAATTGATCTAATCTATTAACAAAGAATTTGAAGCATTTTATAAAATGTGGTGTACATAGTGTTAACCTACACTTATATATACAGTTTCAATTCCAAATTATACATGAGGTAAAGTTTAATTACCTCTTCTAATTTTTAACATAGAAAAAAATTCCTTTAAATTACAGATTTTATTTTTAATTTGTAAAGATTTCATGTGTTCTGTGGTGTCCATTAATTTTTTAATTAAAAATCAATTAAAACAATAGAAAGACACGACGATCCAACAAATTAATAAAAGATAACTCGACGTGCAAACATTCCTTGTTTTCGCACCATAAAATATTCTACTGCATTGTCACCAATAATTAATTTAAGTCTTTGTTTGACATGCATGCTGTAAGAAAATAATTTATGAAATAGTAAAAACAACAATAATATAATAGGGTTAAAAATGATAAAAACAAGTCTTTTATTTGTTTATTTTACACTTTCACACATTTACATTTCATGGTATTTAAAAAAAAATCAAATAAATACAAATGTCTCTATGGATATCAATGTTATATATATATTGAAAGCAACCTATAAACATCTTAAAATTAATGATTTCTTACTAATTTTCCCAATATGGATAGACTAAATCCTAAGAATTTAAATGTTATTTTTAAACGAAGCCGTAATATTTACACTATAATTAAAACTTCGCTAACTTTAAGATTTTATGTTTAATCTTGAAGTAAATTATTCTTGAATCCCTGTTTTTTAATACAATTATAATTTAGTCCTCCATTTTTATAACTCAATCTCTTATTCTCATTGATCACTGTGTATTTCTAGAGTTGAACGGTTTTCTTTAAACTCTTACGTGCCATATAGATGTTTCTCAAATATTATATAAGAGACTCAGAACAAATTAATAGATGTTTGAACAAGAGAAGAGATTGAAGAACTAAGTTATAACTTTGTTTAAAATTGAGAGGATAGAAAATAAAATGGTTTTAAAATCAAGGCTCATCAACTCTTCCAATCCAGCAAAAAGGAAGGCAGAAGAGTTCACAAAGAAGGGAGGAAAGTAGAAACTAAGAGCTTATCAATACAGAGAGTTTCTTGGAGCTCACCAATGTTGAAAGGCCAAGCTACACTCTACTTCTCAACTGGTCTGGCCCTCGTAAGTGGATTGCTCATGCGGGAGAAGAGGGACAGGATAAAGTGGAGAAAGAGGACAAAAGAAGTGATGGCATCTCCATGTAAGAAAAGAGGGACAAGCCTATGTTTGATTGTTTTTTTATTGGGATTAGAATAAGCACGCGTTGTAGTCTATTTGTGGTACAAAACCCTAAGGTTGAGGGATCCACTCTCTATCACCATTTACTTTTCTTTCTTTTTTTCTTCTTTTTTTTCACTTATACCGTCCTTTTCATCGCCGACATATAAACCCACTCCATTATCCTTCTCTTTTGCCTACCCTGTGAAAAGAAAGAATCTCTCTATTTTTTATATTACGAAAGAAAAATCTCTAAATGTCAATTTCTAGCTATTTGCAACTCTATCTTGTTCATAGTACAGTCAATTTTTCTCTTTCTTTTTCTTTTTCTCTTTCTTTTTCTTTTTCGTTGTATGTTCAGAGATATATATCACTAAATCGGATTTCAAAATATGAAAGACGACTACGTTCACATCTCCGATCATTCGTCGGTTTTTTCCTTACGAATTGCAACTGTCATCAGTTAGGTTGCAGTTCGGTTAAAGAGTTCAGTTTATCAATCGATCGAATAAATAAAAAATCAATTTCTTTATATTGAAACCAATTTTTGTGACTGAATATTTGATTGCTAATAATTTTGCGATTGTTTGGTGAGTTGCAAATTTTCATATTTAGATCAGCTATAGCACGTCTTCTTTAATTACTACGTCCTTCTATCCTTCATTATTTCTTTCTCACTTCTGTACTCTCTCAATCAAGCAGTATTACCCGACGTGAATTTTACAACTCTGAAGCAGCCTTTGTACAGCACCATCATGCTTCACCGGACATCAGTTTTTTCTCTGGCTTCTCCTCCATTTTTCTTTCTCTTGTCTACTTTATCTCTCAAATTAATCCTTAATTGAAACCCCAGTAATCCTGAACTCTATCGTTTTGGCCTCTATTTCTTTACATCTTTCATTCAACTTGTGTTGTTTGGCAACAATATAAATCTTAAAATGTGGTTTCACGAGGGTTTTTATTGCTTTTAAAATATAGATTGTATATTAGATAGTTAAAATATTCCATATTAAAAAGGTAAGAGATTTTGTTGTATCTTTTATAATGTAAAGGATACCAAATCAATAGATTTCAATGCTGGAGGGAAGGCTCAAAACACGCATGCTTTAATACCTGGTACAACGGCTTCTAATGCAACAATAAGTACCAGTTTGATGTTGACAGAAATAGATTAGAAACAATCTTTTTCTCTCTTTAATTTTTATTTACAAACTTTTTGTTTATGTTTATTAGAAACAAAACATAATTTTTTTTCTTAATAAAATTATCGAAATTGTTATCTATAAGTTTAAGGCGTTGATGTATCATAAATGTATTTTGCTTTAATCATGCAGCAAATATAATGGAGGCAATTTATACATTAAAGATAATGATTTTCACTCCTCAAAAGGTGTTTGCAATAACCACTGACATTATACTTATGTTCGTTGCCTATCCCAACTACAAACATTACAACAGATTTTATTGAAGGTCTTCTCATATGCAAAGGGAAAGATATTATCTTTGTTGTTGTTCACCGCTAAGTATGCCAACTTGATGTCATATTCTCATCCATATTATACTTAGTTAGTAGCTCAGCTCTTTATAGACTTGGTTTTCAAGCTTTATAGTTTACCCAGCTCTATTGTTTTGAATAGAGATCATGTGGTCTTAAGCTCTTTTCGAAAAGAATTGTTTGCTCTACTAGGGGTTAGTTTGCACTATTCTAGTGGTTATCATCCCCACACTGATGACCAATCTTAAGTGGTTAACAAATGCCTTTAGTGTTATTTTTGTTGCATGACAACCTCTTGGATGAGTTAAGTGGTTGTCTCTTACTAAATTCTGGTATCATCCCCACACTGATGACCAATCTAAAGTGGTTAACAAATGTCTTTAGTGTTATTTTTGTTGCATGACAACCTCTTGGATGAGTTAAGTGGTTGCCTCTTACTAAATTCTGGTATAACATAGACTTCCATTACAGTATTTAGATGACTTCATTTCAGGCCTTATATGGTTATTCTCCACCCTTGTATCTGCCCTATTTTTTTAAGGACTCTTCAGTTGTGGATGTTGACTTATGGTTACAGGATAAAGAGAGGATATTTTTGTATTAAAAATCTACATTTAGAATAAGCTAGATGATTTAATATTGAGACATGGTGTATGTTAAGCTTCAGGAGTATAAGCAAGTTAGTCTGACTCAAAGAATTCATCAAAAGTTTGATGTCCGAAACTTTATTACTAGCTTGAAAAAGTTATTCTCGGATCAGTGAAATAGATAGGATTTCGCTAAATCTTGTGTATCAACTCTTTTATTTTATTAAATTTATTTGTCCATGATGATGTTTATTGAATTTCATATCTAATTTCTCAAGTCACTGATATATACTCCCCGAATTATAATTCTTTATTTAAAAATGGTTTAAAATTTCTTATACATGATAGTTTTGAGAAATAAAAATTCCAACAATAAACTAAACCACTTCAAAGATAAATAATAATAATAATAATAATAATAATAATATAACTTTTCAAGATCAGGCATATCAAACTCAACCATCCTAGACCTTTTAAGTTTCTAAAAAATTACTATCATTTCTAATGTAATCAAATCATCTACATATAAATATATAAAAAACATATTTCTGTCATTTTCTGTTGTAATAAAATATGGATATGTTTTTAAAACATTCATTTCAAATATTAACCCTATCTTTTTATATTGTTGTTTCAGCCTATATCCAGGCTTTTTCAACTTCTACACTATATGATCATCACTTAGTTTCACATAACTAAGAGGTTAATCCAAAAATAATTATTCTTGTAGATCTCTATATAGAAATGATGATTTCACATTCAACTGAAGATAGAACATGAATCTCGAGTTTCCAAAGAAATAATCAATCTAATTGTGTCATTCCTTATAACTAGAGCAAAAACTTCTTCATAATTGACATTATTCTCTTGCTTATAATCTTTAGCTTTTATATTTTTTGAATCTGTCATTCTCCTTCAACTTTATCTTGAACATCCATTTTATATCAATGGTTTATTATCCTTATAGAAGTGTTATTAGCTCCTAAATGTTGTTTCTATTAATGGCATCAATTTCAACAGTTATAGCCTTTTGCCATTGTGGTCATAGGATCACAATCTAAAAATAAAACAAAATAAGTAAATGGGTTATCAAATTGATCGATTCCAATTATTTTATAATTACTCATCCATACAGATTTTTATAACATGTTGTGATCTTTTTTCATCATTTGTTAATGTTACAAGTGTGCTTTAATCATCTACCAGTTGTGATGCATCCTTCATAGGCTTTTTATTTTTCTAATCATTTTCACCATTTAAATCCACTAGAATATTTTATTCAACACCATTATTACTCCATGTCTAGACTTTACCTTTATAAAAAAAATAACATCGCGCCTAATAACAAAAATTTTTGTGCTAATATTATATAGTTTATAAGCTTTTTAAATAGTCAATAATGCAAGAAAAAATGTATTTTTCTCTTTTATCATAAAGTATTTTTCCTCTTCTAATCTAGAATATAGGCATAAGCAATACACCTGAAAATTTTAAAATCACCTACTATTGGCCTTTTCCCACTTTTATTAAAAATAAGAATGCTCCAATTTACTACTTCAGGATAGAAAATTTTTAGTAGGCCACTCCTTATATAAAACTTCGCATCAAACGTCAAAGGAGTAAATTGAGGAAAAAATATATAATACAAAAAATTATAATTAAAAGAATGAGGGCATCAAAAGTCTGAGAATCAAAATAAAAATAAATTAGAGGATATCAAAAAAATTAACATGGGAGTGTTAAATTGAAAAGAAAAAATTAACAAAAGGAAAAAGAAATCAAAAGAATGAAGGCTAAATTAAAAAAAAAATAACATAAACTTTGATTGAATGATGAAATTGTAAACAACAAAACTTTTAAAAAAAGTCAGAAATCAAAAGAATAAGGATCGAATCGAAAAAAGTAATTCATGACAAATTGTAATTCAATGATGAAATTGAAAACATTAAAACTTTTCAAAAAGGGCCAAAGACTAAAATAAGTAATAAAAAATCTAAGGACTAAAATTGAGAAATGAAAAGAAAAGAGGACAAGTGTGCACTTTTGCTAGGAGAGAGAGAAAAGCAGGAATGAAAAAAAAAAGAAACGATCATCGGCGAAAAGCCATCCATCGACCACCACCACGCGCTGCACCATAAGAAAAAGGGCGAGGCAACGCTTCTGATGATATAGTGGAACAGCATATTTGGCCATAAGAATACACTGCACGCACCACCATAAGGTCGTGAATGCATCCCACACGCCAACTGTTCTTTGATTAATTAATCATAGCAAAAAGTCCAAAACACCCCTTATGATTTCGGCATTCACAAAAAAAAAACCAGCATGAAAAGATGAAATTGCACCTGGACCCTTTCGTTATTTTTTCCATAATGTATGGGTAGAAAGGTCCTTTCATAATCCTGCAAAAAATATAAAGGCGTAAACACCCTTGCCTATCAATTAAATTATTATTTTTTAGCTTGGGGGAGCATAAGTAATTATACTGTTTTAAAAAAAATTGAAAAGATAAAAGTAACTCCTGACAATATTTTAATGACCAATTGGTGTTTTTGAAAAGACAAAATTACCCTCAAAACTAGGGCAACCAAAATCCTTTTCAAAGGGCAAAATCATCACTACACTGCCACAATCCACAGTATAATATCTCTACATCTACAATGATTGATATTGTAAAAGAGCAACGCCCTTTATATGTTTGTTAAATGTGACCTCCGCTTTGTCGCGAGCCATATATTTTTTTTCGACAAAAAAAATTATATACATAGGCTCTTTCAACTCTTTTTTTTTATATAGAAAATTGAAAATTTTATGCATGCACATAATCAAATAATTCGACAACTATGCGTGTTAATAAATAAATAAAAAAGTTATAAACAATACCAAAAAATAAAACTGAAAAAATTAAAAGAGAGATAAGATCAAGATATTTTATCTCGCAAGACGGGGCATTTAGTTTGTGTGAGAGAGATAGAGAGAGAGAGAGAGAGAGATATATATATATGAGGGTATTATCAATGTTTTCAAGCAAATCGTAAAACAGAATTTGATTGTCCATGGCTATGACCTATTTAATTGTACATCAATCAATAGAATTATTAACAATTAAATTTAATAACATAGGATCCAAAATGACACTTGTCGAACACCCAGGAGATAAAGAGGTGTTGGTCCTCCTTGCTGTCTACAGTTTACTATTAAGTGGAGATCTACAGGTGTCTGTGTTTTTTCACGTATACATGGCACTACATGGATTGATGATTAAAGTCCAAATTGACCCTAAAAAATATTTATTTTTTCTATTATAGTGTACAATAATCATAGGCATCTTAGTAGATCGGATGTGTCTATTTTTAGAGTAGAAACTGGAAAGCCACCCACCCAACCTCTTGGTTAAGACTTTACAAATTTTGCATATTAGGTTTCATATATGATAATTAATGAAATGATTGCTGATATTATTAAAAAAAGGGTTTAATCATATTAAAAAAATATATGGAAAAATTGAATGATATTTAATTGAATAATATTTTAAATATAATTTTAATTATTTTATTTATAATAAATTTTATTCAAAGTCTAAGAAAAAATAAAAAAGAACTGAAGAGTAATGTAAAAGGAGGTCAAATGTTGGGACCTTAAAGGGTGGGCTAGTGTGCATAGCCTAACACAAAAAAGCCTAGGGGTGCATGGTTGGCTAGCCTTGCATGATTGACTTTCTTCTCTATTTTTTTAATAAAACAAATTACAAGTTATTAACATTGATAGATTACGTATTGTTTATTTGGAATCCATAAACCTATTTTTTAAACCATTTCACTTGAAAAAAATCAAGAAACATACTAAGATCATCATCAAATCAATTTCATCTTTTTTTAAATTGCTTTTTATACCTTCGATAGTTTAATCAATTAGTTCTTAATAGTTTCATTACCATATTGAATTTGATAGTTGATTCTTAGTTTTATTAAAAAAGATTAAACAGTTTATTTTCAGTTTTATATGTTAAATTTTTTATTATTTTTAAATACATGTGGGATTGTTGTTTCTAACATGAAGGATTATTGATCTTCTAATGTAAATTATTGTGTTCCTTGCAAAGTTGTGTTGAGTGGTTAGAGTTGCGTACAACTCCAATGACCACCCGACCAAACACCATTAATTGGTAGTTTAATGTAGATTGGGAATAAGAAAGAATCTTATAATGGGCGAGAGGACAAAAATCAGTAACAAATATGAAAAAAAATTCAGATATTTGATTTATAGTGTCTATAGATCAAATAAAAAAGTTTAGTATATAGATTCAATTAACTTAAGGTAATTGATGACAGATTTGGTTTGATATTGTTTTTTCTTAAGATACTCAATTATAACTGAGTCTCTATAGTCTATTAAGATTAACTAATTTGCTCATGTAGTATCAGAATCTATTGAGTAGTCCATTAATCATCATTAACAATATTCAATTTAGTAGTTTTTTTGTTTCAAAATGTAATTTTTTAATCAAATTTTCCCATCTTACTTGCTTCCCTAATTCTCTATTCCTTCTTTTTTTTTTTAAAAAAAAAAAGGGAAATGAACAAAGAATTTATGGAGGGACTAAATTATAAATGGATTATATTGATAATTTTTTGAATAATAGAAGAGTAACTTTTCACCCCTACACTTATGTTTGACATCATTTATAAGGGAGGGGAGGTTTTTAAGAAATGTAATATTTACCTCCAAAATGGAGGTAATGTTAACCATTTTGTCTTTCCCTTCATTTTTTTTTAAAATTTAATATTAATTTAGTTTTTCATCTCTTACGCATCTCATTTTGGCCCACAAATAATATAAGTTATGTAATTTTTATATTTAATTTAAATGTTGATTTTATTTGTATTGAATCCACTTTTATTTTTAAATCCTTCAACTCTTACCAAATATCATTAACACTTCACCTCCTAATATTTTTTACACCCTTAACATTTCACCTCTATATCTTTCTTCCTTAATATTTTCTATTCAAAATTTTAACCTTATACTAAAAGCTACCTCAAATTTGCAATCAATAAGCTCTAATTAAGAAGTTAATTACCCGATTACATACTGATCAAAAATATAAATAAAGACATCCAAGGAAACCCTATTTTTTCTTTCTTTTTAAAAGGTCACTGAGGAGAGAGGATTCTGATAGACATCATGCATGCTTAATTCCTTAAAAAAAAAAAGATTTTTTATTAAAAAAAAACCTTTATTTTAATCCCCACTTCAGCTCCGAGTTCTGCATTCAATGCATCAGATTTGGAGTGCGGCTCCTCAACAACCATAAAATAAAGACATTATTCAAGCAAAGAGATTTGGTACTCAGCACCCAGAAGGAATCTCTTTATAGGCCAAAGCTTATCTTCTCTGCATACAGTACTCTACTTCATTTTACAACAATATCTTCTTATCCCACGTTGTTCTATTGCCTCCTTTTATTATTCTATATTTTTAGTCTTTCAATTATTGCTATCAAGATCATTAATAAACAGTTTCTTCTTCTCCTTTATTGCTAGTTTGGCATTTGACAGAAAGTACAAGGTGGGTGTGCATGCTGGAGAGGAAGAGCATCATGTTTACAGATTGGCTTTGACATTGTTCTTGTGACCCTTCCTACTTTTCTTTTTTACTTGAAAATAGCTATGGCAATCCTTGCGGACAAGACAGCTTGTGTGGGTGCGTTTTTTAAGCTCCTAAGATGTTTCTTTAATGACCTAAACTCTGCTTAAAATCTAGATCACATAGGAGAGCATAACTTGGAACAGTTTTTTATTAAGATATGAAGATGGAAGCAGACAAGAATCTGCAGCTTCAGAACCCATTGCTCAGGGAATGGATCTTTTTGTCTCCCAAAAATTTATTTTTATTTAGTATGATTGGTTCATTAATTTGAAGTTACCTGCCCTTTTTTAGTCTTGATACGAGATACAAGGCAAAGCCCAGCCCAGGTCTTGGTGGGTCATCCACCTTCTTTAAGCATCCCATATCGTAATTGGAGTCTATCCTGGAGTCATGGCACAAGAAGGAGCACCACCAAAAGTTTAGAAAACTCCGAGGGACTATTCCATCGATGTAAAGAGAATTTTTAGTTTGCAATCGTTATACAAATGGAGTCTCTTAGGGAAATATGTTATTGAAAATATGCTCGCCAGGGATTTGGGTTTTGTCTGCAATGTTTTTTTTTACAGGATTGCCGATGAAATATTCACACTGTAAAATAAGATTTTATAGCTCATTTTCCATTGAAAACTCTCTCAAAAACCTTCACTGCTAACAGGATATTTCATTGCATATTCCGTCAAAAATATACCTTAATATCCGATGGAATATTTCGGCGAAAATATTCCATTGCCAATTCCATTGGAATGTGAGCAATCACTTCTGATGGAAACGCTAATAGAATGTTCCGACTGAATATGTCGTCAATGATATTGTTAAGAATTTCAAACCCTCTGTAACTTTTTGGTTGAATGTGACCTATCATTTTTGACAAAATTGGGGATAGAATAGTCAATTCCGTTGGCCTTTTTGTTAGAATGTCACACTTTTTGTGTTGTTTAATTATTATAATCCTAGAAACTTACAACAACAAAAGCAATAACAACAATCTTGTTGGACAATATTAAAATGAGTTTCATAAATAAAAATTATATTAAAATGAATTCTACACAAAAAAAAAATCAACTAAAAAGGTGGGGGGTCCTAAATAAAAAGTGTCAGGAGGGGAGAAATATAAAGCCAAATATACTTGTATTCCTCTGATTTTCTATTATTTTCTTGTTCTAATTCTGCTCTTATTTCTTTTTTTAGTTGTGTCCTTATTTCAGTCAATTGTTCTTGAACCCTATCTCAGATCGTCTCCTTAAGGGTCAGTGATGTTTGGCTTGGGTCAGAATGTTGTATACCTATCATTGAAATATTACAAGCCACCTTTATATGTCAAGTCAATGCTATAGGCATACCATAAACCTAATTCATATCGAATCCATCAGTTGACCAAGCCTCCAACCATAATTGAGAATCGTAAGAAGCATAGGTGGAAATGTTTTTTCCATGTTTGGCAACCATGTCAGCAATATATGTCTCCTATAAAAAAGAAAAAGTCAAAATCCAAAATTCATATTAATGATGCAAATAAATATGAATTTTAATTAAAAAAGCTATATAAAAACGTACAACAAACATATTCACTCTACTATCGACAAAACTTTTCATCTCTTCCCTTTTATCTATTTTCCTTGTATTAGTTTCCTCATATAAATTCATTGGAGATGGTCCATGCCCAAGCTTTTGTTCTTGCAAAATAAATCGTATGTAAAAAAGTATCACAAATGAAAATTAAATTAAAAATTGAAGAAAAATAATTGAATGAGCAAGCAATCTATGTAAAAAAGTATCACAAATGAAAATTAAATTAAAAATTGAAGAAAAATAATTGAATGAGCAAGCAATCTATCTATGTGCTTGCTTACCAAACCATGAGTTTATCTGTTTCTGTTTTGAGACTTGAATTGTGAGCGCTTTCTAAATCCATATGATGCCATAAATTCTTGAAACTTCTCCCAATTATCATCCAAGACATGCCTCGGTCTATGATTTTCCAATGATATGTCATTAGAAGCAGGTCTGTTCATTGCATATTTATAGGTATCATACCATAAATCACATAACTTGATACAAAAACTTGTTAAACAAAGATTATGTAAAAAACAAAGATTACAAATTTACAATAATATAACATTTTGTTGCTTAATACTTTTCTAATTGCATTATGGTTTTCCCAAACTTTTCTAACCACCTCCTTGTTTTTCATGTCCTGGTAAAAAGTTTTCTTAACAATCAATTCATACATCAATTAGTGTTCATAATTATAAGAAACTATATACAAAAAAGTATATATTGCTATCTAACATTAAACTTTCCTAAAAAAAACTACAATATTCATAATTTTTTTTTTCAATTGGCTTTCTATGGAGTTTTCCTAACCTCACGACCTTGGACACATGTTTGACAACCTAGCCTAGGTTGATTCGAGTTGTTTTTTTAAAAAAAAATTAATAATTTCATCATTCGACATTGGTTTGACTTGAAATTGAACTTCATAATCTTTTTGTATGATTTCTACGGGATTATTATGTTCTCATGACTTGTGTTATGGGTTTAACAAGTTGACTCGAGTTTTTTTTTATCATTTTTTGAAAAAAGTAATATTTTTATAATTATTTTCATTTAATATTTTGTTGGTTGTTGTCTTTTCTTATTCTTAGATGAATTGAAAAATACATTTTAAATATTATTTTATTAAATTCCATATAATTCTTTAATATGTTAGATTGTAGAAACTTTTGAGAATATTGACAAGGAATGTTTCCACAATATTGTCAAGTATTCTTTTTGTGTATGTCATTGTGATCAATAATTTATTTATTTATTTCATTTGATTCAATGTGGTTGTTTATTTTTATTATTATATAAAACTTGCTTGTTGAACTCAGTCGATTTTATGACTTGAGTTATAAATTTTTTTTACTTCTTTAAAACACGCTAGTAATGCATAAGGATTCTTTTTTGTGTAAAAGAAAAAAAAAATTGAGTCATGCCCGCAACAATACGTTAACCACCAATCTAGTTTTAGTTACTTTGTAATTAGTTTTAATCCTCATTATTTAAAAAAAAATACCAAGTTTGTATGTATAAATATATTATAGTTATAATTTTTATTAACATGTCACCATATCTATATTGTGTTATATTATGGTATCTGTGTAATCTTCTTAGGTCAAAATATATGTGCATCAAGATTGTCAATTTTGTTCCGTTTCGTTTGGAATGGTTGATATATCTGGTTCCAATTCAAAAAACAGAACAAATTGGAACAGATTTTATCTCACTCAGAATCCCAACTTATTCCAGAAATTCCGCTCGAAATGTTCTGATTTTGTTTTGTCGTTCTGTTTCGACCAAATTGTTTTCTTTTTTTCTTTTTTTTAAATCTATATTTTTTCTCTAATTTCATTTTGCAACACTTGGTTTATTGGATATTGAACTTCATAATTTATTATTATTTGCTTTTTTGTGATTATCTTAGTCTCATGATCCATGTCATAGGTTTGGTGAGATAACCTAGTTGACTCGAGTTGTTTTTGTCTATTTTTTTAATTATTTTTTTTTCAATTCATCATTCGACATTTTCAACATTTGATTGATTATAAATTAAGTTTTGCCTTTTTTTTCATTTGTTTTCTATGAAATTATTCTAATCTCATGACCCGAGTTAACCCGGGTAGACTTAAGTCATTTTATTGTGTTCTTTTTTTAGAATGAATTTTTATCAATTTCATCATTAAAAATGAGTTTATTGGGAATTGAGTTTCATAATTTATTTTGATTTGTTTTATTTGGGTTTATCAAGGTTTCATGACCCAAATCGTGGATTTGAAAAGTTAACCCAAGTTGACCCGAGTTGATCCAATATGTTGTCGTCTCAACTTTCTTATTAAAAAATATCGTCTTGAATTTTTTGAGTCAAACTATATTTGTACCAGTCATCCAGGTTGTCTTTGGACTTTGTCGAGCTGATCGGGTTATATTTGTTCAACTCTCACTTTTTTTACTTGTGTTTGAAATTTAAATTGTATAATTTTAAGTTATTTTATTTTTGGATTTGAATTGAATTTTTGTTTATTGAATTAATATATATGTATACATATATGAACATTACAATTTCAAAATAGTATGCCAAAACACTCCAAAACTAAAATATTTTGTTTTAATTAAAATAAAATAAAATAGAAACGGAATTTACAAGGTGTGCATGCATACATCGGGTGATCCGAACTCTAAATTGCAAACACTTTTTTGTATGTAATCTATAAATTGGCGGGCCGGCTGTAGTCGAAATGGATAGAACCCAGGCCTATAACAGTTGAAAGGCTCAAAGACTGAGGTCCCATCACCATAAGTGTAAATAAGCCCACAATTTGAAACCCTACACTGAACATACCATTATATTTCCTTTCTTTTTCGTTTTCTTGGGGGTTTTTCCTTTTTAGTCGTCTTAGATTTTTACCAGATATAAAAATAGTAGCTTTGATTCTGACACCAAACACAACACCTATGAGAAGTCTCTCTCAGTAGACATTTTTGCTGTCTGATCAGCATCCTCAGGCAATCAAAGTCCTTGCTGTTACTACAACGAACTTGATAAAAATAAGAATGTGACTCTAACAAGTCTGTTCAGTGTTGCCATCTTGTGTTCAAGAACATCCCAGTTCCCTGCAATTACTACTACAAATCAACCAAATGAGAATTCACTGTCTTTGATTATAGAGAAGAGATATGTTGAACCCTTCTTTCTCTTTAACCGAGAGAACCCAATTATGTATTTTGTTTAAGGTGCAACCAAATCTTCATAAACTGATCTGTGGGAAGACACGACTTGGAGGGTGTGTTAGCGGCTTTTTAATTTTTTAAAATTATTTTTGTATCAGTATATTAAAATAATATAAAAAAATAATTTTTTGATGAATAAGATTGAGAGCTTACGGCTTTCTAATGCAAAAAAAAAGAAATAAAATAGCTGACGAGAATCACACACCTTGCATGAAGAAGAAATGCGAAAAACTTCAATTGCAACAAAATACAATCATAATCATAATCTTAATTGAATTTTTGAAAACAAAACATAAACAGTAGTGATCAAAGCCATTCAAGCTCAACACCCCAGTGTTTTTCCTCATCCTTTTATTATCTAGTTCCAAGCAAAATCCGAGCAGCATCACAGAAAAGAGAAAGCTAGAAAACTATGGCGAGATAGCAACTCTCCGGAACTTTGAAATGACGGGACTTCTTAGTACTTGTAGTCCTTGACGTGGAGGCTCTCTGAGGCACCCTCACCAAGAGTGGCATCACCCTTGTACGTACCAAGAGTAGCCTCTGAGTTAGCTTTGCATCTGGCAAGCAATGCAGCACGAGCCTTCCCCACATTCTCCGGCTTGCCAGCCCAGGCCTTGAGGGTACTCTGCTGAAGAGCACGTCCAAAGGAAAAGGATAGAGACCATGGCTTCTTGGTGTTTAGTTTGTTCATGGCATTGAGGTTGAGGGTGGCCTCCTCCTCACTCTGGCCACCAGACAAGAATACAATAGCAGGAACTGCAGGGGGCACAGTACGTTGAAGTGCACGGACTGTGTACTCGGCAATAACCTCATGTGCAACCTTGGGAGCTTCTGATCCAGGAGTAACCATGTTCGGCTTCAAGAGAGTACCCTCAAGTATGGCATGGTGATCATTGAGAGCTTTGTAGCATGCAGCAAGAACACGCTCTGTTACTGCGGCACACTTCTCAATATCGTGAGAACCATCAACCAAGATTTCAGGCTCTACAATGGGGACCAAGCCATTTTCCTGGCAGATGACGGCATATCTGGCTAAACCATAGGCATTCTCATGGATGGCCAGCTCAGATGGCTCATTGGCACCAATATTGAGCACAGCACGCCATTTGGCGAAACGTGCACCAGCTTCGTAGTACTTTGCGCAGCGCTGGCCAAGGCCATCAAGACCCTGAGTTGTGGTCTCACCGTTTGTGCCAGCAAGCTCAACGGTACCCTTGTCAACCTTGATACCAGGGAGAACACCACCTTCCTTCAAGACATCAACGAAGGGCTTGCCTGCGTGCAAAACAATTGAGATGAAATACTTATAAAACACAGGAAACAGACTACACAAACAGAAAACACAGCGGAAATTGGAAAAAGAAAAGCAGATCAACATCGGTACCTGATGCAGTCTTTTGGTAGAGAGTTTCCTCAAAGAGAATAACTCCGCTGAGGTATTGAAGAGCACCAGGGGCGCAGAAAAGGAGCTCACGAAGGGCTCGCCTGTTTTCCTCAACATTCTCAACATTAATACTGGATAGACGCTTGCCAATTGTGCCAGTTGACTCATCAGCAGCTAAGATACCCTTCCCAGGGGTGCCAATGTAGGCAGCATTCTTAATGAGTTCATCTGCAAAATTAACAAATCATTAAGTCTATAATAAGTGGAAAATCGAAAGAACAATCTTATAAATGTAAATATGAGGAATTAAACAATTCTTAATCATTTATAATTAATAAAACAGACAATTAAAAAGAATCTGTAGCTCGGATCTAAATTTAAATTTGAAACATACTGGAGTAATGGGAAAAATAGATCTGTAAACCTTAGATTATAATAATAAAATAGAAAAGACCCGATCTGATTGTCCAAACTGACCGTTCAAAAACAAAACATGCGACAGACGGATATCATGAATAAAGAAATACTAATGAACAGGAAATCAGATCGGATCAATCCTAGATTCAAAAACAACAATAGAGACAGCAAGAGCCTAACCACAACACTTAAATCTTGAGATCATGTTGAAAATGGAAGTAAGCTAAATTTAATTAACAGATCTGAAATAAAAATAAACTAAATTAATATAAGTTTTAGAACAATATTTTAGAACAAGAAGGAATAGGAGAGGAGGATTACCAGCGTATTTGCTCTTGAAGCAAGACATTTTTGCAGGAAGAATAGTTCGGGGAGATCAATGAAAGAGAGGGAGGCGATGTGGGGAGGGATGAAAGGGGGTTGTGAGGGTTTATATTTTGAAATAGGAGTAGGCGAGTAGCCAAGAAAGGTCAGTGAGAGCATCGAAATTGTCGCTAATTGTTGGCTTTTTTTCCACGTAACGCCCTGCTGCCGTTGGATATCACGTCTTTCTTTTTCTTTTCTTTATATTTTAAAATATATTAAAATAATACTTTCTTTCTATTTTTAAAAAAATATTTTTAAAATCAACACACTAAAATAAATTTTAAAAAAATTAAAAAAAGTTAATTTTTACTCTTTCTTCCTCTCTTTTTACTTACTCTTTTTTCCTTCCATTTCCTTTTTTTTCCTTCTTTTTTGGTGCAACGGCTCCTTTTTATTATTTTTTTCTAAAATTAAGTATTAATTCTCCTTCTAGTTTTCGTTATTTGCAGATTGTTATTGATAAGCATATTCTCCATATTCTCTAATATTCCTTAAGAACAAAGGATTAAAAAGAGCACATCCCATCGAAAAGGCAAAAAAGTATATTGATCCCCCAACTACAATTCAGTTCTAATTTAGATCCTTAAACAAAAACAATCGCAACCGGGTCCCTCATCCATTGGACATCACCCAATCGGCCCTTGTCTTAAAACATGATTTCCTTGAAATTCGGAGAGGGAAGAGGACCTATTTTTCTTTCCATAAATTTAAATGGTGGGTTAATTGGGCTACATTTGATGGATAAATAAAAGATAAGGGATCCAATTGAGAATTTATTTTGTTAGGGAACAAACATGAGGATCACATGATAGATGAGGGACAAATATGTCTTATGGATCAGATTTCAGCTTTATTTTTATTTTCTGTTGGCTCGTGGGAAGAAGATCTCGACTTGAGTTTCAAGCATAGGAATTAACGGAAGGGTGGATTAGGAAAAGCAAATTTAAAATTGTAAAAATCTATTTTTTTATTTTAAATTAATTTTTTAATATTTTATACTATTTTAATACAATAATATTAAAAATAAATTTATAAAATAAAAAAATATTACTCAAACATATTTTCAAATAAAAAAATTTTTAAAACCAAACAGGCGCTGTAGGCAGGGAGGGAGTTTAGGGGATTGAAAGGTGGGACCCAAAAGCCGAGGGACACCAACGCCTGCGGGTTAGGTTTGCAGTTTTGACAGGGAAAAGTTGAAGTCTTGTGGCCACCTACCCTTCCATGGTCTCCTTTTCTGGGTTTGCTTTTTTTAGCTGAACTCGTGTCCTTAACGTGACTTCCGTGAATTAGATCACACTTGGTAAATAAAATGTCTCCGTTCATTGGGCCCCATGGTAGATTTTTCTTTCCTTTTAGTTCTTAATAATATGAAGCTTCTTTTTTCTTTTTTTTTTGAGTTGAAAGTAAATATTAAAGCTATATTTGGCGGTCTGAAGAAAATAGAAATTTTCACCGATTTGTTTATTGTAATTTGTTTTTCATTCCTATGACACATTTTTTCAACCACGTGTCTCTTGAAAAAAATAACAAATACAAGCACTTATGCTTTGGCGTTTTTGTGTTTTTTTTTTCTCTTTGAATTTTTTGGTCTTTTATTTTTTTTTATAAAACCCATTAGGATTTTTATTGATTTTTTTTCTTTAATTTTTTTCTTTAATATTTAATTAATTTTGATGATTTTTTATATTTTTAATTATATAATAAAATAATAAATTTAATTAAACCTAATGAAGCTCGTGATACGAATCATGAATTTGACAAATTAAATTAAGTTAATCTGGATTGTTTCTATTTTTTTTTATTTAAACTTGTTAAGTTGATAAGTTAACGTCAAGATAAATTATACATGATTTAATTTTAAATTCGAGTTAGATAAATAATCGGGTTGATAATTTTTAAATTTGATATTTTATATCAAATTTAATAACATTATCAAAAAACAATTTATAACCTAAATATTATTATTTTATATTAAAAAATATTTAGTTCAACATGATCTAAAAAAAATTCATTGCCAAGACTTTTGTTCGAAATTTAAAAGTCTTCGTAGCATTCAAAAGTTTATCTAAAGACAAA
>Ga0307515_10008316_pt1 | contig 20250 bp, 3 predicted proteins | sample 17_EM_MG_FD_194513 | JGI IMG/M metagenome (GOLD analysis project Ga0307515, IMG submission 194513) | Populus trichocarpa ectomycorrhiza microbial communities from riparian zone in the Pacific Northwest, United States - 17_EM | ecosystem: Host-associated > Plants > Roots > Unclassified | place...
ATGTGCACTTACAAGAAAGGTAAAGTCTCTAATTTTTAAGCTTAATTGCAAGAGTTAAACTTGAAATTCTCTAGTGTGCAAGAAAGCGAAATTAGGTATGTGTGTTGCGCGCACACGGGGGGGAGAAACCGAAGCTCGTACAAGCTGTAAGTCTGCTTTCGGGCTTCGATGAGTGAGGAGATCGCTCACAGATGTCGACCTGGTGTCGATCACTACTATATTTGGTTAGATCAGGGGTGCTTATGACTCACCTGCTTCATGTAAGTTACAAGAACGGTATAGCGCGAGCTATTGTGGTGTTGGAAACCCTATTTTTGGAGCTGCGCCCGATGGGAGGTTAATTGCCCCGGAGGATCAGGAACAACCATTCTTTAACAGAATTGCTTAATTCTTAATGGAGGTTAACTGTATACATCTGCTTTATTAATCTATAGTTTAACCAACTAGTAAATGTATATCTATAGATTATTATAGGGGTGGTTTAAATTCCATCTCCACCAGGCGTAATTTAGCGCTATGTATTAACCCCCTACTCTTAAGCCTACAAACTAGCACCGCTGCCATCAATATTTATTAATTTAATACCCCTCTTGCCCTATACAATGGCGAAGTCTAAGGACCTTAAGCGCCTTCGCCGCCATGGTGTTTTAGAGCGTGAGAGGCAGCAGATCCGGGTATACTGCCGTAAAACCCCTAGAAAACCTTAGAGAGACGCTACGCGCTTTTTTACCGATTAATTTTAACGCCCTATTCAACAGTCTATTTTATTAAACTCCTTAAAGCCTAAATATAAGTACCTTAATTTACTTATACTTTAACGCGGCTAGGAGGGCTTTAAGAGGCGTAGAGCTCCTAATAATCCTAAGCTTAAAGAAGCGCTATTTAAATGGCAACAGCGGATACAGGCTGCTAATATACTTGTTACCGGCAACCTTATACGGGCTATAGCAGTAAAGCTTTAGAATACAATAGCGTGTTATTAGGGTTAACAGCCTAGCTTCTTAAGTAGTTGGGTTAATAACTTTAAGAAAAGGAATTAAATATTAAAACGGAAGCTATATGGTAAGGCTAGGTTAGTAAATATAGAAGGCGCCGAGGAGCGCATATAGGAGCTTAGGGTTATTATAGATACGTATCCAAATTAAGACGTTTATAATATGGGTAAGGCAAGGCTTTTCTATAAGGCTACGCCGGATATAAGACTTACAACTATAGGGTAATTAGGCACTAAAAAGCAGAAGAAGCGTATTATAACCGTCTACTACAGCAACGTAGATGGCAGCTATATTATACCCCTGTAGATTATTAGAAGAGCGAAAAATCCTTAATATTTTAATATATAGCGTAGCAACCTAAGGGGCTTTAACTTCGCCTGGAGGTTTAACAAGAAGGTATAGATAACGGCGTTAATATTCCTTAATTATATTAAGTGGTTTAACGGCTTAATAGGCGGTAGAAAGGTTGTCCTACTTATTAATTCCACTCCTGGCCATACTAGGAGTATACTTATAATATTAGAGCACGCTAGCTTGCTTAATACTAGGGTTATATTTTTACCTAAAAACGCTACCTCTTTCTATTAGCCTTTAGATTAGGGTATAATTTAAACCTTTAAAGCCTATTACTGCCGCTACTAGCTGTCCTATATAGTAGATTAGGTAGAGTAAGATAGGAACCCCCTTAAGATAATAAACGTACTTAGGGCCATTTAATAGGTTATCGCAGTATAGTATAAAATTAGCCCTTAAACCGTAATAAATTGCTTTATATATTTAATAATCTTTAGACCCCGTAAGGGCCCCTAGAGTACGCTAAGCGGGTATAGTAAGCCTTAGCTTAAGGCCGAATTGGAGGTATATTTATAGCGGCTTGGCTAAATAGGGCAAATCAGTTAATTAATGGCTATTAGTAACTTTATTAATCTAAATAAGGAGGACGCTTTAATAGAGCCTAAAGCCTCCTTATTATAGGAAGCAATTAAAGCCTTAATTATACCTTTATATAATGCGCTAGATAATAAGGAAAGCGATAATAAGGTTAAGCTATAAGTTATTAAGCTTAATAAGCCTTTAAATGCACTAGAGCGCCTTAAGCTCTATAAGGGGTAGCAAGAGGAGGGTAATAAGACTCTAATTACAGCTCTTATAAAGGCAGAGAGCAATTCAAGGCCGTCGAGTTGCGTAAGTAAAGTAGACGACTATTACGAGCTTCTTTAAGTAGTTATAGATAGAGAGAAGAGTTGATTTAGCCCCTTGCAGCGATTAATAAGTAAGCTCGCAATATAACGTTTCTATACAGCATAACGTTCAACCCCCCTACTACTGAGGTAAACCGTATGACGAGGTTTTACTATAGTCTCTTTTTCTTTGTAAATCAATCTATACGAGTTTGTAGACAACAGGTAACGTTCCGGGCTAATCACCGTCCTAGTTATAGGGATTGCTTAAGAGCAGGCGACTATTTAAAGAATCTATGGGATTAGAGATGTTGTGGCAAGCAAAGTAAATCAGGTTGTAGTGTGGAGTTGCTCTAGAACTTGATAAAGAGTTAGATCCTCAAGCGGCACGATTTGTACAGCCCCGCCCGCAATAGCACTTAGGTATACCTTAAGCTCCTAGTTCTAGCATTCTATTTAACTATCTATCTACAGGTAAAATATAGAACTAAGCTTACGCTAAACGCGGAGGTAGTAGTATATAATCCTCCAGTACTCGCTTATAAGTACGCTACCCCTATTAAAGACGATATTATCTAAAGGCCCGATTTATATAAAGACTCTAAATAGAAGTTCTGCGAGTTGCGTAGCATTAATTATCTTACGTACTAGATAGTAACGTACTAGCTTTATAATACGGTCTATAAAAATAAAAACGGAGTTATGCTCCATATTATTAGGAGTTTTAGACTTAGGGAGATCCATAATAAAGTTAAGTAAATAATGCCGCTAGGCTTAAATAAGGACCTAAAGAGGCTATTGCTTACTATAGGGTTTATAGCGGCGCGATTTAAAGCATTAGTAGGTATTATAGTTATTTAGGTATTTATAGAGGTCCTTAATAAGGCTTTTTTAAGTATACTTCTACGCAATTACCTTATAGGTATAGTTAAATCTATAATAGCCGCCTATAGGATTATTATAATTCCGCTTAAGGATCTCCTATTATAGTAGTATATAATTTAATACCTAAACCTTATTATTTTACTTTAGGAGTCCTTAATTATTAAGAGTATAGTCTTTATTACTAATAGGAACTTGCTTTTAAGTTAACTAATTATATATAAAGCGTATAAGGGCGTCCCTTTTTTATACTTTATATATAAAATTAACTAGTAACTTAGGAGGGTATTCTATAAACACCATTTTAGCTAAGGCAGCTATTATTACCTCTTATTATAGTATAAGGCTCTATATAAAGTTAGTATTAGCGAGGCAATATATAATATATAGGTAACTTACTAGGTCGTTATAGACTATTATCTAGGCTAAGGGATCTTTCCTAGGGCTAAACGCTCTTAGGCCAGTTAAAGAGGTATTAGTAAAAATAGTAAAATAATAAGGAACTACTTACTATAGTATAATACTTTAAGACGTAGCGCTACTACCTTAAATACGCTACGTATATAACACGTATGCTTTATAATTATAATAATCTTATATACTTTATAACTACTAAAAGCTTATCTATTTACTAGGCCTAGTATACTAAGAAATTAGCTAAGTTTAATTTTAAGATTAAATATAAGCTAGGTAAAGTAAGTCCTATAAATATACTATTTTAGCGCCTAGATTATACTAAAAGCTTTAAATATAGTAGTAAGAGGACAGTTCTTAATACTATACTAGCTATATTATAGTAAAAGTTATAGGTTATAGGCCTTATAGGTGGCCCTAGTACTACTATACTAAACTAGTAAGTAGTATATATATAGTATATAAGTAACCCTCGCGAATATAGCGCTGGTAGACTAGAGTATCCTACTATTCTTACTAAAACCTCTTTAACTGACCTAATGGCGTTCAACTCTAGGGAAAATCCCTTAGCCTAAGTAATAGTCCCCTGTAATAACCTAGCGAGTTACCTATATATTATATATTACTTTACTAATACTAACTTTATATAGTCTCGTGCTATAATAAGAGGTAGTAGTAGCTACTTTAGCCGAAACGGCGTTTATAGAATAACCCTCCTAAGTTACTAGTTAATTATTATTTATAGAGTATAAAAAAGAGACGCCTTTATATACTCTATATAATTAGTTAACCTAGGGGAGAGTTCCTATTAATAATAAGGATTATGCCTTTAATAATTAAGGACTTCTAAGGCAAAATAATAAGGTCTAGGTGCTAAATTATATACTATTTTAGTAGGAGATCCTTAAGCGGAATTATGACGATCCTATAAGCAGTTACTATAGATTTAACTATATCTATAATATAATCGCGCGGAAGTACGCTTAGGTTAACCTTATTAAAAATCTCTATAAATTCCTACTAACGCTATAAATCGCGCCGCTATAAACTCTATAGTAAGCTGCAGCCTCTTTAAGTCCCTACCTAAGCCTAGAAATATTATTTACTTAACTTTATTATAGATCTCCTTAAATTTAAGACTCCTAATAGTATACAGTATAACTCTATTTTAATCCTTATACACTGTCTTATAAAGCTAGTATACTACTATCTAATATATAAGATAATTAATACTATATAACTTATAGAGCTCTTATTTAGAGTCTTTATATAAATAGGGCCTTTAGATAATATTATTATTAATAGGGTTAGCATATTTATAAGCAAGTATTAAAGTACTATATACTACCGCCTCCACGTTTAGTATAGGCTTAATACCGTATTTTATTTATAGATAGATAGTTAAACAAAACGCTAGAACTAGGAGCTTAAGGTATACCTACGTATATTTATAAACTAGGAATAGTTTAATTGGGCCTCCCTATATGATAAAGTAGCCTTTACCTATAACTCTAAGGTCTATACTATAATAAAGTATTCCCTATTAAGCTCGCCTATAGTTAGCTACTAAATATTTTAGATAAAGTTCTGGATAGCGTCTAAGACGCCTAAAAAGGTAGGGAGGAGTTTAAGTTAACGAATATCTTACTTACAAAGACGTATTTATAGCTCGTACGCCTTATATATAAGGCGGCAGTGGTGTTAATAATATACGCTAAAAGCTTTAGGTAAAATACAATAATTGTTACTATCTAGCTGGGCATTTCACCATTAGTAAATAGGTTTTACTCTTTTTTAAAAATCTCCGTATAAAACTGTAACATATCCTGCCTCTACGTCGCTATTCGGCCAAAAAGACACAGAGTGCTTGCGAACTTGTTCGCAAGCGCGGCGGGATTTAATATATATACTCTTACAAAAACGTCCTTATAAATAGCTTAATAGTAAGTTTATAGGACTATTTTAAATCCTAAAGCGTGTAGGGTAGTAAGTATATAAGCTAGAGCTTCTACTTACTATAGCACTCCTTTACCTAGTCTTTTATATCTCCCTACTAAAGCCTTATAAGTTACGCCCTAAGTTCTAACCCCTAGTAGTAAAAGAGCTTAAGGAAGGTAGCTAGAAAGTAAAAGTATTTATTGCCTACTAAAATCGCGCTAGACAACTATAGTACCTTATTAAATAGCTAGGTTAGCTAAATAAGTATAATAAATAGAAATATAAGATAGAACTTAAAATTTATTAATAACTACTAGATAAGTGCCGTAAGTAAAACACTTTAATTTTATAGTTAAAGTATAGGTAAAAAGCAAGCGCCGCTACTAAAATATAATTTATGCTAAAGTAGAGTAAAGGACATTTTAAGGGATTAAAGAATAAGCTAACGCTTATAGTAAGAACTGCGGCATATATATAGGGTAAAGCCTAATTTATTAATATTCTATATAAGCTATATTCTAATAACACCTAGCCATACTAGCGACTCCCTAGCAACTTATAGGCGAGGCTATAGCGTATACTAATAATAAAACTTAATTTAGAAAGCACCTTTCCCAGGCCTAGTCCGTTACTCTATACTAGCTTAGTAGATTATTTATATTAAAGAATAAGCCCGTTTATAACTAGGGTCTATTTAATTAATGTTTACGACCTATTAGTAACCCGCTAATAGTAATCTATACTAATAACTTATATACTATATAGATAGCGCATAAGGCTAAAGTATAGAGTTAGTAGTAGATTTAGTAAGTATATAGCCTTACTGTCTATAAGTCTGGCTGTATATAAATAACCTATAACTTACTTACGAAGTATATATAGTGCTATACCGATATAGCGTAAGGCTAAAGTATAGGGTTAGTGATAGATTTAATAGGTATACTGTCTTACTACCTAGTAAGTCTAGCTGTATATAAATAACCTATAACCTACCTATATAAACGAGCTTTTAGAATATTTCTAATAGTCTACTAAATTTAGGTAACAGCGCTAAGCTCTATTAGCTCTAAGTATTAAATAGATAATTAGGATTTTCTATACTAGGTATAGAAAATTACTATTAGCTTAGTTAAATATAGGGAGTCTTAATAAGGCAAATCTAACTATTTAGATAACTTTAACTAGCGGTCAAAGTTCTTTAATATCTTTGTACCGCGTATATATACTACTTATCTCTTTATACGCAAAATTAAAACGCTCTTTCCCCTCTAATTTTTTCTTTATTAAGGTTTTTATAGGTTTTTATTAAGGCTTAAGTATATAAAGGATTGGGGATAATCCTTTTAAAGGGGAGGGGGCCATTATTAGGTAAAACCTAAATAGATAGTTATATAACTATAAGGTATAGGCGACTTAGGAGCAATCTAGGGGTAACTCGCCTATAAGGTATATGCGTTACACGTGCTTAAGGGAACCCCTTCCTTACCTTATATACAGACTCCTTCTTTTTCCTTAAAGATTTATCTATATAATATACCCTATTTTTTATATTAATTAGATACTATATCTATATCCTTACCTTATAATTTATAATAATTTATAAGTTTAGTAAGAAGTTTTATATAAAAATGTAAATAATTTTAAATAAAACCAAAGATAATAAAAAAAGACTATATTAATATTAAGTAAAAAATAAAATGGAGACCACGCATTAGGAAATGGAGGTTCCTTTATAGGCAAGGCGCGCTCGCTTCCCTACCCTAGTTTGGCCAAGATATAACCTTAACCTTAACTATAAAAGGCCTTCTCCCTTACTACTTTTGCCCTTATATTCTATCTCCTCTTTTCTTTCCCGCTACCGTGCTACCTTAGACTCTAGCTATTAGCCGTAAGGCATTTTCTATCCCCTTAGCGTTTATATAGGTGCTCTGCCCGCCTTCCCTAATCTCCATATATTTTATACTAATAATTACCTAGCGCTATAACTCTTCGGCCCTTTCCATAGGACATATTTATACTCTCTCCTAGTATTAACGCATGCTTTAGTCCTACCGTATTCCTCCATTCTTCTCTTCTCTCTCCTCTCCTCCTGCCTATATCCTTTACCGATTAGTGCACCGGAATAACATTTCCGTTTATCCTCTTCTTTACCTCCGCCTCTAGCAGTGTTTTAGATATAACTATAATATACAACTTAATCCCTATCGGAACAGCTATAAATGGCTATACTAAGAACCGCCTAGTAATGGATTATACGGGTTATAGCTGCTGCGAGCTACGGGACGCGTTAAGTAGTGTCGCATTGCAGTGTTATAATAAAGGCGAAGCCAGACGCCGAAGTAGGTCCTTAGCGAAACCACAGGCTAATGCCAGTTACTTAGCTTAGTTAAAGCTACGCCGCCAGAAGCTAGAAGTCCTTGCCCTCTTTAGCGCCTTTTTAACCTAGACCTAGACCTTACTCTTCTCTAATAATTAGAGGATTGCATTATAATTAGAAAAGCCGCTAGGCTTTAGTCTAATCCAGCCCCCTATTTAGCTAAGGAGGTATAGGTTACAGAAATATCCTTTATATAGACCTAAGACTTATAAGGCGGAATCTAGGGGTAAACAGCTTATCTGGTAGCATAGCCTAGCTTCTAGTAAAGCTAGTGTTATAATCTTACTCTTAGCTAATAAATACTAGAGAAAAATTTGTATATTTAATCTCCTAACGGAGACGGACTTTATACAGTAGCTGCATTAGCTAAAAGGGCGCATTAAGATGAATACGGGCGTGATCGCCTAATCTACTCGCGCTATCTGCCCCCTTATGTTGTTTATAATATCCAGCTGTAGGTAAGAATAAAAGCGAGGCTTTTGCGCATATTTAGGAGGTTAAGTAGCGGCTATAGGCTCCGTAGAGTGTGATTAAGGAAGTTCCTTAGATCTAGGGGAGAGATTTAAGGATACCCTTATTACTTAGAGTGTCTTTTAATACTTATAGTAGAATTACGGCACGCCCCCTATCTATTTAACCCTAGGAACTATAGTCTCGCAAAGGATCTAGTATAAAAGATTTAGTTTACTAGTATAATCGGGTTAGAAAACGGATATATTAGCGCTAGCTCTAACTCTAAGGAATAAGGGTAGAGGCTAAATATACTAGCTTAGTTAGTTAGGTCTTAATCGCAGTTTCCTAATAGGCGTTAATCTTGTAATAGAGTTTAAGCCCGTGTAAACCTTTATATGTTATAAACGGTAATTACTAGTAAAGCGTAAATTACACGTTTTAATTCGCTATTAAGTTAGTAAGGTTATTTTAGTAGATACTATAGATATAAGCTAGTGGCAAAGAAGGGACTAGCGTAGACTTAAAAGCCTAGCGTAACCCGTCCTTTAGGGCTATTAGAAAGGTATAAGGCAATAATAATTCTAATAACAATAGTAGCAGCAATAGTAGCATCTTCTTAACCCCTTCGTTTTTATTTAGGAATTTCACTTAATAATATTAACTTTTATACTACACCCCCTAAAAAACCGAAGGCTTCTTAGTATTATGCAATTACGGCTTCTAAGGTAAATATAAGCAATACACCTAAAAAGAGGATAAAAAAGGGGAGAGTACCTTGTTTCCCTTTAAGAGATAATCCTATAAAATATTTAGCCTAGTTATACTTAGGTAAGTTATTCTATATTACCTTTTTTAAATATTCTACCTAATAAGGCACCCGCAGATCCTAAGGCTTTTAATAAGTATAAAGATATTTATAAAAATATAAGTAATAGCTAAGACGCTAAAGGAAGCAATTAAAGTAATTTAGCAATTATTCCCTCCTTTTTTTCCCAATAACTAAAATATGTCTAACGGTTAGTAGCGAATTTGATATTTATTAAAGATAATACAGCCAACCTAGACTTGGAACCTAAAGCCGAAGGCGATAGAGCTAGTAACACTAATAATAAAGCTAATAAAGTCGGCGATTAACTAGCACCTTATGGGTTAGGTATATACTTCCCCCCTATATAACGGCCTTACTTAATAATTATTAGGTAGCGGAAATAACCGCAGTGATAAGAATAACGAGGATAAGGAGTTACCTTCTTTAGAAAAGCTAGAAGATCTCTTTAGCGCATCTATATATAACCATCTTAAACCCATAGCAGAAGACGTTAATAAAATAGATAGCCTAGCTAAGGGAATTAATATTGCGACTGTCCCCTAGGCTATATAGAAGTTAAAGACCCACGTAGTAACTAACTAAGACTCCTTAATAGCTAATAATATAGATAATATTGGTAAGTTATAGATATTAAAAATATCGTTACTATAACCTAATAGCTATAACATAGACAATCCGCTTATTAGAGAGGAGGGTAATTATAAAAAAGGGAATACGGGAGGCAAATTATCCTTTATACTAAGGAAGCGGAAGCTTAAGCAGGACGACGTTATTAATTATAATTCTAACAACCCTGCTAAAGAGAGTAGCCGGGGTAGCAAGGGCGATAAGGGTAGTAATAGTCCACGTCCCCAAAAGCAATAAAGGCCACCCGCCTATCGCGAAGACTTATCTTCTAGCTCCCCTACCCCTCCTATCCCTAACCTTAACTCTTAATACCCGTAAGTTAACTAGTAAGCGGTATCTACTTTATAATCCGCTAGCCCTTCGCTTTAGAAGCCTACCCTTCTCTATAGTATTAAAACGCCGTATAATAAGGCTAGCAATTGTACTTATAACAAGGATAAGGACGGTAATAGCAGTGGCGTTGTCAATAACTAGAGCAATATTTTAAACCCAGAGCCTGCTATAAAGCGTTATACCCGGACTAAAAAAGATAAAATTAGTAAAATAAGCTTAGATAATAAATAGGAGATGGATAATATTCTAGGGGAAAGAATAACTAAGTTAGGGCGCGAATATAAGGTAGCTTAGAAGCCTACCTAGGTTTATAAAAGCGGGCTTTTAAATTCTAAAGATGCCCTTAAGTCTTACTAAAGACGCATTCGGCAAGCCAAAGCTAGATCATTATAGGTGCACTCTTTTTCCAAAGCTGCGAAAGTATAGGGTAGAGTTGCTGTACAGAATAGACGAGGCTAGTAGCTTAGGCGTATTCTTATAGTTCTTTTACTAGTTAAGGTCCTATTTCTAGCACTTTTTTAAGCACCTACACTAACCTCCCGTATACGTAATATCTTAGCAAAGTCTAGTTAGTCTCCTAGCTAAACTTAGATAGCTAAGCTTTGCTATCTACAGCTATAAGTATAAGGAAGACAGGGGTTAAGGCAGGCCAGCCTAATATAGGTAAGAGTAAATTATTCTAAAAGCATCTAAAGATTCAATACCTAACAATAACTATGATTACTAGTAGTGCTTTAGAGCATACCTATACTAAGATCTTAGTACTTTTTTTTAATCTTAGAGATCTGTTTTAAGCCTATTCTATTTCTAGTATAAGCTCTATTTAGCCTAGTGTCTTATAACCTCTAGCTATAAATTATACGTAATACGCTTAACGGATAAAGAATTAACTTCGGTAAGGGCATACTAACTAATCTTAATTAGGTATAGAGATACTATACTCTTACTAATAATTTGCTAACTAAGTAAGCAAACAGTAAAAATTAACCTTGTGAACACCACTATATAAAGCCCTAAAAATAAAATATATAAAATACATTTCCTAAATTAATAGCATTCAGTAAAGGGTAATTATATAATGCTTTAATATATTTAAGATATCTTAGTATTATATAACTTTACTATTAGCATTAATAAAATGCCTTTTAGGGAATGTTTTACTTTCCTCCATTATTAGTGGAGGAAACTCCCCTAGTACGTTTAATATTCATTTAACATTTTATACCTATTAAAAAGGGCTTATACGTACTAAAATTAGCTAAGGGCGCTAAAGGATAATACTAAGAAGTAATAGAAGAGGTTTGTAATATAGCATTATTATATATCTATAGTAGAGGTATAAAACCTAAAGGAGCTTAACTATACTCTATATCGCTAAAGTGCTTATTACTTAGGTAGCCGCATCTACACGGCGATATTATAGTCTTTTTAGAGAACTCTAGACATAAGTAAACGCAGTACTAGAAGATGCGCTTAGAGAGAAAACTTGGTTCCAGGTAATATAGATATTAGGGTAAAGTCGCAGAGGATTTTAAGAAAGGTAAAAGGGTAGATAAATCTAAGGGCAGGGAGTAGAACTAAACTCCTAGCATTAGTTTATCCTCCTTATTTTCCGTTATTCTCCTATTTATTTCTTCTACTACCAGTTCCCTAGCCTCCTTTAATATTCTTAGGAAAATCTCCGGGTTACGCTTCTTTCTTCCTACTTAGGACTTATAAACGCATTACAAATCCGCCCGTAAATATCTTAGGTAAGGGTTATTACTATTGCTATTACACCTAACCTTCTTTAAGGAGTATTAAAGGCATAGATTTTTATTTAATAGCAATTTCCGCTTTATTAATTTTCGTAAGACTTAACTATAGCTAGTAACAGCCGCCGTTTTATAACGCCGCTTGTGTTGCTTAAGGAGGTTATATTAGAAGAAAACTCTAGGGCATTTGTCGCAACGGTAGGCCGGCTTAGTATCTATAAGAATTAGGAATATACGCCGCGGTTAAGTAGAGCAGCGACCTATAGGATAGTTAGTGTTATATTAAGTGCTCCGCTCGCAAGTAACTCTTTATATAATTATTATAGTTACACACATAATCTTTCCTAGATAGTAGCCGCCCCCCTTTAGGTAAACTCTTAACTCTAGTAACTATAGGGCGGAATATCCTTTTACTTACCTATTTCCATTCTATTGCAGCAATTAGTAATTAAAAGTAGACGGCTAAGTATATATACGATATTAAAGAAGGTTAAAATGCGGAAATATATAGAATAAGTATATAGACTACTAAGAAAAGGAGGCGGGATATAAAGTTTTTATATATTAATGTGGCGCTAACACCGACATTACATACGGAATAATCCGCCTTATTGGCAATTAATGCATAATATAAGCATCCCTAGCGTATAACCCTAGCTCTGTATTTAAAGTATAAGGCGTCCTCTATTTCGCATTCTAGTTCTGCTTTATATATATATAGGTAAGGAAAACAATACCCTATTATAATAAGGCTAATAAGTTTAGTTCTAGCTATAAAGACACAGGGGCTATAGCAGATTTGCTTTATCCTCTAAATCCTTATACTCTAAATCTTCGTAAATAACCTTTAGTAAAGACGATTAGAGAGGCTAAAAAATCTCAAAAGAAGAGACCGGAGAGCACTATTTATCCTATAACTATCGCGGACGCCCTTATTATTATAAACACAAAAGCCACCTCTAACGCCGCTATAAATATTACCAATAAGGTTAGGGACACCTTTCTAAAATTTACTATAGAGTCCGCCTAAGACGCTACTACAAACTCCCTAAAGACCGCCCTAGAAGCGGATATAGAAGCTCTTCTAAAGTATATAAGAAGGAAACCTAAAGAGAATTATATCCTAAACAAAACTAGGGTATACTTTTATGCCTACTATTATTCTTATAAGCAGGAAAAAGTAATAAATCAGGAAGAGAGTAGGTGTGGCGTTTACTATTACTAATAATGCCCTTAGTGTATAGTTATATAAAGATAACTGTTAAAATTTTTGGTTAGTTAGGTAGGAAACCAGTTAGTATACAAATAGCACTAAAAATGGCTACTTAGGGCATTATATCCTAGGGCCTTAAGTATTCCCTCAAATAAAGAAGAAATCTTATCTGGTATTCTTTTAATAGTTACGTTAATAGTCTCTATAACGGAAATTCTCCTAAAATAGCGTTAGCCTATAATTAAATTAGACTTATTATTAACCCACCACGGCCTTATATTATTAGATCCCCTAAAAAAGGACGCCATTTCTAGATTTATATTAGCAGATAGTGAGGCGCTCGTTACTAGGTAAAGGTTGGTAGTTAATACACTATATCTAAAATCTTAATTCTAACCACAAGTACTAGCGACCTAATTAATGATTAGTAGGAGCTAGTAAATAACGGCTTTAATAAGTAAGCTAATAGTTAAGCGAGTAGAATCTATATTAAAGGGTGGAGCGGCTATAAATAGCTAGCAGAAACAGGGCAGACTAGGGAATAGTTTAAAAGGAGCGGTAAAAATAGTAAAGTTGGGGCAGGAACAAATAAGAGCTATAGAAGAAAGCGTTAAGGCAACTAGTGGAGTAGACGTAATAAAGGTAATTGTGCATCCCGGCGTAACGGGGCGAAATTAGCTCTATATATTACTTATCTCTATCCCTTACTCTTAAGATCTAAAGCATTTTTAGGTTTATTAAGGCGTTCTAGCCTTAAATTCTTGCGGGACGCATTGTTGCAGCTTACGTTGTTAGAAAAGTAAATTAATGGGGCTTTACGGTAATAGTCTAATTAACTAGGGAGATGGCTGTATATCCTCACTTTAATTAGCTATTTAGTTTTCTATTATAGATCTTTAAAGGAGCACGAGTTATAGTGGTGGGGTTTAAATAGTGTGGCGTCTTAGGGATGATAAGGCGAAGGGGCTAATATACGCTAAGCCAATATTATAGGGGGTTTACAATCCTTAAGGATCGTAAACCCCCGCACCGTTTCCTGCTTCTTACTCTTATACCCCGCTGCCTTCTTTTATTAGGGGGCCTGTAATATTTATATCTCAGCAGAAGGGTAACGAGATGCTTGTTGGCGCTACTAGTCGGGCAAGGCCTATATAAGATAGCTCGTTTATTAGAAACGTTACGGCACTAATATTATCTTATAAATTAGACCCTTGGTGGACCGTTAGTATATATACTATGCGTATATATAGGTATACTGCTCCTTATTACCAACAAATTCTCTACTAAGGGTCTAAGAGCTTATAAGCGTCGCTTTAGTAAGAAGTAAATATAGAAAGGAAGCTTTAGAGCAATTAGAGAAATATATATAGGAGCTTAATAAAGCTACCTGGGCTGCTGCGCCTCCCTTTATAGTTAAATTTATGTACTAAACTATGCCAATACTTATAGCATAGGCGGAAGTATCTTCTATAAGCTAAGATTTGCTTAACTAAGCTTAAACCTCTGGCCCTGTCTGTTATTTATTACTACTCTATTAGAAAAACACTCCTAGATATTACGTAAGGTAAGCGTATTTTCTTACTATATAAAATATGTTATTAATAATAGGAGCTATAGTGAATTTCTAATATAGTTTTATAGCGCAATAAATTCCCCGTTATAAAAAGTAACTTTAATAGTGGAAATAGAACCTTAGATCGCGAAAACGTAACTCTAACTATAAAAATGGAATTCTAGACTATAGAAATAAAATCCGGATCACGAAAGCGTAATTCTATGTTATAGTATAATAAGTATAGCATCTGCCTGCAATCTTGTTATATAGCGTTAAAATTACCCCTTTTAATACTTTAAAACCTAATGGAAAATATCTAATATTTATCCTCCCTTCCGCCACTAGACTAAATATTAGCTATAACATTATATTACTAAAGCCAACTCCGTTACTAAAGCGAACTCTATTACTAAAGCAAGTTCTATTACTAAAATTAAAGTTAGCTATTAATAAGATGTTTCTTAAACAAAAGCATACTATTATAAAGAAAGGCGATAAACTAAGGCAGTATTATAGAGCAGATGTCTATATCCTACTTTACCGTAATAACCGGTTTTATAATTACACGTCTACTAACTAGCCTTTCTGGCCTTTTGTTTAAGAACAACTTATAAAGGTTTCTTTTAATTATAAATTTACTAAAAGCTAACTACTTCTAAAGGATAAATTTTACCCTTTACTAGTTATAAAAACTCCTGTAAATTTCGGCTAAGATATAGAGGATGGGTTCTTAGAGGCGAATTCTTGTAAAACTGCACCCACAAGCTGTTCTTTAAGAGAGACTAGCTTATTAGATACGAAATAGGTAACTAAAAGCGGTGCGGTAGTAATATAGCTTAGTGGTGTAAAGGAAAATAACATTATTAGGAGCTGTTAAAATTAAAATTATAGAAGATATAAAACGGGAACAGGATTCTTTCTAAAGTAATACTATATAAAATGAATTTATTTATACCACCTTTATATAGATGTAAATTCTTTTCTAAAAACAATAATTTAAGTAATACTACTACTTAATCTCTGCTATAGATGGTATAAATACACTACGACCCTAATATAATTGATTAATTAGGTCCTAAAATGTCTCCTATCTTGCATTCTTGTTACGCCTACGGTAGGTAAAGCGGACGTTAATTATAGATAACCTATCTATTGCCTCCTAATGGCCTTAATGGCAATGTTATTCTATCTATAGATTTTATATGCAAATAAACGCTAGGAAGCCCGGTGCTCTCCGCATCTATAGGAAGTACTATACTTATTATATACTAGGAGAATGGTTAAGTCACCTTGCTGAATTAAACGCCGGCTAGTTTATCTCTGAAATCGGTTTCTCTATCTATAAATGCCTACCTACTAGCTGATAATTTAGGGATAGTATACTTGTAGGTACTTAAGGGCTATGGGGTACTACTTAAGGAGTCGTGGTTAATACTGTTAGGATATAAAATAAGCCTATAGACCTCTAAGTATTAGCTACTCAGCGTCTTAAATAAAAGATCTCCCCTATTATAAGGTAGATTAATAGGATTTAGTATACCGCCCGTATAAGGCGAAGTGCTTATAAAGGGCTTAGCTAGAATGCCAATTAAACTACCCTATAGGCACTAATAGCTCCTTTACCACAGATGGTGGATTAATATATGAGATTAACTGGCTAGGGTAAGTCTACTGCTTAGATAGTATCTTGTACTAGGAAGGATGGGCGTTAAAAGTGGATTATAAGATGCTATTCCTGCTAAGGGAGGCGTTATTAGGGGTTATTATTAACTTCTGGTTCTAGTTTACAACTTTATACGAACGCCTCTAAACCTTATATTATTGGGGCTGTTTAAAAGCTAAGTTGCCTGTTTACCTTATCTTGACCTTAGGCCAGGCTCGTTAGCTGTTAATTTATTAAGGCGATAGGAAGTTGCGTTAAGGCGCGTAATAGGGCTTAAGTGAAGCCACGTAATTAGATGGGTATTGCTATGCGAAGTAACGCTTAACTAGCTGTCTCTATATCGCCGTCTTAGAATGATTGGAAGAAAGTAGTTAATGCTAGCCCTTGTCGTTTAATGTAACCCTCCTATAGAGGTATAGTAAAGTAGGGTGTGGACGGGGAAGGATTATACTCCTATTATGGCCGTATTATAGCGTATTTATACTATACTAGTATCCCTAAGTTAGTAAATCGGCTTAACTTTTGAGATATAGTTGAAGCGGAGCCTACCGTTAGCTCTCCTATTAGCTAAGCAGTAGAGAGAAGTAGGATATAAAAGGCCTCTATACCCTTTAACCAGACCTATATTAAACATAGTATTCTTTAAGGAAATCCCTCCTTATAAAGACACTTAAACTATTAGCTGCCTTATCTCTTTAATAATAAGCGACTCGGGCGCCACAATAGAGGATAATATATTGTATTAGATTAAGGTGCGCTCTAAATATTAAATCCTTTACGGGATACCGCTAACGGAGCTAGGATATACCGCTTACTTCTAATCCTAAGGGCTCTGATAAGGCCGTTAATATAGTAGGGTAGGTATATAATAGTTGCTTCCCCATGGTTTTATCTATTCGCTAGCTTATTAATATAAGTAGGATATCCAGTTAGTATTAGAACGTAAGAGTGATTTAAAGAAAAATAAGGCTAATGCGGAAGGAACCGTAAGGAAATACTTACCCCGCACTAATGAGATAAAGAAGTTATCTTAATATAGTCCGCTTAGTAACTCCTTCTAATAAAGCTTATTAACCCCTAGCTTACTCTATTAGGGGTAATAAAGAGACTAGGTAGTTTAGTTAATTAACTTAGCTATAGGCTTAGCCAACTTAATAGGAAAATTAGCAGCCTTAAAAAAAGTGATCGCTACATTATAGGTTATTTAGGGAAAGTTGACGATTAGATTAACAGCTTAAGAAGTAACTGGGAAGAAATAAGAGGTACTACTAGGCGGTTTTAAAACAAAATCTATACTCTTAAGAGAGGTAGTAATAAAACTTTAGATTACGGAGATAAATGGGTTATAAAGGCTGGAAATAAGATTACGGCATCTAAGAAGAAAAGGGCACGCTTAGCCTAAGGATAGAGAAGTCTGCAGAATTAAGGAGGAAATTTATTGGCTTAAATGGTACGCTTTTAGTTATTGTATTATTTGCTTATTAAAGGAAATTTATATATTAGATTTAAGCTAGAACTAGCTCTACCCGTTATAGTAAGTGTTTGCTACATTTATATGCTTAATTAGTAATAAGTTAGCAGATTACATTTATCTTTTTTTAGTATTTATTAAGAATTAAGGCGTTAATTTAGGATTTCCTTAGCTTAGTATTTTGTTTCTATCTAGTTGCTTCTATATTAAGAATATCTTATTATTATTTACGTGTAAAGGAACAAGTTTTTATATATTAGATTAAAGTTAAAAGACTAGGAGAGGAGAGCGTAGAGAGGGGGTTTAATTTTAGTAGGGGTTATAAGTATAGGCGAACGTAAAGGCATAAGGCGGGAAGGGCTTTAGGCTTAGTTATAGAATAATAGTAAATCGCTAAACCATTATATAAGCCGTACAAGATCTTATATTCTCTAAACAAAATTAAGCAATTTAAGCAGCGTGGTTCCTTTATATAAACTTAAATCATTTTCTTTACGGAAGTACTATAGCTACCGTAAGCATTGGCAGAGCCTAGGATACGTTATAGAATAAGGCTTGAGTTATCTAAGCTTAAGGATCTCCCGCGATTTAGCTTAGATTATATCCGGGATGACATTAAAAGGAAAGAAAGTAGTGTTAGCTTCTTAATTAGCTCTCGTCTAAATTATAGCGGAACCCTAAATAGTTTAGTAGCTCACAGTGCCTACTAAATTCTGGACGCCTTTACACCGCAACCACCAAATTATAGATGCCTTTGCATTATAACCACTAAATTATAGACACTTTCGCACTAGGACTATTAAATTATGGATACTCTATACCGTAAGCACTAGTATAAGGAGCTCTATATTAAGATCTAATCTAATTATAATATGCATACTAAATTTAACAGTATTAGTAATAAATCCCGGTAGCTTAAGATGGTGGAGGGAATATACTTATTACTTATCTAGTGTTTGTCCGGAGGGCCCTATATAGTATTGCGTAATACAGGCTCCTATATAAATACTTTATCAATTCCTAACACTCTTTAGTGGTAACGGGGATCTTAGGTACTTTACTTTTCTAACACTTAAAGCAATATACGCTCTTTAATTAGTGATCCTTTTTATTTAAGAATAAAAGCTTAATTTAATTGCTGTTATTTAATATCCTTTAATATCTATTCCCTTCTATTTGCTACTAGCAATGTATAATTATATATAGGTTTACTATAAGTGTACTTATCTCCGCTACACTATAAGAGCTTAGTGCACGAAATACTAGGAGACGCAGAAAAGATGTCTGGTAAACGTTGTTGCAATATAAGAGTAAATACCTAAGCTATTAATATATAACTAATTTTCTATTATAGTAAATATAGGCTTAATAAAAACTGCGGTATGCCTTAGCCGGTCTTTATATAGAGGCCTAAGAAGCTTATATAAGAATTTCTTCTAGGCGACTATAAAGACACATTAAACCAAAAGGCTTACTTAAATATACATAAGAAGGCAAAGGAGGAAATGATTTAATAAACGTAAAGGGGGCTGCGCATTGCTGGCAAAGGGCGTATATAACTCTTTTCTTTGTAAATGCATTATAAATAAGCATTTAGGGTGGAGAAACCAAACTATTTCTAATAAAGCATTTAATGTGTTCCAAACCTAGCGATAAGTCTAGTCATTGTATATATCCGGCTTGAGGCTTAGTTATGGCCGGAATTAGGCGGTTAGCGCTGCTAAATTCCGCCTATAACTTAACGCACCAAGCCTTAGCCCCTAGACGGTGAGACCTTAGATATAGGCTGGGTAAACCTTAGTATATACACTTACAACGTTCTACTAACCGCCCGCCTGTTAAATATATCTAATAGCTTTTAAATAGAGATAATAGTAAGTAGCTCTTCGTACGCTATAGATGGTATATATACTAACATTTATAAAGAAACTAATGTATACAATAAATACATCTGTTGAAATACCTCTACCTTACCCCCAACGTGCTAAACGTTGATATCCGTTAAAGAGAAAAGATGCCAACCTATAATACCGTTTATTTATATTGTATTAAGATCTTGCTGCGTGAGTTAGTGTTTTAGAGGAGATGTTTAGGCTATCGCCTACGATATAAGTAGACGAAGCCGCCTTCACTAAGGCCGTCACTGGTTGCATTCTCGCCTTTAAGCATTATATAGGAGCTAGACATTTTTAACCCTTAAAATTAAAAGGAGGGTGGGATTGTCCTGTCAAAGATTATAATAGAATTTACTAGCGTTTAGACTTATATTATAAGTATATTAAAACTGTAGAGGGGTTCGGGTATAAGATTTTAAAGCGTTATTTTAACTAGGATACGTGCCTGCCGTACAGCTACTAATTTAACTCTTCCGCTGGTCTTCTTTAATATAAGTAGAAAGCTTATAGTATGGAAGCTTTATTACGGACTTAAATGTTTATACCATTTATAACGTATATTAAGAAGAGTACGTCGCAAGATTATATTATTTTAGAAATGCTTATAAGATATAGACTTATAATCGGCGGAGGCTAGCAATTAAATAAAATAAATAGAAGACTCTACCGT
>Ga0307515_10008317_pt1 | contig 20248 bp, 9 predicted proteins | sample 17_EM_MG_FD_194513 | JGI IMG/M metagenome (GOLD analysis project Ga0307515, IMG submission 194513) | Populus trichocarpa ectomycorrhiza microbial communities from riparian zone in the Pacific Northwest, United States - 17_EM | ecosystem: Host-associated > Plants > Roots > Unclassified | place...
GCTTATAAGGCATTCCAACCGGCAGCCCGTCTAGTCGCGAGACACTGCTGCTATCTTTTTAGTTTGTATGGCCGAGTGGGTTGGGCTTGGGCATAACACGTAGTCTACGGGCAAGTGGGACTATATAGGCAAGTAGACCACTTTAAAAACTTACTAAAAATTAGGAAATTCACACCTTAATATCTTAATAACTACCTAATAATAAATTCTAGTAATTAATATTTAGGCTTTTATGTATACTTTACAGCTTCTATTAAAATTGTATAATAAGTAATTTAATAGTTTTTAAGATATTAAAATTTAGGGGCCAAAATGAAAGCAAACTACTATATTTTAAAAACTACTAAATTATTTACAATGTAATTTTAATAAAAGCTGTAGAGGATATATAAAAGTCTAAATCTATATTATTAAAATTTATTATTAAGTAGTTGTTGAGATATTGAGGTGTGGATTTCCTAATTTTTGGTGAGTTTTTAAAGTGGTCTACTTGCCTATATAGTCCACTTGCCCGCAGACTACTTTACCACCTTAACTACTAAAATCATACCCTAGTATTATATAATCTCTAAAATAAAGTCAATGCTAGAATCTCTTCCTATGGAGATTATTTCTCAAATTGTTATCATCTGAAGGATTCAGGAGGATCAAGGAAGTTAGACGATATATCTGCGCGAAAAGCTGTGCTCGTATAGTGTGAAGGAATTAGGGGTTCCTGAGGTTGATATAGTAGACAACTCGGCACGGTCGGTCAATGGAGGATACATCACGAACAGCTTGGCTCCCTACTAGAGCAGCTCCTCTAGTCAAGACTTTACCAGATTGAGGCAAAGCCTCCGATCGGTCCGATTCTATATACAATTCGGACTAGGTATACCTTGTTAGCCTCGCTCAGGCCCACTTGGGCTCCAACTGAGGCGGTGAGTCCCCCTGCTCCAATTCTGTAAGGGTGCAAACCACGCCCATTTTCCCTCAAAACCTCAGTAACCTTATGGGCACCTTATGGGGATAACATCGCTAGTCCCAAAAAGGAAGGGGAAATCTCTTTTTGCTCCGTCCTCCGTACCTCGCTTCATTATCAGATGCTATCCTTTCCGGTGGTGTTTCTGATCCTTGCGTTTTTTGACTCCAGAAAAAATAGAGTCGATTCTGATCGATTTAGGATATGTTCGGTTAGCAAGTTCAGATCAGAATGAGGACTTCAGAATGGAGTTGATCTGGAGCTCCAATCTGATTCTGAGGCGACTGTTCAGTTGAATACCAGTTGTGCGCCTCGCCACGCCGTGTAGTCGAGTTGCATGTCCGCGCTCTTCAGCGAGCTGTTTGGAATGGCGGGTGTTAGGGTGAGTGGCACAATTCTTTGCAAAGGTTAGAGATTTGTAGTGAGACTGTGACAAAGCACAGCATATGTGATACCGTGCTAATGAGGAAACTAATTCACCGATTCATTGGAGTCGAACGCCATTAATAGGTGTAACTAGGCGGTACTCTTCAGGGATTCCGGTCAGATCCTCTCTGATTTGCAAATCATGCGCAGGCTTTAGGGCGGCGCAGCTGTAAAGGACACGTTGACAACGAGGCTGGTACAGGTACCACAATTGGGCACCCAGCTCTTCGCCAAATTTGGCTAGGCTGAAAGAAGAACCTTGGTTGAGAGCAAGCTAGCGATTGTACTTAGCTACACCAACACAAGGCAACAGTCACTATCAAGTCTCCTCCATGCGGTACACAAAAGGGAGCCAGGTTTGCCGGCAGGTATGCAGGGGGGCCCTAGAACTTTTCCATTAGAAATGCAATTGCAACCGGATGGCTGTGCAGCTGAAATGTGCTCCGCAACCAGTAATGCTCCATAACGCGGCCCACCCCAATCGCTCGCCCTGCTTACCCTTACTCACCCCACTCACCCTTATCTCACCCAGCATCCTTTATTAAAGCGGCCCTGCTCACCTCTAGAAACGGAAGGAGCTTTTACTAAGGTAAATATTTAAGTAATATATTATTAGTAATAGAGTAAATAGAGTATACATATATTATATATAAGGAGGATTTTATAAGAGTATAGTTATATATTTAAGGACCCTTAGTCCCTACGTTAGGAAAAAATTTACCAGCATTTTTATAGTATTTGGCAGCATTTAGCGGCTAAATGCGCATTCCGCGCACTATAACGTATAGTATATAGTATTAACTAAGGTACGGCATACTGCTATATTTAACAATATAGTGCGGTATACTGCTATATTTAACAATACACTGCAGTATACTGCTATATTTAACAATGCAGTGCAGCTAACTATGTATTTTGCACTTAATGCGCAATTAATATATAATGCCCTTCTCGCGCATTCTATATATAATGCCCTTCTCGCGTATTCTATATATAATGCCCTTTTTATACATTCTGTATATAATACCCTTTTCGCACATTCTATATATAATGCCCTCCTTACGCATTCTATATATCTTACTTACTTTAAGCAATAAATAAGTATTACTTTTTTTACGCAGTTAGTATAAAATAAATTATATTATTTTAGATAATTTAATATAATATAGCGACGGTTCTCTTCTACCTACCTACTTACTAACCTACCTACCTACCTATTTACCTACCTGCCTGCCTACCTACCTGCCTATTTACCTACCTACCTACCTACCTACCTACCTACCTACTTACCTACCTACCTACTTACCTATCTGTCTATCTGTCTATCTGTCTATCTATCTATTTATACCTACCTATCTATACTTACCTATCTATGCCTACCTATCTATGCCTACCTATCTATGCCTACCTATATATGTTACCTTAATTCAATCAATTAATTAAATCGTTTATTGTGTTCGCTGGCTGGTCGTTTAAACGGTTGTCGTGTAGCTCTAGCAACGGTCGTCTAGCTCTGATGACGGTCGTCTAGCTCTGACGGTCGTCTAGCTCTGGCGACGGTTATCTGGCTCTGGCGACGGTCGTCTAGCTTTGATAACGGTCGTCTAGCTCTAACGGTCGTCTAGCTCTAGCGACGGTTATCTGGCTCCGGCGACGGTTGTCTAGCTTTGACGACGGTCGTCTGGCTTTGACGACGGTTATCTAGCTCTGACGACGGTTATCTGGCTCTGACGATGGTCGTCTGGCTCTGACGACAATCGTCTAGCTCTGGCGACGGTTATCTGGCTTTAGTGACGGTCGTCTAGCTCTAACGGTCGTCTAGCTCTGGCAACGGTCGTCTGCTAGCTGTCATTTTGGTGTCTTCCTAGGTAGGGAGGATATAAGGAAGGGTAAAAAATGAGGTGGCTACCTAGGTGTATATAGGGGATATACTTAGCAGAGGCACGTATAGAGGCTATTGGGAATATAGTGGGGACCCGATACGGAGCTTTATATAAAGCCTCCGTATATAGAGCCTCCGTATATAGAGCTTCGCGTAGAGCCTTATGCAGAGCCTTTATATATAGAGCTTTATATAGAGCCTTATGTAAAGCTTTGTATAGAGCTTTGCGTAGAGCTTTATATAGAGCTTTATATAGAGCTTCGTGTAGAGCTTTATATAGAGCTTTATATAGAGCTTCGTGTAGAGCTTTATATAGAGCTTTGTATAAAGCTTTGTATAGAGCTTCGTATAGAGCTTTATATAGAGCTTTATGTAGAGCTTTATACAGAACTTTATACAGAGCTTTATCCCTTAACACGGCAATTTGGGTCCTTAGGTTATCGATAAGAATCAACTAATTGGAAAAGCTGGGTTAATATAAATATCCAATTGAATCCAGTCGTCAATATAAGCGAACTTGGCAAAGGACCCTGCCGTGTTAAGGGATACAGAGCTTCGTGTAGAGCTTTATGTAAAACTTTGTGTAGAACTTCGTGCAGAACTTTATATAGAACTTTGTGTAAAGCTTTATATAGAGCTTTATATAGAGCTTTATACAAAGCTTTATATAAAACTTTATATAAAACTTCGTATAGAACTTTATATAGAGCTTTATATAGAGCTTTATGCAGAACTTTATATAGAACTTTATATAGAACTTTGTATAGAGCTTCGTATAGAACTTTATATAGAGCTTTACGCAGAGCTTTATACGGAGCCTCTATATTAGGAAAAAATTTACTAGTATTTAATTTTACTTTTCTGCCATTTTCGCATTTTCTAGCATTTAGCAGCTAAATGCTAATACTTAATTATAAATGCAGTATTTGGCGGCTAAATGCTTGTACTTAGTAATAAATGTAGCTAAATACTAATACTTAATTATAAATATAGCTAAATGCTAATACTTAATTATAAATGCGGCATTTGGCGCTAAATGCTAGAAAATGCTAAAAATGCTAAAAAAAATGCTAAAAAAGTAAAAAAGTAAAATTAGATGCTAGTAAATTTTTTCCTAATATACCTAGATAGTTCCTTCCTTATAGTAATTCTTAGAATATAATTAGAGTTAATCTATTAGGCAACTACTCCACTAAGTTATTACATTATTTACTTTAATTTATATTACTTACACATCTAGCCTATTAACGAGCCTACTATAGCACTTGCTATAAGGTTCCATTATAGGTATAGCAGCTAATATATAAGGATAAATTATACGGGTATTTAGGTATGCTTATTTATATAGGGCTTATATATAAATCTACTATTAAGGATTACTAGGGCTCTTTAAACATAACTAGCTTAGAGTATATTGTTAAGAAATATATAAGTAGAAATCAGTTTTAGTAACTTAATCGCTACTTTTAATGCATAGAGCCGTAGCTAGAGGACGACCCTACACCTAAGTCTATATTTAACAGAGTTACAACCCTTATTAAATCTATTCGGCTTACTTATAGGAAGCTCTATACCCTTAGCGCGCACTTTATAGTTAATAAGACAATTAAACGCTTTATAGGCCGTGCCCTTAAAATTATTAATATTTCTAGCAAGCTAACGCTAAAGGGCTTTAAGATTTAGGTCCTAGCTAATAAGGGCTATATACTTAACTAGTTATAATACGTAAGAGGTAATAACGGAGGCCCAGTTAATCTTAATAAGTATTTTACTAAGGAAGAAGGCTTTTTAAAAATATAGGCAATTATACTAAATCTACTTACTTAATGTAATCCTAAAATAAATAAGCCCCTTTACCCTCTAGGGAAGCATATTATTTAGCTAGATAATCTATTTATAAGTATTAAGCTTCTTACTTAACTTTATAAGCTTAAAATTGGGGGTATAAGGACTATTTATATAACTAAAATAGAAAGGGAAAGGAGAGGGGGGGTAAGGGAAATATTATAATAAATAAAAGGGCAGGAGGCAGCATTAGGAAAATGTTTATGCCTCCTAATAGTACTAATAGGCTCCTAATAGCTCCTATTAGGGCTGCTAGGATTTCTAGAAGACCCTTATACTTAGTTTCCTATTAGGAGCCTATTAGGAGGCCGCCTAGACTAAATAGACTAAACGGACCTCTAGGACCATTAGGACTATTAAAATAATTAGGACAATTAAGATAATTAAAATAATTAAAATTCTAGATTTCAAAATAAGGTATATTAATACTCTAGTATTTATAGCAGTTAAAATATATAATTTAGGTTAATTTTAGGCCCTATTTTATGTACATGATGCTTTAAGCAATTTAAATAATTTAAATCAATCCTTCCTACCTACTACCTATATCTATATCTGTCGGTATTACCTAGGGGGGTACTGCAATTGCAATATAAGGTAACTGGTTCTTGATTTATTCGTGTCTTTTTCGTCTACCAAGAGAGAAAGAAAGGGGTAGTAAAGGTCGGGCTATCTATTAGGCCGTAGGTGGTTAGGTAACCTACGCTACGCTATATAGCCCCTGCCGCATACGCTCTACGCATAATACGATTTATAACCTCTACTTATACAGACAATATCTATATTTATATCTACTTAGGCGTTAAGCGATTAATTAAGGAGATAAGGGATAAGGTTCTTATAGAGGCTCTAAACTATTAATTAACGGTATTCCTAATAATCCGCCAGCTGTATATTAATTTCTTAACTAGGCCTAGTACCTACCTACCTGCTTATCCTACCTATCCTACCTATTTAACCGTCCTACCTGTCTGTGCCTACCTGTCTATACCTACCTATCTATACCTACCTATCTATACCTACCTATCTATACCTACCTATCTATACCTACCTATCTATACCTACCTGTCTGTACCTACCTATCTGTGCCTATTATACCTACTTATCTATACCTACCTATCTATATCTGTAATTTGGGGGAGAGGTCGGCCCAATTGAAGGCTCTGCTTAATTTAATTGTAATTAATTATATTAATTTAAATCATTCTCTATGGGCGTTCGCTGGCTATATATTTAAACGGTAGTCATTTAGGGTGCCTCCCTAAGAGGCCTTAATTCGATTTAATTTGGTAATGGGATAATATTAAGGCTCTAGTTCGATTTAATTAATTGATTAAATTAATCGTAGTGTTCGCCAGCTAGTTATTTAAACGATTATCGTTTAGCTCTAGCGACGGTCTCTAGTTCTAGCGACGGCCCTCTTTTACCTACCTACCTACCTACCTACCTGCCTGCCTACGTTAGTGTTTAGTTTAATTTAGGGAAGGAGTCGGCCTAATTAAAGGCTCTAATTAATTCGAATTGTTCTCTATAGCCGTTTACTGGCTATATATTTAAACGGTAGTCATTTAGGGTGCCTCCCTAGGAGGGCCTTAATTCGATTCAGTAACAGGCTAATATTAAAGCTCTAGTTTAATTCAATCGATTAATTAATTAAATCGTTTATAGTGTTTACTGGCTAGTCGTTTAAACGGTTATCTAACTCTAGGACGGTTATCTTATTCTAGTAACAGTTATCTAGTTTTAGTAATAGTTTTCTACTAGCTGCCGTTCTAGTGCCTCCTAAGGTAGGGAGGATATAAGGAAGGGTAAAAAATAAGGTGGCTATTAAGGGGTAACTTGGTAAAGGTATATATAGGCTATTAGGAATATAGCGGGGACCTAATAGTAATATGTGTTATGCGGAGCTTTATATAAAGCCTCTATACGTAAAGCTTCGCGTAGAGCTTTATATAGAGCCTTTATATACAAAGCTTTATATAGAGCTTTATATAGAGCTTTACGTAGAGCTTTATATAGAGCTTTATATAGAGCTTTATAAAGAGCTTTATATAGAGCTTTATAAAGAGCTTTATATAGAGCTTTATAAAGAGCTTTATATAGAGCCTTATATAGAGCCTTAGTAGTATGGCTTAAGGGGTATATATAGGGTATTGCTTTAGGGGGGTATCTTACTAAAAACCTAATAGGATAATTAGGAAATACTAGTTTCCTATTAAGAGCCTATTAAAATGATTAGGAAAATTAAAAATCCTAGTAGAAGCCTATTAGGACAATTAGGACGATTAAGATCCTAGTAGCTCCTAGTAGGAGCCTATTAAGAGCCTATTAGGACAACTAGGATAATTAGAAAAATTAAAATCCTAGTAGGAGGCCTCTAGGATCTTAGCACCCCAATAAAATGCTAATAAGGAGAAAGTTTAAGCTTCCTTTTAAGTAAATTAATAAGAGACTTATAGACCTTAAATTAACTTATACAGCCTAAATAGAATAGGGTACTCTCTACAGGGCAACTCTAAAGACGGCTAGGTAATAGAGTTTGCCTAAAAATATTGGTTATATAGGGTGACTTACTAATAACAACTACTCGAGTAGGTTACAGTGATGTTAGTTAATAAAGCTTATTAATTGGAATAAGGGAGGGCAAGGAGCTTAAGACTCCTCGCCACACTAGTATTACGGCGTCACGTAATAACCGCTTACCTTATTCCCAACACTAGCAACTCTTCTTTTATAGTTGCTATCTATATATAAATACTGCTTAACTAGCATAACAAATATTAATCCTCCTTACTTACTATTGCTATTGTAATATAAGTCTCGCTATTTTAAAATTTGCCTCTTAGCACGTGGTGCTTTCTTACTTAAAGTCGTAGGTAGATATTATATCAGGGCCGCTAAGGCGCTAGTTAAAAGCGAGCCAATAGCAATTTTCTATCCTAGGGATAGAAAATCCTAATTAGCTAGGTTAAGTCAGGGTCTATAAAATCTAACTAATTAGATAACTTTAACCGCTAGTTAAAGTTCCTAGATATTTTAAAACCTTACATAACTAAGAAATTTCTAGGGACTCCCTTTTAACCCAACCTTCAACTTGTATATATAGAGTATTTATATTAACAAACGTCTCTAGTGCCTTATTTAGGTTCGCCTTTATTATTACATCTACTAGGTTATCTTAGCTATTAATCTATTAAATCTTAAAGAGTTTTTAATACTTATAGGATTACTAAAGTACCATAATATTAATTATAAGGCGCTTTTCCTTTATAGTACTAAGCTTAACTAAACACTTGTAAAGGGAATATAAGTTAGTACATATAATTATAGGGATAATAGGAAGTCCGAGTTAATCTATAATTATCTTTAGGGTAGTTCTAATTGCGATTGCTATATTAACTCCACCAACTATTCTATATATCTCTAACGCCAGAACACTTCGGGTAACGTACTTGCTTTTAGTTAAGCTCTAATAGATAAGATTACCATAGATTATAAAGTTATTCTCTCTAGTAAATTCGTTTATAATAATAATCTTATATCCTAACTAGGAGCTAAAATCTTTATTATTTATAAACGATCCATTAACAAATATAAAGAGCTTAGTGGTAGGAAGATTAATAGGCATATAGAGTAGTCCCCAATTAAGATAGTTTATTTACTAGGAAAGATATTTATTTAGGGCAAGAACGTTATCCTTAGTTAGTTCCTAGTATTAGGCGGTAATAGAGAGATTAAATAAAGCCTTAGGTTAATAGATAAAAGTAATATAAGCTCCACAAGCGCATTGCTTTATATATCCTTACTTTAAGGAATTAATATTAATAACATTAATCTTCTTACCTTAACCCTTCTGGCGTAAAGCAATAGAATCCTTATTTAGGGAGAGGATGCATCTATTAAAAAGTAATAGTGTTATTAAATTAAGCTTTTCCTTTAGCTTTACTATAAGATTTACCTTTACTAGCTTATCCTCTTTAAGAGCTAAGAATTGGTCGTCTCCCAAGATAATTATATTATTAGTTTATATACTAATAATTCTAAATAGGGTTCCCGTAGTTATAATAAGGAAGCAGGGATTAAATATAGAAGTAGTTATTAAAAGCTTCTCTTTATAGTGCTTACTATAGGTAGCCTACTAGTGAGTTCCTACCTCTATAATTCCATATAATGGCTTAAGCACAACTATAATCGTATCTTTAGGATACTGGTGGCGAATTTGCTCTAAAAGGTATGCTAATATTAAGCGCTAAAGGTGCGTCTTTAATTAGGTATAGGCCTAAGTAATATCTCGTAAATAAACCACTATTTTATTCTTTATTAAGGAGGGAGCTAGCGTAATAATAACTCGCTAACTAGCTCGTTAAATTATAGGAGATTACATAAAAATCACCTCCTTACTATTATTATTGTAGCCTTAGATAACAAGCCTTAATTTCTTAAATAGGGCGTTAATAGCTTTACCCTTAATCTTATTAACCATTCTTAACTTAAAGATGTAAACTCTATCAAATTTAGTAGGGTCATACTTCTTAAATTTAAAGACTCCTCTTATAATAAAACCGTCAATCTCCTACTTATTAGATACTTAGAAAGGAGCTCCTAAGGTTATAATATAACCTTCCTTTTAGAGCTATTTTGCGAGCTTAACGTCAGCCTTCTCTTTAGCTATTATAAAGGCCATTAATAACTCAACTTTATTCTTAATAGCGGCAACAAATTGTTCTTTAAAATTAATAAAATATTAGCGATTTTGTAATCCCTTTGGGCGACCTCTACCGCGTTATGGTTATAGCGTATCTACTACAATTATATTGGGATTATAGTCGCCTTCTAAAGTATATTAATCGTAGTTCTCTTCTAGGGCATCCTATAAAGGCTCGGAATTATTATCTTTATAGTAAGACTTAATAATAGTTAAATGGAATTAAGTGGGTCTATAAGGCATCTAAATAGTGCAAGTTTAACCATTAATTATAATAAGTTAATATGGGCCTAACTATCCTCCCTTTTTACGCCATACGCGTACCTTAGACTAGAGTAGTAGATTAAGTATAGTTAAGGTATTTAGGCCATTTCTTATTCCTAGTGCGTTATTAACCTAGCGTATAGCGTAGAAACGTTATACCTCCTTTATTACCTTATAAATAGCCTTAGCTTATTATATAATAGAGGGAGATAGTAAAGAATCGTTAGTTATTTAAGGGTAGGCGCTAAAAACTAGTAATATAGGTATAAGTCCATCTAGGCCAGCAGAATTGTTAATAGCTTTAATAGCTATTTATAAGGTAAGTTCTTTACTAGCGTCCTCTAGTTCTAAAAAGATAATTTTATATATACGGCGTAATAACGCGTAATATCGCTCTACTTTTTTAACACTATTATATGCCTTAATAGGGACTTCCTTAACCTTAATTGCTATTGCCTTTATCTATTATTAAAACTCTATAGATAAGAAGTTCTTTTCTACGTTATAGACGATTTAATTAGGGGGTCCTAGGTAGATATTAATCTAGCATAATTATAGGGTATCCTATACGTTCCTAGCTAATATATCCCTTAAGGAACGTGCGGCTTAGAAGGAGATTAAGAAGTTAATAACTTGGAGTACTAGCTTACCGCTAAGATATATAATATTAACAATAATACAGAAGTTAAAGTCGTAGTTATTTTTAAGGGTAAACTTAAATCGGCTAGGGAACTTCTAGTTTATTTAGCAGTAATAGTAGTACTTTATAAGGTACTTAATTGCCTTAACCTTAACTTTATAGCCTACTTACTAAAGAACCCTAAGCAATTAGTAAATAGATAGGTGGCTAAAATAACGGTATAGTTAACGTAACTCTAACTTAGTTAAATAGCTCTAAGTAACACTCTTTTCTAGTTAATAAAGAAGCAACTAGGGGTAACCCCACTTGCGCATAACAGGCACCCAATTATCCCCCTAAACGAGTATATTCTTAAAGTTATTAAGCTTAATGCCTAATCTATTTATATCTCTAATGCAAAATAGAAACGGGGTATTTATAGGAATAACGTAAAAAGTAATATACCCTAAGGGGGTTTAGACCCTAATTATGCTAAGAGAGATTATAGTACCCTTACTAAAACAAATCGTATATTGGCCTACCGTTAAATAGTTAATCTAAACAGAGCTATTAAGCTACTAAAGGGCTTAAACTTAAGGTTCTCCTACTATAAATACTTCTATGGCTTTAGTATCTGGCATAATACCATAGAAGACGTTTGTTAAGTATCTGTTATCAAAGGAGAACGCGGAACTCTCCCTTAGCTTATTAAAAATATCTAACTTCGTGGTAAAATAGAGCGTAGATTAGTTATTAAAAATAGTAACGGTTTATATACTATCTACCTCACCATACTTAGTAAAGTATTAGTTAGATAAGTACTCCTCAATTTCCATATCTATAAGGAGCTATTTAGCCTTATTAACCTCACCCTTAAGATCTTCTATGCCTTTATATTAAACCAGGAAGCTTTAGAAGTAGGCTATAGTAACCTTATAATTTTTAACATTTCTTATACTCTAGCGAAACTTATTATATACCTCTTTTCGCTTATTAAAAGAATGCCTAGTTAACCAGCAATTCGGTTTCTTATAAACGTAGCACTTCTTCTAGTAATTACTTTAAAATAAACCTCCATAAGAACCTCCACCTTTACCTTATAGTCGTTAATTATACCCTTTACCGTATTACCTACCCCGGCCACCATATATTTAATTAGTCCAGTTATAATTATATTAGTTAGGCGGGTTAATTAAAGTAGGTTAAAGTTAGGCGTTAAATTACTACACTTCTTAAAAGCATAGGGCGGTACTAATAGAAGATCTTAATTAAGCATATACTCCTTTATAAGTATTTGCAGGATTAAAAAGAGTAAGGTTATATTCTTTAACACCTTAGTATACGCTAATAACTTAATTACATAGGCTAAAATCCTCTTAATATAATTTGGATAAACCACACTAAATTATCTAAAGTTAATTAAAGAGCTTTTAAAGATAATTAAGCCGAGGAACACCTGGGTTTATAGCGATAATCCTTAAAAAGGTAGTCTCTCTCTATTCTAATATATACTGCTACTTATTCTCTTCTGTTTTAAAGTAGCATCTTAACTTATATATTATACGGTTAAAATTATATCCTTTTTCTGCCAAATAATTATAATAGAAGGTACTAGCTCGGCCCTTAAGTATAACGGAATAGGCGTTATAGTATTAATTAGACTCTATTCCTACCTTTTAGTAACAGTTATAGAAGATACGTAGTTTTAAATTGAGAATATTATATAATTCCCTGCTAAACTTCTTCTTCTAGTCTAAATAGAGCTTCGTAAGCTCTATAAGCAATTTTAAACTGCCTCCAATTTAAGATTAAGATAGAGGAGGTAGGGGTTGTATTATAGGCTGTAGTAGGGACGTAGGTCTAGTTAGTGGAGTCCGAAGGTTGTTAAATCGCGAAGTAATAGGATCCTATACCTACTCTTGTTGGAGTATAGTATCTAACGTTAAGGTTTTAGGTTAAATTAGATACAGAGAAGTTAAAGGTGGAGGTAGGTTTATCTTTAGAGGTGTATTACTTAGGTTCTATTATAAGTTAAGCTTCCTTATAGTGCGTAGTTAGTGCTTAATCTCTTATAGAGTCCATTTATACTCTTCTTTTACGTTAATAACCTACTCCTAAATATTATCTTTAATAGTACCCCCGTCTATAGGTATAAATACTCTATACTTCCGTAAGAAGTTACGGAAGTCTTATATAATATCCTTCTTTATAGGAGTCTATATTTCCTTTATCCATCTAATAAAGTCCTCCCTTACACAGTACTATAGCATAGTGTCGTTATATTTGCTGTCTTTATAGTATACCATATAGTATAATAAGAATCCGTTTAGGTCCTATTACTTAGCGTTTATAAAGTTGGTTATATTAGTATTCCATATTTTCGGGTTAATGTCCTTCTCGTACTTCTTTAGATAGGTTAACGCCATAATAGGTATAGAATCGACAGGGTGTCATATATTAAAGGTAGGTAGGATTTTCGGTTTTATAGGATCTTATAGGTTTGCTGTCAAGAGGTAGGCAATTTAAGATGTTGTTCAACGTGTTTTGGACGTCATTTAACGCGTTTTAGACGTTAACTTAGGACCTTAGGTTTAGTAACACTTCTAACCTAAAGTACTTAACTAAATCTTTATAAACGTGGTTATTCTATATAATAGACGCAACTTGGTATCTCCTAGTACTTAGTAACACTTCTGTTACTAGTTTTCCGTAAGTTTAAGGTAGCATAGTATCGCCGGAATCCATTCCATATAAGCGCATATGGCACCCCTGTATAAGACTATCTCTTCTATTTAAAAACCTAGCTGCTCTATAGTTAACTATGTATTTAACCATTAATTAGTTTTAGTTATATAGGGTAACTCACCAATAACAACTACTCGAGTAGGTTACAGTAATATTGGTTAATAAAGCTTATTAATTGGAATAAGGGAGGGCGAGGAGCTTAAGACTCCTCGCTACGCTAGTGTCGCGGCGTTACGTGATGACCGCTTACCTTATTCCCGACAAAAAGGACGCTAATATAGTGCTTTTTATAAGTACTGTTAATAATGGTAAGAACTATACCTTATTCTTAAGCCTTATTCCCTAATAACGTTATATATTATAGGTTAATTAACTAAAGAAATAGAATAATAATATTAGATGCTAAGTGTGGCTTAGTTTATAAGTTATATAGGGAGGAAGGTCTCCCCCTACCTATGATTTATACCTTATATATATATAGTCTCTTTTCTTTATAGATTAATCTTTATACGAGTCTTCCTAACCTAAACTTTTAGTTCGACAAATAATGCCCTCCTCTTACCTAAACGAGAGCCCGAATAACACGTAAAGTCTTTAGTAATAAGTATATTAAGATTCTTAGGATTCCTACCTTTATTTTCTACTATAATCTCTATATAGGAGGTGTAGATATTGCTAATTAGCTTCGCTTATATTATACTTAGAAGATATATATAAAGACTTAAACGCCTCTTTTTTACTTCCTACTTAATATAGTTCTTAGTAACTTCTACTTACTATCTTCCTACGTTCCTACTAAGGGGCAAAGTACTTAGTATAACGGCTATAAGAAGTTTAGGAGGAACCTCCGCAACGCTTTATTTAAGCGCTTAATTTAAGTTCCAAAGATATATATACTAAGCCCCTCTTATTGCTCTATAAAGGATATTATGTGGCACCTAACTAAGTTATATATACTATAGAAGCTTTAGTCAAAGCTAAAAAACTATTCTACCTATATTAAGGCTAATAAAACCTTATAAGAATAATATAAGGGACTTAGGAAGGCTCTATTAGAGCTCTTACTAAATACTACACGTAAGCCACGTAGTAGTAAGGAGTAGGGGAGGCCTTAGCGAGCGCCGAGGACCTTATTTAGGTGTACTATATATAGAATTCCTTTCTATAAAAAGAATAAGTGTTAGCTACCTTATATAGAGCAACTAAACTTAAAGGATTAAGTGTATATAAACCTTTTGTATGGCAATTGACAGATATTATAAACCTTGTATTTCTAATTACAGAGCCTTAATCTTATTAATTCTATTAGCTAGTTCTTATCGATAATAAATAGACGTAAGTTGGCGTTCTAAGGGATACTGCCATAAGAACCCTAGAAAACCTTAAAGAGACACTACTTGCTTTTTTACCAATTAATTTTAACGCCCTATTCGACAGTCTATTATATTAGACTCCTTAAAGCCTAAATATAAGTACCTTAATTCACTAGTCCTTTAACGCGGTTAAGAGGGCTTTAAGAGGCGTAGAGCTCCTAATAATCCTAAGCTTAAAGAAGCGCTATTTAAATAGCAACAGCGGATACAGGCCGCTAATATACTTATTACCGGTGACCTTATTTAGGCTATAGTAATAAAGCTTTAGAATATAATAGCGTATTATTAGGGTTAACAACAGCCTAGCTTTTTAAGCGGTTAGGTTAACAACTTTAAGAAAAGAAATTAAATATTAAGACGGAAACTACACAGCAAGGCTAGGTTAGCAGATATAGAGGGCGCTAAAGAGCGCATGCAGGAGCTTAGGGTTATTATAGATGCATACCTAAATTAAGACGTCTATAATATGGATAAGGCAGGGCTTTTCTATAAGGCCACGCCAGATATAGGACTCGCAACTATAGGGTAATCGGGCACCAAAAAGCAGAAGGAGCATATTATAACCGTCTACTACAGCAACGCAGACGGCAGCTATATTATACCTCTATAGATTATTAGAAGAGTAAAGAATCCTTAATATTTTAGTACGCAACGTAGCAACCTTAGAGGCCTTAACTTCGCCTAGAGGTTTAATAAGAAGGCCTAGATAATGGCGTTAATATTCCTTAATTATATTAAGTGGTTTAACGGCTTAATAGGCAGTAGAAAGGTCCTCCTACTTATTAATTCCGCTCCTAGCCATACTAGGGGTATACTTACAATATTAGAGCACGCTAGCTTGCTTAACACTAGGGTTAAATTTCTACCTAAAAACGTTACTTCTCTCTATTAGCCTCTAGATTAGGGTATAATTTAAACCTTTAAAGCCTATTACCGCCGCTACTAGCTGTCCTATATAGTAGATTAGGTGGAATAAGATAGGAACCCCCTTAAGATAATAAACGTACTTAGGGCCGTTTAGTGGGCTATCGCGGTATAGCATAAAATTAGCCCTCAAACCGTGATAAATTACTTTACGTATTTAACAATCTTTGGACCCTATGAGGGCCCCTAGGGTATGCCAAGCGGGTACAGCGAGCCTCAGCTTAAGGCCGAATTAGAGGTATATTTATAGCAGCTTAGCCAGGTAGGGCAAATTAGGTAATTAATTTCTATTAGTAACTTTATTAATATAAATAGGGAGGACGCTTTAACAGAGCCTAAGGCCTCTATATTACAGGAAGCAATTAAGGCCTTAATTGTCGCTTTATATAACGCGCCAGATAATAAAGAAAGCGATAAGGAGGTTAAGCTATAAGTTATTAAGCTTAATGAGGCTTTAGATGCACTAGAGCGCCTTAAGCTCTATAAGGGGCAGCAAGAGGATAGTAATGAGACTCTAATTACAGCTCTCATAAAGGCAGAGAGAGTAATTCAAGGTCGTCGAGCTGCGCGGGTAAGGCAGACGACTATCACGAGCTTCTTTAAGTAGTTATGGATAGAAAGAAGAGTTAATTTAGCCCCTTGCAGCAATTAATAAGTGAGCTCGCAATATAACGTTTCCATACGGCATAACGTTCAAACCCCCTACTACCGAGTTGAACGGTATAGCGAGGTTTTACTGTATACCTGTTGCGGGGCTTGCTCGATTGCGGACCTGTTGTATAGGACGAGCCGTTTTATATCATGAACGAACGCGGCCAGCCGTGGAGAGCGATTCCTTTGAAAGGGAATGTTAGCCTGATTTCGCATCTTTGGAGGGTTCGCTTACAGCTATAAGACTTTCCAAGGCAACGGTGGCATAGATCCCTTCAGGAACCTTCCTCATCCACCCAATGGCCTCCAGCCAGTGAAGAAGATGTTGGTGCAGGAGATGATGCACTTGGTCGCTGTCCAAAAGCTAAGCACCGCTTTTCTGAAGATTCTGAACCGATACCTTCATGCACTGAGCTAATTGAGTCCAATAGTCCCTGTTGATCCGCATCTTTTAAGGTCCTTGGGACTGTAGGAGAAATTGTTTCCGACGGTATGCCCGTGATTCCTCGTTGGCGTTCAGCTGATAAACCATTCAGGATGGACTGCAGAGACTCATGATTGGTGTTTGGTGATTGGGTTTGCAATGCCTGGAGTGCGAGCGCGAGATCTGGTGTCTGAGGGTTTCCCAGTAGCGCTTGGAGAGTTTGCGGACTGTGAACGCCAGCACTCGCAACAGCGCCTAGTCCAGCCTCATTTCCTAATACTGTTAAGTTGAATTGGGGCTGCGGCGTATCAGTGCCAAAGATTGCGCGGCTGCCTTGACCAGCTTTGTTGTGCTCGATAATAATCTCAGGACGAGCGGTGTCCGCAATCCGCTGAGCTCGTGCGATACTATCGAGACTATTCTGTAATTGAGCAAGATCGCCCTGAAGAATTTCTCTTAAGGACGCATCTGCAGAACTGATGGTTTGTTGCACTTGATCCAGCTGATCTTCTAAGTCTTCTCTGGTACCGCTGATCAAGTCTTTAAGACCTCTCAGCGAATCTTGAGTAGTTGAGTGATTTTCGCTAGCCAATTCAGCATCTTTGTACATCAAAACTTTAATGCCTGCTTACATGTTGATTGACTCGAAGGCAATAGTGAGCGTCGACTTGTAACTAGCGAGTCGTTTCTTTACGTCTTCGAACGTCTTCTCCTTATATCGTATATTGAGCCAATCCCGAACACTGTTCCGACTCTCCTTCGAATGTGTTGTACAAACATCGAGCATTTCGCGCATTTCTCTACATGTTGCCGTGCAACATTTCAACGGCTCCCTAAGAAGCTCGAGCCTCTCAACTTCCTGTGATCGTTGAGCCTGCCCACGGATCGTCTCGAGCACGGCATTAAGAGAGCCTAGGTCGGCTAGAACATCTTTGATTGTTTTTCGCTGACTCTTGAAGCTGGAGACTTCTTCGTATAGTGATTTACTCGTGTCGTAGGCAAAAACGATCAGAGCAAGCAGAGCAGACGCTTCTCCAATTCCTGTAGCCATCAGGACGGTGCAATGGTGAAAGAAGCGCGGACTCTGTATGAGAGACAGAAAGTCGGCCAAAAATAGTTCATGCCCCAGATGGAAGATGATCGAAGACAAGCATGGGGGCGGTCTGTGCTGGACGATGATTGATTGGCCACTCTTAGAATCCCAAGCTATGAGCGAGACCTTATTGCTCAAACTATCATGGAGAGATTTGCGAGATACATGAATCCATCCTCCGCACGACGTTGTTCACGGTGAGTATAGGGGCCTTCCACTGCGTCAGGTATTGCGCAGGTATGCACATCAATGACAGCCCATGTTGTCATCCGCGAAAATGTCGCCGGTGCGGGATCCACTCAGATCAACAACGTTAACTTAACTACGGGTACGCTTGATTCTGGACATAGTCAATGTGAACGGCATGAGGCTAACGACGGACATAGCACACACCAATGACGACATAGATCGCGCTTGTCTCCGCGTTCTTCGATGCCCTGATCCGTTCGCCGTCAAGAACCGGCTGCAAGAGAAGGACAAGCTACTTTATGAATCGATTGGCTGGATCCTTCGAGATCCGCAGTACGTGAGCTGGCACGATGGAAACAATGTCAATCTACTTTGGATCAAGGGTGGTGCGGGGAAAGGCAAGACAATGATGTCGATTGGACTTGTCGAGCAGCTTTCGGGCGCACAAGACGAGATTACGGTAGTGACATACTTCTTCTGTCAAAACGCCGACTACGAGCTCAACACTATCGAAGCGATCATCAAGGGACTGATCTTTCGCTTAATCAGTCAACAAAAGGATCTCAAAGAATGTTTACGACGCCGCTGGGACACTGTGAACGAGCGATTCAACGAAGATATTACAGCATGGCGGACGCTTTGGGGCATCTTTTTGGAAATGTTGGACCACTGCAAGAGCCAGAGGATATACGTGATTGTGGATGCTCTCGATGAGTGCCAAGATAAAGGCATGGCCGAGCTCCTGAGACTCATCGTCCGAACTGGACTAGGTCACCGCTCGAAGATCAAGTGGCTTTTGACAAGCCGACCACTGGACAGCGCGGAGCAAGAATTGCTTACAGGGTCTGATCAAGAGCGGGTGAGCCTAGAGCTGAATTCAAATCATGTTGCCGAAGCCGTGAAGACTTACGCGGCTTCGCGAGCGGCTGAGCTCGATTGTCGCCAGCGCTATGGACCGGTACTGCGTCAGAAAGTCGAGGCTGCACTTATGGAAAGATCTGAGGAGACATTTCTGTGGGTGAGCTTGGTATGTAAGAGGCTCGAGAGTGTACCTGGGGACAATGTTTTGGCAACGATTCAAGAGCTCCCGCCTGGTCTGCATCCTTTCTACGATCGAATACTCTATCAGCTTGGCCAAGGCGATTCTGCTAATGCCGAGGGATGCTTGCGACTTCTCAAGGTAATGCTACTTGCCTACCGGCCTCTGAAGCTAGAGGAAGTCGCTGTCGTGACAGGTCTATCCGAAAATCAGATAGGAGCGTCTGTAGATCGATGCGCTTCATCCACCAAGAAGAGAGAAACTGATATCGACTTTGTTCATCAGTCAGCTCGAGACTACTTGGGTGGGAAGGATGGACGATCGATCCTCGACTCTCGTGGACCATACGAGCATGGCGAGATTGCACTGAGCTGTCTATTCTATCTATTTGACCAGCTCAAGGCCAACCTTATGGATCTTCCGCGACCTGATTCAACTAGGGAATCAATGAAAGCGCTGAATGATGAGAAGAGGAATGCAAAGTTGGCTAGCACGGACTACGCGGCCACCTTCTGGGTGCAGCATCTCAACGATGCTAAGCACACCACACTGATACAGAACATGCTTGCCGAACAAGGGAAAGTGGATATGTTTCTTCGTAAGAAGCTGTTGGAGTGGCTAGAGTGCTTAAGTTTACTAGACGAGCTCCCACGCGCTATCGAGGCATTTAAGGTCTTAAGAGATATAGCAGATGTCAGTATCAGACTTTCGACTTCTATGATTATCGTCTCATTGAATCTTCACAGGGACGGCCATTCTTATTGATGCTTATGGACGATGCTACACGTTTCTTGTTGCGACATTACCAGACTATAGCAACTTGGCCGTTACAGATCTACAGCTCTGTGATCGTTTCCAGCCCTCGGAAAAGTGTAGTAAGGAGTGACAATTTAAGCAAAGTCCCTGTGTGGTTAAAGAAGCTCCCTCAGGTGGAAGAGGCATGGGCGTCTCTAATCAAAACTCTCACAGGCCACTCCCACTGGGTCTACGCCGTCGCATTCTCGCCCGACGGCAAGCAGATCGCGTCGGGGTCACATGATGAGACCATCAAGCTATGGGATGCCACGACAGGCGACCTCCAGAAGACGCTCGCAGGCCACTCCGGCTC
>Ga0307515_10008319_pt1 | contig 20246 bp, 16 predicted proteins | sample 17_EM_MG_FD_194513 | JGI IMG/M metagenome (GOLD analysis project Ga0307515, IMG submission 194513) | Populus trichocarpa ectomycorrhiza microbial communities from riparian zone in the Pacific Northwest, United States - 17_EM | ecosystem: Host-associated > Plants > Roots > Unclassified | place...
TCAGCGAATGATAGTGAGTGGATCGGATCATGCCATCGAGAACATGTTTTCCATTGAACATTTTGGTTGCCACTGTCTGTCATATGGACAACGTTCAAGCCAGGGTGGTGTTGTCAGTTGGTTCGGCCTCAGATGATAATCGAAGAACAATGGACGCCCTGTGGCGAAGGAAGCAAGGGTATTCATGCGCACCTCTCCGATTGCACCGATGCTGCTTGACCCCCGTGCAGTCCAAGCGCTGCAGCCTGACGAGCTTGATTTCACGTCCAAGGAGACGAGGGTAGCTGTGCTCGACATGGTCCTCTTGCATACATGTCCCAGTCCCAACTCCTGTTCAATCGCATCAGAAGAAGGCTTAGCCTTCCGCTACTGTGAGCTAGGAGAAGAGTCGAGTGAGAAACAGCGATCCTGTTAGTTGTCTGTACTCTCATGAAGAAAATGGTGACTCATGGAGGAGGGGGCAGAAAAGGTCGGTGGCCGACTGCTAGAGTGTGCTCTGATTCGCTGGCGGACGAGTGATTTGCAGCATTGCAGCCGCCCATTTCCGAGGCGAACAACCCTTTCCCGACGTCCAACATGCACAGTCCACTCGTCACACCGTCACACCACAGGCCTGCTATCCACGTGGACCTTTTTATCCAGTCAACTTAGCGGAGAATCCGAGCATTACAAACTCAAAATCATAGGCATCGAGCTGCACACCGTCAATCTTCTCCAAATCCTACTTCAAAGCAGCCTGCCCCTCATTCCAAAGGCCAAGCCTGAAAACCTCTTTGGTCTTCTGAGCAAATACAGACTAATGCAATTAAGATACAATTCTTACACTAGCCAATGTAAAGCGTCTCAAATCTTACCCCACAATCATTTTCACCCAAACATGCGCCGTGAGATCCGAACACTTGATCCCAGAATATCCGAATGAGCCGCGAACATCCTGGTGCTATGCATCTGCCGAATTGATACCTAGTCAATCAAATCCGCCGATGTTCGCATACCAGTCCTTCAGGGCCTCCGCTTTTAAGTGCTGTCATTTGATAGAAAAATCAACTGCCGATTCTTATCCCGCATAAGTGCAGCCGTTATATGCCTTGGGTGCAGGTTTCGTAACGCTTACACGTGCTGGGAAAAGCCTTCCCATGTGCATTTACTGTCACTTGTTAAGGATGGAAATCCTGACTTAGAAAATTGTCCAACGCTGCCCTAGGGGAAGAAAATGTATGACGTAATAGATAATCATCTCCCAAGTATCACATGCTCTAATTTGTTAATCGAAGCTCGTCAGTAAAGTAGTAAAGCCGTAATGATCCTGATCTATTGTCTGCATTAACAATTACACTTCTTGAGCAGGGAGGCTCCGTCTCTGGCTCTGTATCCTTGGAAAGTCTTTTCGTGTCCCCCGCAATGGTAAAAATTGCCCGCACGTAATCGATAAGGCTTAGCCAATAGAATCAATAGGATCTACGCCACAGGAGTCGTAATCCTCAACCCGTGGAGGTGCGAATGCGGGCAGCAGCCAGGGCTTCGGGGGTGGTTGTTTGGCCCTCCGAGTTGGTGGAATATGGTATCAAGTCCGTGGGACAAAGTCTATATCATTAGAAGTATCATTAGAAAGCATGGTTGACAAAAATATATTGATTGAATCTATAAGTGATGAGCGTACTTCTGATTCTGGTGTTCCCGCACGGGCCACCTACCGTGTGGACGCCACCGTTGCGGGGGATCCACGACTTCTCTTCCCGTCTAATTAAATCAAAGAGCTATCCCTTAACCCTGTCTCTAGTTCTCGGTTATCGATAAGGATTAGCCAATTAGAGGCTCTCGTTTGACCTGATTCTTGGCCACTGTGATAAGAACTGCAGCGACATGAGGTTATTCAAATCCGTGATTTCTATGTATATATATTTGTAGGCTAGTCTTTAGAGTTGAGCTTTGTCAGGGCCCTGTCGTGCAGAACGGAATCCTACACACAGAACAACCCCATCTTGTTCTCGGTGCAGCTTGGCATTGCACCTCAGCGGGTTAAGGGATACTGCCATACTCAATCTCATAACGAAAATACACATATCCCTGCCTTTTACTCAATTCAAACCATTCTTCCTATCACCTAAAGCCGGCACAGCTCAGATTTGGCCAGCACGCTCCGGAGGCGTACATGCCGCATTGACGTATACAATGCATTTCTTGTGACTTCTCTTCGGCCGACGTCTCAAATTGTAACACTATTCATTACAGCATGAAGCCATGCTGCGAGTGCCACGAACGAATGGACATCTTCATGCTCGTCGCAAGCCTAATCACAGCTTTGTAGCGCTCTTGGCACTCATGCCTGTAGCAATCTCGGCTTTGACTGAATCAATAGGACAAAGGTATGGAGCTTGTCTCGCGTCTTCGGTTATGGACGCGGAGCCTTGCATATTGCACGCATGGTACACACAGTGATCAATACTGAAACAGTGACCTAGTTCGTGACTTGCGGTACGGCATATGTGACCGAGCCACAGGCTAGAAAGGCTCGCTGCAGAGGGTGAGACATCCGGTGAAGGTAGAGCGGTCTGGGCCTGTGTTGCCGTCCGTGAGGAGGTTATCGTGGTTTGATCAGCATGATTGTTGTGAAATCTCTCCTACGTTACAAATATTGTTTTTTGTGTTTGCAATTTCTTCTTGGGCGAATTGGCTCCGTCACTGCTGCACAACATTTCTGAATGTAGCTGTCGCAATGCGACACAGGCCAGGCATGGTCTCACTCTTCTTCTTGTTGGTAGTCGAGACTAAGGACTAGGGTTATATCTAGCCATTGAAACTACTGCCACTCGGCTGACTCCGTAAGCACGACCACAGACGAATTCATCTTCGAGGCTTTCGAAGAGGTTCTGATGCCAAGAAACAGAAGTGCATATGCACCATCTAGTAGAATGCTGATAGCTGCGTCAAGGAGGTCATCCAGGTTCATTTGACCCTTGAAAATCTGGTCGACGGATGGACGAGTACAGATACGTACGATTTCTGTCAAAGTTCGAAGGCCGATGAATGGTGGGATGAAAGGTTTCGTTTTTACTTTCGGGGGTTTACCGGGGGCCTCCCATGCTGTAAATTCCAGTTGTGAAGGTGGAAGTAGCTCTACTGGTAAACCGTGGATGAATACAGCTAGGTAGCCGAGGATGTCCCGAGGGCTCAGTGATGAAAATAATTCGGGAACATCACCACTTTCAGGAACAAGTTGAACATTGTATGTAAACTCTGACGAATTTTTTTACTCAAGGCACTCCAAAACACGACTGTAAGAAACACCGAGTGCATGTTGATATAATTAGCACATGGGACAGGAAATTCGAAGTCCACGGACTCCGTATTAACTAAAGGCCTATCAAATCGAACGTTTAAATCTACCCTAAATATATTTTCTTCTCGACCGAATGGTATTCATTAAGAATACTTATGACACTCGGTTGTAAGGGAAATATTGTAGCTTGAATGGCCGTTATAAATGCTCCCTTTATCTCAACAAATACGAGCGGAGCATAAAACCAAAAGAACAAACAACACGGCATACTGCTGTAGCTATTATCTTACCTGATTGATTCGCTAGACCCCAACGGACGCAAGATGACGCTACATGGGAAATATCATCGGCACTCTTTATGACAGATGACAGTGTGGAAGACTTGAAACTTTTCGCGGGCCCTTTTCTGAGTCGAGACGAGATGATGTGTTGACAAAGTTTATTTTACGTATCCGTTGTGAAAACGTCGGATCTCAGCACCAGTTCAGCTATACGTTGGCTTTGTTTCCCACCTCCTTCCTCCTGATGCTTTCTTCCTCCAAGAATGCTTCCTGCTCCTTTCTAGATTTCTTCACATCCACAAAGAACAGCAAAAATATAAAGCTAACTAAGCTAAGACTAAATAAGAAATAAAACGGAGTCGAGTTATTTCCAGTATCGTCAATAATAGCACTACTAACCAGAGGACCGATGAACGCGCTCGTCTTCCCAATGATGCTGAAAAGACTGAAGAATAAAAACTCTTTGCCTCTGGGCGTTACTTCTGAGATCATCGTTTGGGAATAGCTGTACCACGGACACACAAAAAGCCCATAAAAGGCTTGGTAGGCCCAGACTTCCCAGACGTGATGGAAGCCGAAGCGTTGACTCCAAATACCGATCATGCCCCAGCCATCAAGAAGGATGATTCCAACGGCGACCACATTGAACATCGTTTTTGTGGGCAGGCTGTAACGGCGCTGGACGGACCAGAAAGAATATATTCCAACCGCCTGAGCGGTGATGCCAACGATAAGGAGGTAGGTTAGTTCAAGGCTATTATAAGTGACTATGCTATTTTGGAGAGTTCCGATAACGGTGACGGTCGTATTGAGAGAGTCACCGAGGAGAAAATAGCCTGGGAAGTAATTAGTGTCAATCAAAGGTCTCTTAACATCACAGGAAAGTATTTACCGATTAGGTAAAACAAGCTTTGCTTCAGCTTCCAAACTTGTGTGATAGCGACCCAAAGCTGTTTGCATCCAGCCAGCACGATATTCGTCCCCGGATCTTGTCCCGGCCTTCTTTTCTCCATTATGAACCACGGGAGACTCAGGAGAATCCACACGCCAGTTGCGAATGCTATCAGCGCGCTGAGGCCCCAATTGTTATTCGCTGTGCTCGCATTTACGTTCAAACCAAACATGATTCCTACAATCACAGCCAAGATGACAATTTCACCGAGCGATTGAATATAAAATGCGGTGTTGGACAACTCATTCCTCTTCATGCTGTCTGCGAAATCGTATTCTTCCCTTGTAATCATGCCCTCTGCGTACTGCTCAGCCTTCTCCCTTAATGCTGGGGTATTTCTTGCAAGCCCCGGGAAGGCTGCGGTCCAAAACGTAAGTGTGGTCTGATATGCAATCAGTCCGACTATATATAATCCCAATCCGATTCGCCATTTCTCCTCTGTATGTACACCCAGCCACCCGAAGCCGATGGCATACGCGATTATGGACAGAACGATGAGGATATTCGGGCGCCAGGAGCCAAAATCAGCAAAGGAACCGATGACGAGAAATACAGCTATTTGGATAGCAAATGATATTCCGTTAGAAAGTAAGACAATGCTATCGATTTTTCTATTGCGGCCGGCGAAGTAGAGGGTCTCGCTGTCGCCAGCGGCTTGGTAGAGAAGGTTTTGGAAGGCGGTTGGAGCGAAGTTGAAGAGAGTTAAGCCATTGTTCCCGATGTAGTAGCTGATTGTGCGTTAGCAAAATAATCTAGTGTTACTCCAAGGCCAGTTACTGTTTGTAGAATTGAAAGGGTACAGAGAATTTCAATGGCTCGGAGTCAACAATGACGAATTTGCTCACGCGTAATATGCCCAAATCTCCCACTTAGTTGCTTCGAATTTCTCATCAAACTGGTCCGGAGCGATAGGCCTGTCGGTCTCTGCACCTGTGCTGCCATCAATAGCACCTTTTGTTGGATCTTCTGCCGTCGCAGTGAATGGCGCAAGACCAGGGTCGTTCGATGCCATTGAAAACTGTCGTGAGCCCTACCCTCACAATTAGAACAGAAATGAGAGAGTGGAATGCGAACTTCACCTGGGATATATAATTGTGAATGCGATCTACATGACGGCATGGCTGGCAGGCAATTTCAGGGAACACTTGCCTCTTTCTTTTGCCCCTCCGCTGCCATCTGCGAGGGTCTGATAGCAGAGTGGTAGCGGATTCGGCAGGGACCGAGGTATCCTGGGACTCGGGGATAACGTTACTATGTCAGGTAAGGGGTGGGGAAGACGACTTCGCTAAGGAGACGATTATTCCGTCGCCATTATTCGAGACAAGACAGTTGAGCAAAAGTGATGCATGAATGCCTGCTGCTTGTAGCTCGAGCGCCTAGGTTTATTGCTAAATATTGATGAGGACTCAGTGGTGCGTTCAAACTGCGGTCGAGCACTAAATACTTCAGAATAGTGTCTAGTCGCTATCAGGGACTGGAAGTCTTCATGAAAATTGATGACTAAAAAAAAGCAATGTCTTGCAATCATGCTCATACCACGTTAACTACAGCATTGAATATTGGATTCCTTTGATCACCAGTTCCGCGCATTTCAGCATTCACAACAGCAAATCTCCTTACTCAACCCTCAGAACGCCCTCGAACCCCAGTAAACTAATTTAAAGACGAGTGCATGTTTTCTACATAGCTGGTTCTCCAAGTTAAACGTACGGTGGAGTGTAGAAAGCCGTCCAAGGCCTTTAAGATACTAATGGTCAATTGGAATGCTTAAATACTTCGTACGAATTACTTTTTGCTAGCGGTCTCGAAACAGGTGCTCTCGTGAACATGATAGGAATCACTGCTTACTATCCCGCCGAGAACGCCACGGTGCCCACCCGAACTGAGTGTAATAAAATTGCAGACGCCAGACAGCAAATTGACGCAGTTCATGAGTTGGTGGTTGATGGCGTATACTGCGTCGATGGGAGTAACGACACATCAAATGTCCTTCCAATGCACAACCTTCACAGGCAGCAAAAATGTAAATACAACAGATACACAGATTCAAGTCGATGCATGATTGGAGTATAATAATCCTGACTATTACAAATCCGAGCTCTGCCTCAAACCACTTCTCTGGAGTTCCTTAGCAGAGCCATCTTAGTGACAGTGAGGAAGGATAAGGATACATCAAACGCCAAGTAGCAAAGATAGGAAGAGTTGATCGAGAATCACAATTGTATGAAAAGGCTCCGACCGAAGCAGGTCAAGCCCGACAAAAACCTATTCCGTCCATTCCCCCACACGCAATTCGCAACCAGCTCATGTCCCATTCATGTCAGACGGTTCTTTAGTAAATCTTTGTATCAATGAGAATTACCGATAATCGCACAAGTCCCCGAGCACGCAGCTACAATTGCACTGTTTTCTATCTCACTTTAGCTAAGGGATCTACTCCATCATCCATCCCGAGCTTACTCGGGTCATTTCGTCTCATAATTCCCTCGACAGGCCCTAGCAGGCGCTGGAAACCGTCCTTACCCAGGGTAGCAACTTTAACTTCCTTAGTGCTAATAACGGAGGCAGCGCGTGGAGCATCATTAAGGAGAGCAAGTTCACCAAAATAGTCGCCCTTCTTATATCGGTTGACGGCCTTGTCAACACCTCGTTTGTATACTTCAGCTTCTCCGCTTTCGAGGATGAAAAAAGATTCTCCCACGTCGCCTTCCTTAATGATTGTTGTACCGGCGGGGAATTTGCGTGTCTCAAGCGCGTCGGCGATCTTAGAGCGTTCGTAGGGTGTCAATGAGGAGAGAAGTGGTACTTCTTCGAGAAAACCTTCGTACATCCGGCGCCTTTGAAAGGCGCTGTCCATCAGGATGCGGCGGAAAGTCACGCGATCGAGCGCCCAGAGGGTTGACGGCTCAGTGGAAGTGACGGTCGCTGCTCTAGGCGCGTTGTACATGAGAGCTAGCTCGCCAAAAGAGCCACCGGGACCAACAGTTCCAACCTTGCTGCCAAGGCCATCAGGTCCAGCTTCCAGCTTGCCAGATTTATTGACAAAAATGTCAAATGCTCCACTCTCGACTACGTAGAAGTAATCTCCGACGTCACCTTGTTGGATGACCTTAATGCCCTTTGTGGGTATAGGCTTCTCTTGCAACGCGCCTAAAACCTGAGCTGATTGTTCGTCGTCGAGATGAGAGAAGAGGAAGTTGCCGGAGACGGCCGCTCGCAGGCGTGCCTGCTGTTCAGATGTTTTCTGGTGATATGGAGGTGTCCAATTATCGTGGAGGGAGGAGGTTGGGTTGAGGGATTCCGCAGATACTGAGGTCCGCCTATTCATATTGTAATTACTTGGAAAGCTCTGAGAGTCCATAGCCGATGGTGGTTGAGACTTGAGGCCTTGAGAGCGATTTGTTGAAGCTTGAAAACCACTAAAGTTGCCAAAGGAGCTCTCGCCGTTTTTGTTGGTTTGGCTGCTGTCCACGTTTGCTCTTGGGAATGATGACGCGGTTGGGGAGGCAATGGTGTCGTTTTCTTCTTCCTCCTCCAAACGGTGCATTCCACTAGTTATAATCCCGCTGCTTGGAGAAGTGCCAAAGGGGTTGTTTCCGGGAAACGTGCTTTCGGCCATGCCACCGCCTTTCTGTGAGGAATGCTGCTGAGAGAGCAGGAATTCAGCGCGCTGGGATTCAAGGCGACGGAGAAAGAAGTTTGCGCAGAACTGGAGGACGTCGGAGGGCTGTGCTTTCAGTATTTCGCGATTGAGGGCAGAGATCTCATTGGAGTAGTCGGGTGGGAGCGACATTGAGATGATGAGTTGAGGGAGGGGTCGAGTTGCGTTGTGGGCCCGCAACTCCTTTGATGTTGGTTCGCGAGAAGGCCAAAGGCGCAGGGATGATGCGGCCGTGTAACTTGGGCCCGAAGCGAGCAGGGAAGGGAAGCAAGCCCAGGGCACAATAATATCAGGGCGAAGAGATAGGAGTATGCAGAGTGCCGGGTTAAGTTGTTCTGGTTGTAGCGAAGACAGCCTGGGTGTAATTGAATTGTCGTGTGGGCAACTTGGTGAGGGCGAGGGCAGGTACGCAGGTTATTACGATGGTCGCTTCCACGGATGCGGGGCTTTTCTAGAACAAATCTAGAAAGAAGGAAGGCAAAAGGAAGCACAGGAGAAGGCGCAACACAGGTCCGTCAGCTGCGTGCGGGGAGGATAGGGCAGGCAGGGCCAAGCAGAACAATATATACTAAGAGGAGAGACCGGCCAGCGCGTGTAGATAGCAACCCTTCTTGCAGTGAGACGCGATGCCTGAGACCTGTGCATCAGATACTGGAGCACAGTAAACTGCGTCACTGCCGGTCCCTGGACTTCGATTTTTAGCTCGCGCGCAGTCACGGACATCTAGCTGTTCAAAGCTCTGCACACCATGTGTCGCTCGGTATCAAAGCACAGAGGACCAAAGTGGGCTCAAGCAACAGACTCATATAATGTATTCGCTGTACGCTCTAGGATTTGATTCTTTGCTCGGCCAGTGTGCTGCAGCAAGGCTGCCAGTATTTGTGAGATTCCCTGAAAAGATTTCGTAGTTACGTAGTTTACTGAGATCGTCTGCCCCCTGTGCTGGTGAACAACAACGGCTTGCCACCAACATCAAGTAAGGCAAGCTTTCCGAACAGGCCCAGCAATAGCAACGATCTACAGTTTCAAAATCCGAAGACGCTAATTGGTGCATGATGGTTAACGGCTCGAGAGATATCTCTAATGCTTGAGAAGAGCATGCAAAGGTTGAAACACACGCGGGACAGTGCGCAGGTTGGCAACTAGTTACGGGACGGGAACACGTACATACTGCTCCCTATGGGGGGGGTTGCACCTGAGCTGGAAGCGGAGAGCTTGGAAACGGAGTATCGAGTCGATTTGCAGTCTGATAAGAATATGCGCAGACCATTTCCGAGTGCTAAGACACAAATAGCGACGGAGTGGTTCATGGATGCCCTTAGGGTAACGGAAGGGTTAGTGGAAGGGTTGGTAGAAGGTCGCCGCAGTGTGCTTTAAGTTCTTGTCCATCAGCCAAGTACCCAGGTGTCGTTGTGGCCGGGAGCAGTCACGCGCGGGGAGGAAATACACATGACGCAACAAACACACGTTTTTCGGTCATGGCAAAGAAACATGAACTGCATCACTTTCCAGCTTTCCCGCGAAGCATTGCCCATCAAAAGCCAGCCAATTCACTGCAACATCGCGCTTGGGGGCAGGTTGGATACGTTTGTACCCTCCCCTCCTTTGCTACTCTTCGCCTCCGCTCGCTGCCAAGCAGCTCCAAGTCAGAATCTCGGCTGTTCCATCAGTTTCGCTCTAGCTCAGGAGCAGCCTCGTTCATTCTCCTCGCCATCTAATTCGCCTTGCAGTCCTCCGCGGTCGGCGGGCAAGTGAAGACGTGCAGCGCTCGTGCGTCTTCTTCGGACACCAGCATCATCCTGCATCCTCCCATTGCACCTTAATTCACCTTATCGGCAATATTCATCTATCGCTGACGAGAAGCCGCATTGCTTCAACAGAACCTGGGACTGCCTTCTTATCGCCCCTTCGTATTCCCAACAACCTCCAAACATCACTCCGAGCTGCACGTCTCCAACTTCAGCTCTGCCTGTTTCTTCGTCCTTCCTTTAGCCTGTCTCGCTCCACCCCGCGGATATCCTGATCAATCGCCACCGCTATGGGGAGCTATACATTTAGGTGGTACGTGTGCTTTTTCATTTCGGATCGCTACCTTCTGCGCTGACAGTTCTGGAATAGGGAAGACAAGGAAGACAAGGTTAACGAAGTCTTCGTAACTGGCACCTTTGACGATTGGTCCAAGAGTGTCAAGCTGGAGAAAGAAGACGGTGTTTTTACGAAGACTGTGGATTTACCCAAAGCCAAGGTGCAATACAAGGTACGTACTTCTCACTCAACTGACGCGGCGTGTCTGGTTGAGCTCCTTGTGAGCTCTATCGGCCTACCGACTTTGTTTCGTCCGGCTTGCCATTTGGCGCATCTCAGAGTCTCTCCTTTCGCACTTAGAGGCTGACACTGTCCTGTAGTTTGTCGTAGACGGCGATTGGGTTACCAACGACACAGAACCTAAAGAAGACGATGGCCACCACAATTATAACAACATTCTCCGCCCTGAAGATATCAAAGAAGCGCCTGTGCACACATTTTCCTCCGTGACTCCGGAATCTACCACTGCCACGATGGCTGGAGCTGTACCAAAGTCACAATCTAATGACTATCTTCCTGGTGCTTTCCCCGAGACGCCAGCCACCGAACCTCAAACTCTATCAATCAACCCCCTTCCTGCAACAGACGGCCCCGGCAACCCCATTCACCTAGCCCCGGGGGAAAAGGTCCCCAACCCCAGCACGTTTACAAACAACACCATAGTGTCAACAGTCAAAGACGATCCATCTCTTGGAGAGGAACAAAAGCTATTTAGCGTTACTCCCATACCTGCAACAGGCGGCGCTGGAAATCCTATCCATCTGGCCCCCGGCGAGCCAGTTCCAGACCCAAGCACCATAACATCTAACACTATCCCCAGCACCGTTAGGACAGATGCCAATTCGTACGAAAAGCCTGACTCCATCCCCCCACAATTTGATCCCGTAGTTACGTCAGAAGCTAAGCGGGAAGCCAACGGTGGCATGTTTGGCCTGCCTCCGATCTCTGAGAATATGATACCAGAGTCAAGCCTGCCTATTGGATCTAGCGGAGATATAGAGAATGACCCAGGCGTAACAATCCAGTCCGCGGCCCCTATCAGCTCCACTGCGGCTCTCGCCGCCCAAGTTCCAAAGGAACCACGGGGCGTGCCGGAGATTGTCACTGAGAGCCAAAAAGAGGTAAACTTCGAACCGGAAGCTGCGGCTTCTTCAGAAGCTGTGCAAGAAAAGAAGGAAGTCGAGCAGGAACTGCTGAAGGAGGTACCAGAGCAACCCGCTGCTGCTGAGAGTTCTTCCAGCACTAGTAAGCTAGCAGAGACTGTGACAGGTGGTGCTACCGTTACAGGTGCGACCTTCGCCGCCGCAACATACGCTGCTAAGGAGAAGGCGGCCGAACTCACGAGTCTAAAGAGTCCTGCTCTAAGTGGTCCCGTCGTCCCCGAGATCGTGACAGAGAGCCAGAAAGAAGCGAACGCAAGCCCTGAAGCATCCGCAAACCCTGAGGCCGTTAGTGAGAAGGCAGCTGTGGAGTCTGAGCTCCTCAAGGAAGTTAAGACGACGAACGAAGCCAGCAAACCTGCTCCAACCATCACTGCTGAAACTAGCGAAACCGCTCCCACACTCTCCCTTGATGCTAGCCCGCTTAAATCATCCAGTGAACCAGAGGCACTCAATACACCAGCCGAAAAAGCCGTAGCTCCGGTAGCGGTTGATCCACGCGACATCTCACCGATGTCTAAGCGGCCTACGACGATAGAACAGACGCCGCCGACGGTCACGACGGGGGTTGAACCTAGCGCTACCGAAGTCAAGAGCACGCCTGCTCCAGAAACACCAAAGAAAGAACATGAGAGACCTGCTAGTCAAGCGATCAAGGGTACACCAGATAGTGTTGGCAGCGGTGCGAGTCAAGACACAAACGGCAAAAAGAAAAGATTTTCCTTCTTTGGAAAGTTAAAGGGGAAGTTTCATCACTCATAAGCTTTGAACTACAACCGTGGTGTCTGAGTTGAACAATCGAAACAACCATCTAGGCTTTGTGTAGTCTGACAAGCATTGAGACCGGACGGGTAGCATGTGTTAATGCTTCAGTTCAATTGGATAGAGCACTAGTGAGCGGAGGAATTGACTACCTATCAATAATAGCACGTCAGGATTATGGTTGATGTTGCATCCTCTATAATTTCCTCTACGTTTCTTAGTTATCATTTCCTTCTCATCTGATCTTGATACGTCTCCACTGTTTGAATTGGGTTCCTACGAATGATAGCGTTTAGTGCACTGGACTGTCTTGCGACTGCTTTTTTGTTCATATACCTTATGTGTCTGCAGATTGTTCTTTGTCAGCGATGGACAGATACACAATACGACTGGTGGGGTTAGGTGGGTGGAGGAACTGCAAGATACGTAGATTAGTTAATTTGATAATGTCACGAACTGTGCGCCTGGAACGAACTCACGCACGGCAGGGGCTTAACCGAGCTCGTGATTTTCGTGATTGCTTACAGTATCCAGGTCAACGAGCACGTCTTCAACGTTATGTCCGCACAAACGGCTTTTATCTCAGGACCTCTAGATTCCTCAACCGAGTACTTTGAGACACATTATGTGCCTCGCATGCTTGCCACCATCGCAGCCGGTGACAACTTTGTCATTGGCCCTGTCCGCGGCGTCGACACCCAGGCTCTCCAGTTCTTACTCTCCTCGCCGCAAAACGTGTCTCCGTCCCGCATCACCATTTTCATGACGCACACAGGGTACGCTACTAAATCATGGCGGGAACAGTACGAGGTACTAGGTGTGGGAATACGAGAGGCGGGGGTCACGACGAGAGACCGCGATGCGGCTATGACTATGAATAGTTCCTACGATATTTTACGCTATCGGACCGAGGAGGAATGTAAGATGCTTTATGGGAACCTGTGGTGGCCACGAGTCTCCAATACGGAGATGAATGAGAGGAGGAGGATGGCATTGAAGGGGGGAGAAGCGTCGAAGGGCTATTTGAAGCTAGAAACAGACAAGACGCCAAATATGAGCTTTCGTGAAAAACTCTCAAATCTATTCAGTGAGCAGAAGTCATAGCACCGCAATGCATAGAAGACATTCCAATTTTAAGGTATTCACAAGACCATTCCATATTATAAGTATCCTCCCAATGCATTGATCTTCCGATGGTTTTTTGGCGATAGAAGCTACTCTATGCTCTCGTATACTTTGCGAAATAGGAAGTAAATAAATTCGACACCTTTGCCAAGTAAGCAATGCAGCCCTAAGGAGTCAGAAAGTCAAAGTCAGAAAGTCGAAAGCACTATCAGCGTAGGATTCAGCTTCAGTTTGTACTGCATTAGTAACGCAGAAATCAGTTTGTGTCGCCGCTTGGACATAATGGAATTATGGCAAAGCTCCGCATTGCTTCAGTAAGGGCCCTGCTGTAAATCCTTTTTAAAAGCTGATCTTCTGCGCATAGCTCGTGCCACCGCTTTCATACATAGCTAGAAAAGCGCTCTCCGTCAAATCCGTCACCCCTGCCCACAGGCTCGGCACACCATGAATTGTTGTCTTGCTTCCCCACGTCGACCCACCATCTGAACTCACAACCACCTTCATAGATCCCGTTGGCCATGCTCCGCCATCCTCATCGGTTCCGAAACTCGTCACGAGTTTATTTCCTACGAGTACGATGCCCGGAGCACCAGCGTTCTTACCAGTTCCAGGAGAGTACACGAGGCTGCGGAAACCCCAGGTAGCACCGTCATCGGTTGATTTGACAGAATTAATAGTGAATAGGCCAGTGCTAGGGTCAAGTGACTCAAAGACGGCAATGAGCGTGCTGCTGCTGGTGGCGGTGCGTGCTACACCTAGCATACCATCTCTAGCTGTTACGTCTGACCCAGAAATCGTCTGTGCAGATGACCAATTTAAGCCGCCATCTGTGGATCGACGGAGGAGGCTGTCCTGATCGTTCGCAGCGTTTTCGCGGCTGTAATATAATTGGAGCGAGCCATCGAGTCTGTCCATAAGGAAGGGCTCCCAGTCCCCATTCGCGGGGTTGCTGTCGCTTGCTGGTGTGCTCAAGTAGGTCCATGTCGCGCCTTTGTCATCCGAATAGTAAATAGTAATGCGGTAGAACGTGTATGCACCGTTCAGCCTGTCATGATTACGGAAGGTGCAGAGAATGCGACCTGAGGATAGCTGGTGCACGAAAGGGTTGTCGATATCGGTTGTTGCGGTGGGACCCTGGGCGACGGTGCCTAAAGCAGTCCAGGTGGCACCAGAGTCTGTGGATTTGACTGTTGTAAGAATGCTGTTGCCACCACTGAAAGCAGTGTAGACACCTAGGAGGGATTCATCGGAGAGAACGGTAGCGCGGGGGTAGGTGCCCACGCCCATATCGGCAGCGGCGCCGGAAGGAGAGGGAGCTTGCGCATCAATAGGGACGGTAAGGATGGTGAAGAGGGGAGTGAGAGAGAGCAGGAAGCGGAGGCCACGCATTTTTAAGTAGAATTGAAATGATCAGCATGAAAATGTTGGAAAAGAAAAATCAGGTGCAAAAGAAGACTATGGTCAGTCACATCGACATCGTTGATACCACAACACCCCTCGGAAGAATTGAAACAAGAATATGTATTCCAAAACACGGACCTTCGATAACTCAGAATTACCAGGTCAGGGTAAGACTTATAGAGAAGGATTATAGCTCCCTGCAAGCGGGGGGCTGAGCATGCGGCAAAGCCACAATCCTATTCTTGAAGCACCGCTCACGAGAGGCTCCGCACCGCCGATGAAACACGGCCTTGTCCACTATTGTCAAAAGCCCTGTCAGATTTCCCGTCGTATTCCCTACACGTATGATCAAAAATTGTTCGGGCATCACAGATCGTCAGGCTTTATCTAAGCCAATATAATGACCGAGGAAAGTCGTAGTGGGGAGGTCCGGGGAAAGGCATGAATCTTGGCAATTCTATGGCTGGAAGCGGGAAAGCCAGTCCGCGGGCTTGGCGACGACGTAACGTCATGCCAGGAACAGCATGCCGCTCACCATCAACACCTGCAATTGAAGTTCTCTAGACCCTCTTGTGCTTTACCAATACGTACTAAAACCTTTCATTCGGTCAATTCTTACTGCTTCGCGGCTTTCTCTTTCCCTCTCCCTCCCAGAGACGATTACAATCTCTAAGCAACAATGGATTGCGTCCCTATAGTTTGCTTCCAGTGCGGAACGTATGTTATCAAGAGCTTACAAAGCTATCTAGCGAGCTAATTTGAATATTCAGTGATCAGAACCCTTGCCATTGCAAAGTGGTTGGCCCAACAATTGGCTTTTGTGTAACTGTTGTGATGGCTGTAAGTATTTACATCACCATCAATTTTCTCTTCCCGCTACCCTCCAGCAATCCTCTATTCCGCTAACTGCACTAAATAGGTCTTTTGTTGGCCCGCCGCCCTCTTGTGCTGTTGCTGTGCAACCGATACCGGCAAAGCGTACACACTCCCTATCATGAAATGCCGGTACGGCTATTTTCTAATCTATATACACAGTGTCCTTGCGGCTCCCGTAGATACTGGGAATTCTATCAGCAACGCAATACCTTTTTGATGATTAACCCGATGAACCTCAGCTTACTAGGGTTCGGCTGAGTGAACAGTAGTTATGATATGGCAATAGCAACGAGAACATGAGAATGACTGCTAGGGAGGTATTGTAGACTAGGCTATCCTTTTAGCGGCCATAGCTTCAGTGTCTTGGCCTGACTTATTACAGCATATTTAACTCTATGCTCATCCTAACACTAGTTTAAAATGCTGGAACCGAAGGGTGAATGACTGCAGGAAGAAACGAGGTGAATCTCTAATATTAAGTGAATTTAAGTTCATGGATCTCCATTGGAATTAGAATGGACCAGTCACGCCTCTAATAAATTCTCTTAAGATTCGAGCTGCATAGTTAGAGCCTACGATTACAAACGTCCTCCAGAGCTCGAGCCTGCATCTTAGCCTCTCTCACTCACAATTTATGCCCTTCTGCTTATTGCAAAAGGCGACGAGTGGTCTTAACAGCCCTTGCACATCAGAACGAAATCTGTCACTTTGCAAGCGGTCAAGTTCCTGATGAATTAACGAAATACCCAAATTCACGAGTTCGACGGCCACGCCCTCAGAATCCCCACAACACACCAATCGCGCAGTCGCATACTATTTCCCTGCATTGAAAGACTCCCTGGCAGAGGGATATTCGTGCTCGAGTATCGGCGTATCAATAAGACACAATGGTTCAGACCCAGCACACCAATCCTATGGCAGAGGTTCTCGATGGTCATAAGTTTATTACTATTAGTGGGGTCAGGTTAGGAAGTCCTGAGTACCTGTTCTACAATAGCGATGACAATTACGAGATGACGTGGAAAGAAGGCATGGAAGAAATTGAAGACTTCAACTGGCAACTGAATGATGAAGGACCGCAAGAGGGCAAGGCGCAACAGAGTGAGCCAATGGAACCCTCAAAAGAGTCATGCACATCTGGAGCTTGGGACCAAATGCATTCAACGCATAGAGATGCGCCAATTTGTCAGAGAATGGCTATCAAAGCTCAAACAGGAGTGTTTCTAAGCCCCCAGCCTGAACGTCATAGCATAGAGATGAAATCCGTTAAAACCCAGAGCGCGGACTACAAGCCAATGAGCGTGTTAGACCCCGAGATTGTATCCGGAGTACCGGTGAGCGAACCTAAAACTTTGGCAAACAGTAACTTAGATCATAATATATTTGCGCAGTATCAAACGGAATCTCTTCATGACGTAAAATCACCTTTGATATGGTTGGAGAGAGCTGATGAGAGCAATAAAGTCATAGATGTTGGCCAGATCAGAGGCGGAAGCTTGGAGATCTCCCGCAGCAAGCGTTATCAAGGCACTACCTCAGATAAACTTTCTTCTACCGTAGCAGCACGAGAAGCATCACTGGAGGCTTTGCGAAATTCGACTTTCAGTTCTTCTATCATCACATCCACAGAACCAGGCATGTCTTCAAGCACGCCACAGCCAAATTTGCTGGCCTCAGCGGAGGAATACTCAGCATCAACAAACCTGTTTTCCCAAGGACATTTCCGTGATGGCATCAGACTATCACCACGGGTTCCATCTTACAACCCCATTACGCTAGCCGCATCTAAGACGTTTAACGAAGATATCAATTCAAAGTCGCTTTCCAGCCAAGGACCAATCAATTTGGAAGCAGATGTGCCACGATCCGTGTTTGGCGGTATCAACTCAAAACATTCACAGACCGACCAAAATCCTCAACTTGCTCCAATGCTAGGAAGCCCAATGAACTCTCCACGACAGATTTCTTTGGATAAAGTGAAATATCACACTAATTGTGATAGGCCGGCATCTACAGAAGGACATCAGCTGAAGAAACACATCTTTCATCTAGACAAAGCAATTCAAACACCAGCAGTTACAAGACCACAAAGTCTGACCTCACCAGAAATCCCGAGACTCATATCTAGCTTGCGCGCGACAAGCAGTGGGCCGCTTAATATCGCAAGCGCTAGCCTAATTGATGAAACAGGCACACCGCCCACATACGCATCTTCACCACACTGGAGAATGTTCAACGAGGACGTACAGGAAGACCATGGCAGCTTCATCGTCGAGACGCCAACGACTGAGAGTGATCGCACGAAGGAAGATGTAGATTTGGATATGCCAAAAAGGAATCTTATCAGTCATTTCAATGAGATAGCTTATGCTGGCTCTGAAGCCAACGAACCTCCACAAAATATTGGCCCCATCTTGAGTAAAATTCCCGGCTTCGGATTCTTCGGGCTTGGTATCCCAACAGAAGATACTGGCATTCTCAACACGGTATCCGCAAGCAGAACACCCCACGGATCCGTGAAAGTGCGCAAGTTCAATCAAACAAGATATTCACCTCAACGAGAACCTATCGATTTGGGAAAGGTTGCCTCCGCCTCGCGCTCCATTGAAGTGACTATGAATGAAATTAATACTAAGGCTAGAGGCCTAGAAGAGCTGAGAAATGTGCTTCAAGAAAATCCAGTATTTTCGACACCTCCGGCTTCTAACTTTACTGTCAAAGGGGGTTTCAACCCTGTGGATTATTCTCTCAATACGAACGCTGAACTTCAAGCTATGATCGAAGAACGTAATATGCCTAAGCGATATGAAGGCAAAAACAACATGATTAAACGACTTCGAATGTGGGATGGGTACGGTATCTCACCAGAAACTTCTAGTCCAACAAAGTCTGCGCCCAAAAATCGTCGTAGTGCACTCCAATCCATGGTCAAAGAGCGAGGACTATCATTGAGAGAGAAAGAGAGCTCTTATAGACTTGCTAAGCGCATTGAAGCCCATGATAGAAAAACTAGAGCAAGTACGCCTGACAATGAGAATTCGAACGCTTCAACAACAGTTTCGTACACTCCTCATCCAAATAAACCTGCTCAAACTTTACTGAACACACCTGGAAACATCCCCGGCGCTAGCATACTTTCAAGCCCAGCCTTTATCCCAATGACCTACGGGCCTGAAACTCGTGCCCAGCTTAGGCAGCTGCTCGTAGATCATAAACTCGACCCGGGTTCATTGAAAGACAACAAAAGTAAACTGCAACGAAAGTTGCAAGAAAATGATGTAGAATTCGCAGCCAACCACGACAATTTAGATACTCCTCAGATTGACGTATTGATCAAGCAACGAGAGACTAAGGTACACTTGAAAGGTTCCAAGCTTGAAAGAATTCAGTTTTTGAAAGAGCTGGACTCAAGGCGAATATCGGCAGCCTTCACCACCCCTACTAAGTCTATTGAAAAAGCGTCTATTGATGCAGGGACTCCCGGAATCCAGCTTGAAGAAAACAAAATCGTGACCAAGAAACCACTTGAACTAACCACTCAGGTTGCGAACGACTCAGTCAAGCTGCCTAGCGCTGGAGATTTCCCTAGAAGTAAGAATCTTATGGCCGTGTTAGAGAATAGGTCTACTGCCCATCCATATGCGAACGGAGATGAACCTGGAGCGAACAAAACAGCTCATAGTAGTAGCCGCTACTCTTCTCCTTTGTCCGAGCTTTCCGATCGCGATTTTGGCTCATTATACTTGGCAGGAACTCAGGCTATACAAACACAAATGAGTCACGCGTCTCAGACTCCAGTAGCCCCGCCATCACGGGCAATTAGGAAGGCTAGGCTTGATTACAAGGTTAAACACAAGGCAATCAAGAGAAGTCGCCCGAAAACCAAAAACAAGGATTTCAAACTAGGCGAGGATTCTTCCTCTAGCGAAGGCGTCTCAAGGCGTAAGAAAAGGAGAACGGGCATCACTGGCAAAACTAAGCCGCATCCGAGCTCCACCACGGGACGGAGTATGATTTCAGACCATTTCTCTTCGAATAAAAGCAATGATGGACAGGTTGGGCATATGACGGAATTGGTTCATTCGGGGGCAGTTGATCGGCTTGATAGTAGTAGTGGTGCAGACACCTTTGAGGTCCAGGCGGGAGAACATAGATCGCCAGGCGAACCGAGCGGTAGCAGGTAGTTCCTAGTCAGTGATACAGGCAACCTGTTTCCGGATTCGTAGGGCGGGGCTGTTGATACGGATGGCAGCGGGCAAAACAATCCACGGGGTGAGCTCTGTGAATCTCCCGAGGTGTAATAGTAAAAAATGTAGTTCATGACAAATTTTTGCTTCTACCCTAAGCACTAATGATAGGTGATGCCCCAAGCCCTGTTCGATCCAATTAACAGTGCAGCCTCTTATTATAAGAAGTTATGGCAATAGAAGGACTACTAGAACCCGAGTATAACACATATTATTAGCTTATTAAACTTCGTTTATATTTCCTATCCTAATGGCTATTTCTTAAACTTTATTATCTACTTAAATATTAACGGCAGCTTCGTCTTTACATTTGTCCTATAGTGCTCACGATATTAGGCCTCGTGTTACTAAGAGTACTTGGGTCGACGGTTGTATTATAGTACTTATATAAATTCATACTCTTTTAGTAAAACCCT
>Ga0307515_10008320_pt1 | contig 20246 bp, 11 predicted proteins | sample 17_EM_MG_FD_194513 | JGI IMG/M metagenome (GOLD analysis project Ga0307515, IMG submission 194513) | Populus trichocarpa ectomycorrhiza microbial communities from riparian zone in the Pacific Northwest, United States - 17_EM | ecosystem: Host-associated > Plants > Roots > Unclassified | place...
GGGCCGGGGCCGCGCCCCCCCCCCCCCCCCCCCCCCCCGCGCCCTTAATGATTATCATCATCAGGCCATCATCATCAGGCCAGTGGTAGCTTTGCCATTAGTAACGAGTTCATTTATGGAGATTGCCAGGAAACTGTAAGAAAAGCCGAGGCATTAATTTATTCAGATGAGAGAGTTAACTTCTACACAAACAGTACAAGGCTTCAATGCTGTGTTGACATTAAAAAATTGTTATTGTTTATATAAATATAAAGCAACGTGGATCGAAGCAGTATAAGTATAATGATATCTAGCTCTTAACAGAAAGAATTGTAAAAGTAGCGGAAGAAGGATGGGGTTATCTTTTTGCTATGATGTATTTAACATTAAAGAAATAGTTGGAAAAAAAATTATCAGCATAAATTTTAATGGGGCTACAGGCCATGAAGAGCGAGCACCTGGCACTGGCGCTATGCACATAAGGACACCAGGCGCAGGCTGCCCGGCCCTTGCGCGAGGCAGACCCGAGGGCCACTGGCGCTTGGGCGGCTCCAATGCACATGGCAGATCTCAGCACCACCTGACATTTGGGTCTTGGCAAAGGCCCGATTGACTATGGCAGCCCCAACACCATGTGGCGTTAGGGCAGCACAAGCGCCAAGTTTTCGCTTCTCATTGTTATTATAATATTATTATTTATAATAAAAATATTAATATTATACCACAACTGATAATATTTTTAGTATTCAAACTATTAATTATAAATAAAATAATAATATTTATAACACAAATAATATTATTTTTTATATGAATATTTTAAATTTTAGTAAAAATAATAATATTTTTAATGCAAATACTATTCATTATAATAAAATAATAATATTTGTAACACCAATTATACTATTTTTAAGAATAACACTTTTAATTATAAGAAAAATTAAAATATTTATAACACAAATTATACTACTTTTACTATTAATACTTTAAATTATAATAAAAATAGTTATAACACAAATAATACTATTTTTTATATTAATACTTTTAATTATAATAAAAAATAAAATATTTAAAATCCTTTATCATGACCCAATAAAATTGGGTCACGCAAAACCCATTGAGCTTGGGTGCTGACGTCGGACCCAAGACAATGGGTTCTCCTTCAAACCCAAGCGTCAGGTGCCCCACATTGAGCGGGCACGGGCTGGCTCACCCCAAGCGACCACCATCGGCATGTGGACAGGTGCTGCTTGGCTCACCCCAAGCACCCCTAAGCGCCACCGGACACTCGGGTCAGTGTGCTAGGGTGGCGCTTGAGCAGGGCCACCCAAGCGTCAGGTGTCCGCTTGCCATTGTTATTATAATATGATTAATTATAATAAAAATATTATTATTTATACCACAAATGATAATATTTTTAGCATTCATACTAATAATTATAAATAAAATATTAATAATTATAGCACAAATAATACTATTTTTATATGAATATTTTAAATTTTAATAAAAATAATTATATTTTTAACGCAAATACTATTCATTATAATAAAATAATAATATTTGTAACACAAATTATACTATTTTTAAGAGTAATACTTTTAATTATAATAAAAATCAAAATATTTATAACACAAATAATACTATTTTTTATATTAATACTTTTAATTATAATAAAAATTAAAATATTTATAACACAAATAATACTATTTTTTTATAGTAATACTTTTAATTATAATAAAAATTAAAATATTTAAAATCTTTCATCAAGACCCAATAGAATTGGGTCACGCAAGACCCATTGAGCTGGGTTATGACGCCGGAGCCTAGATAATCAGGTCTTTTGCCATGACCCAAGCGTGCTGGCTCTCCCTAAGCCACCCCATCGCCACGTGGCACTCGGGTTTGTACGTGGGGCGGGCGCGGCTAGGCTCCCCCAAACATTTCTAAGAGCCACATGGCGCTCGGGTTTGATTGCTATGGAAGGGTCGCCTAGCGCCACCTGGCGCTAAGGCAGACCAAACGTCAAGTGTCTGCTTCCCATTGTTATTATAATATTATTACTTATAATAAAAATAGTATTATTTGTGTTATAATTATTTTTTTTTATTATGATTAAAAGTATTAATATTAAAAATAATATTATTTGTGTTATAATTATTATTTTTTATTTGATTAAAAGAATTAATATTAAAAATAGAATTATTTTTGTTGTTATTATTATTATTTTTATTATGATTAAAATAATTATTTTTATTTTTATTATAATTAAAAGCCTGGACGCGTCCACCCCCAACTCCAAGCTGGGGATGGCCATATCCACCCCAACCTCCAATTGGGCTGGACGCGTCCACGCACACACCCCAAGTTTGGCTTGGGCCTGGACGAGTCCACGCCCACCCTAGTTGGGGCTAGACGCGTCCACGTCCAACCCTAATTTGGGCCGGACGCTGCCACACCCAACTTGGGGTTGGGTCTGGACATGTCCACAGCCAACCCCAAGTTGAGTTTGGACACTTCAACGCCCACACCCTAAGTTAGGTTGGACGCATCAATGTCGAAGCCCCTGTTAGGTCTGGACACGGCCGCGTCCACTCCAATTTGGTTGAGCTAGACGTGTCCACGCCCAACCCCCAGTTGGGTCTAGACGCATCCACACTCAACCACATATATGTTAATATAATAATGTGTGTTATAAATATTATTTTTTCTCTTATAATTCAAAGTGTTCATACCAAAAATATTATTATTTGTATTATAAATATTATTATTTTTATTATAAGTCAAAGTATTGATATAAAAAATATTATTATTTGTGTTGTAAGTATCCTTGAAATTCTTAATATAATTATTTATGTTATAAATATCATTATTTTTATTATAATTCTAAATATTCATATAAAAAATAGTATTATTTGTGTTATAAATATTATTATTTTTATTATAATTAAAATAATTTTAAAATTTTAAAAATTATTATTATTATTAGTATTAGTTTTAAAAAATATTACTTTTTATATTATAAATTTTTTCAATAATTTTTATAAAAATAAAAAATAAACCCGTCGCGCAGCACGACTTCAACTAGTTTCGGCTATACGAGCTTCCAACTTGCGTGTAGATGAAATGACTGTTAGGTTACCTATGTGAGTGGAGAGATGCTTCAAAAAAAAAAAAAAAAAAAAAACCCTTATACCTACCTCGTCTAGGTTTTGTGTTTAAAATTATACAGGTACATGGCAAACAATGGTTGAATTTTTTATATTCATACTCTATTTATTATTTATTAAATACAAATTTATAAATTATTCATCCAATTTCAAGTATTAAATGAATATTCATTATCTATTAGTATTTACTAATCAATAAAACATAATAGTTAATATATATATGTGTGTGCGCGCGCGCGCGTGTATTAAATGATAAAATGATAAATATTATTCATATATGTGTATATTTTGTGTCAATATTGACGTATGTATATATCATATTGTATTAAAAAAATTTAAATATTCTACAAATATAGTTATATAATTTAAATATATATTTCGGGTTTGATACAGGTATTTTTTGGGTTGAGTTTGATAATATTTATACTCTATATATTATCAACTGGATCCAAAAGATATCCACCTTTTTCAGATAAAGTTAATTTGATATCCATCACTTTTAGATTAAACTAGTTTTGTTACTCGCGTTTCGCCGCGGGTCAAATAAAGTTTTTTGGCAAAAAAAAAATAAATATATAAGCTTTTTAAATTTATATTTTTTAAAAAATTATAATTATAAATCAAAAAACCAATGAAAACTATTTGTGTTAATGAATGCAAAAAACAAGGTTTTAACACGTCTATTCAACTCATCTGATTGCAAGTCGAATAATTTTTTTCCAACGCAAAAGAATTAATATGTAGGTGTTATTAATGTATTTTTTTACATCAAGTAAAAAATATAACCGTGAATTATAAAGTCAATACTTACATATAATAAAATATAATAAATATCATATGTATTAATAAAAATATGTAAGATCTCAAACTAATTTTTAACAAAGCTGAAAAATGAAACAATGTTGCAATTGCTACAGTGAAACACCATTTTCTTAGTCTGTGTAGAATAAATTTTCAAAAATAAAAAGTGTAAAGAAAAAAAAACATCAAAAAACAAATTACAAAAGAATTAAAAAAAAAGAACATAAAGAATGGTATAAATAGGTCAAGTGTAAACAATAAAAAAAAATATTTTTTTCCAAAAAGAAGTGTTAAGGAAAAAAAACTAAAAAAATTAAAATCATGAAATTGGCATGCATGTTATAGTTTTTTTTTAAAAAACAGGTACCAGGTATGTAGGCTGCTTCAATGTATTATTCTACATGAAAAAATAAAAGTCCATGCAATCATCTAGTAAGTAAATCGATAATCATTTATGTAACTAAAAAAATTATTAACAATAATCAATAAAGAAACTGTAAAGATGATATATTTATTTGATTATGTTTACTAAACCTGGACCAAAAGTCATGATTGTTTACTCTTTAAGGATAATGCGGTAATTATTCTGTTATTTATTTTTTATTTTTAAGAAATAAAGTATTGCATTAAAACGCAGAAGCAGCTGGCGAGAATGTCAAAATACAAAATCTGCAATAAGATCAAGTTTAGCGGAATATCTAACAAATGAGATGGGCAACAAGACCAAGTTACCAAAAGCAAAACAACAGCCAAAAGATGCAACTTTGTCGCCACACAAACTAGAGTTGCCAAGCAATAATTCCAGGGGATACTTCCATAAAACCAAACTTCTACCTCGTACGTTACTGATTCTTTCCTCTTCTTAGCCAAATCAATACTAACGTCTTGATCAGACAATGCAACACACAACTTGAAACATCAACCCCTCCCTAGGCCTCCTCATATTCTCCAGAGAAATGAAAGAGAATGCAGGATGGTATGGAGTTAAACCAGATTACTCCTTAACTCTTGCTGGAGTCGGCCATGGCCTCTCAAGAAATCAACCTTTAGCATCTTAACAAGCAGAAGAGCAGCATCGCCTCCACACATAAGAACAGAGAAACTAGATCAGTCAATTTATATAAAGCAATACCATCAAGAACCCCCTGAACAACATCCCATTTCCACCAGGAGTCACAATCAGGACTAAAACAAAGAGGACCCACATAACAGTTGGATGATTCAAAACCACGCAACAAAGTTAGTTGATCTTCGGACTCCCTGTTTAGCCAGGTGATCTGCCATGAGATTATTCTCACGATAAACATGAGTGAAGGTGATTGAGCCAGCAACGTATGAAGTCAAAATCTCTTGAATGAGGAGAAAAGCTTGCGGTGCATCCAAGGCCTGTTATTAGGGTTCTGCATCCAGCTAAAATAATAAAAAGATGGTGCTGCTCCTAAACAAATTAAGAATGATAAATTAATCATGTGTAATTAAAGCATCCTACCCCTCAAATAATTATTCAACCCTAAACATATTTTATCATAGATGGACTACAGTGAAAAACTCACAACCAATAATATTTTAATTGATTAACATTCCTATACATGCCCATGCATAAGTCCAAACCAATGGTGGAAAAATCTTGACGTCGAAGAAAAGGATGCCTGTCCTGTGTATACACGGGGGGGAGAACTGAAACCCATTTGCCAAGGTAACTTAATTATTGAATTAATTGATTCCCTCTATTTGAGGCAATGCAACTGAGAGACAAATCAGGGCCTCACAGAAGCCAAGAACTTGAACTCGACAGATAATACATGCATGCCTAGGAAGAAGGGATAGAACCATATCCATGGCACCTAGCAAGATCACTCACCACTTAGACCACAACCCTCCCAGTATTTGATCAGGGGAAGGAAAGCAGGATAATATACTGTAAGGTTGCAAATTAGCAAGACGTCAAAAATGATTTGATGTGCTCATAACCTGTTAAAAATGAACAGGGTTATTGGGTAAAATTATAAATAAAATATTTAAGAAATAATTTTTTTATTATTTTTTTGTGTGAATGATAAGAAAAGTCTTGAGCAATCTTTATTTTATATTTGAGGTATTTTACTAAGTGGGTCAATCTTATAATTGAAATATAATTGACAAATATATTTTATTTATTTTTAATTTTTTTTATTAAATGAAAATATTGAATTATTGTAAAAGTTGCCCATATATTAAGTCCGACACTCAATTATTCTCAACGATGACATTAAGTTAGACAGCTAACAAATACTTCCAGCTTATTAATTCCTGCTGGTTTCAAGGGGCCGTCAAAATTCTTCTCTGCGATCGTTAAATAAATCTTCGTACAAAGATATTAAGTCAACTATTGTTCTTCATTTGTTTCAACTAAATTCCTTTTACATGTGAAGATCGCTGTCGGGCCGGAAATTAAATACAGAACCACCATCTCCGATCAATGTATTCCAGTCTGTTTTTTGTGTACATACGGTTGTTCAAGGATGTTGAGCCGATGTGGTCCAACAATTAGCTGGCCATGAAATTAATATGGAGACAGGGCCAGCTGATGCGCTAGCCAGCCACAACTCTAATGTCATGGTTTTACAAATTAATCATTGTTTTGTCCTTAGATTTGAAATACACTTATAAATTAGTCCCTTCATGTTTAAAATACATATGAACGTTGGTTTTTTCTTAAGATTTCCAATTGTAAAACTCTTTCAAAAAAAGAATTATTGTTTCCAGTTTGATTTCAAAACCATGAAACCCGAAAAAACAGCTGCTCACTCCTTGATAATATAATTATCAGCAAGAATCGAAGAGACTAAGTTATAACCTGATCCTTTCAATAGATCTCAAGTTTGTTTTTCTGTCTCTCTTTTTGATATAAGATGATGAGGTTATTGCTTCATGTCATTCGTTGCAGATTATGTGTGCTTATTCTTCCATGGGCTGTGAGAAGCAACTTGATTTATTTCTTGGTTGCAGAAAGGTTATTGGCAAGGTTTCTGCATTGAACTGATTACATTCCATCCGTTTTCCAACTATTTATGAATGCAATCATTGTTTAATCCTGTTAAAATGGTTTCCTTCTGGTTATGGTCGACATAAAGCTCACCAGCTATGGATTATGGCCTAAATTCAGCTTAATCTCGTTTTGGAAGTTCCTTCATTTTTCCAACTGGCAAGTTGATATCGGGATTCTAATATCACGTTTGATTTGATGCAGACCAGTCTCATATACAAGCTTCGCCAGATTTATGCCCGGCGGAGTAAATTTTGTTAACCATATTTCCTGGATCTGTATGTCATTGCTTGATAGTATCTTTGATTATAATTTTCTTATATGTACAGTAACAATTGAACTGAGAATTTACATTTGTACATCGTTCCATACTCACGGGAATGCATTTGTTATTTCTTTGCATGTGTGCGCAACTCTCAAGTCTCAATTCCAACGTACAACCTGGGCTAAGTTTCATGTTAAACTGGGTGAAAAACAGATCAACTGGCGACCTAGTCCACTTGGTCAAAAGGTCGGTGATATAAACTTACGCAACTTTTCAACAGATTGCATACCATCGAGTAGCGATATAAACTTGCAACCATCATTAAACTAAAATCTAGAAGAAAGAACCATAAAATTTTGGCTTGGAAAATGAGAACTATTATCAGTTATCACAAGAAATCAATCTTCTACAATCAATCAGAACTACAAAATGTGTAACTGATCCGTACATGCTTGAGCTACAAGAGTTGTCTGAACCAAGCAAGTCAATATTGTGGCAAAAATTGCCAAATTCTCACTTTGCGAATCTAACTGCTGTCATCACATAAAGGATTCAAAACGCAGGGAACTGTATTTTGCTAATCTCACTTTTAGGATGCAGAAAGTGCCATGCGGCTTGGAAACCAAAGACCACAAGATTGAACGGCAATTGTGCCAAACTCTGTTTAAATTTGTCCAAGGATAGCATCTTCAATGGGTCACTGCATTAAAGGAAGTAGCACTCTCATTTCTGCTCCATTTCCATTTGACAAATAATATATCTTCTTCCAGCTCTCCTCTGAGAATGCTTCTCGAGGTAATAATCTTTGCCTGCCAAAGTTAACAAATAAAACCAAGTCAGAACTGCATCAAGGAGAAAGTATTTGGCAAGTTCTGCATTATCTATAAGAATCCAGCCAGTTGAATGAAAGTGTGCTTCATCACTGATATAGTCTACCCGGCAATCATATGCATTCCTCTACATACCTAAGGTAGTAATGGCAAACAGCAGCTGCTTCATCTAAACCATATCGTGTTAAATTAACACGAGCATCTAAAGGGACATCTGGCAAATCCTTGCGCAACTTTCCAACTGCTGTTGAATGAGAAAAGGCACCCACCATCATGCTATTATGCATCATAGACCTAAAAGCATTTACCTGCAAGAGATGTATAATGTTATGGAGTGACGTTCAATGAACTCCAACCAGCAGTCATTGATTCCAATAAATTAACTATCCAGAAGAATAAGAAAAGTGTGTGCAAGATGTCCACGGTGGAAGAAAACTAAATCTCAAGGACCAAATCCTCATTGCATGGAAAAGGATGATCAACATCCTAAGAATATGAGTTCTCTTCAAGGGTACATCCACAACATACATGTGCTCATTTCAACCCAAAGAGATTAGAATAATTTTAGGACTTGACAAAGATGAGTAGTATTTGATACTGACCAATCAAAGAGCATTGTAAACAGGAAAATTTTCCAGGAAGAGCTTAACACGACACCAATCAAAGACTTGACAAAGATGAGCATTTGATACTGACCATTGCAAGTTCTCTAGCATGTACTGGTCGACATGAGCGCATAGTTACTGGTTCCTCATACTCGCTGAACGTAAACCAGTTATTATACTGGAGAAAAAGTGATAGCAACAATTAAAAAAAGATACATCAATAACTATGGAATGACTCTGGTGGCATTCTTAAACTTAATTCATTTAAAGAACTAAATGAAATGATGTGGGAATTTGATTCTAGAATCTGTCTCACTTGATCAATAGCAAAGAGGACAGGAATATCCTTCACAAGTGATAACTCTTTCCTCAAGCGAAGCACAACCCCAACAGCTGCATGTGTTTGCTTGATTCCTATTTGAACCAGGTCATACAAAGTCGAGCTTTCAGGCACTGGAACTGAATCGACTCCTTTTAACAATCCAATTCCAGCACCCTCTCCAAGTGGAACAGGATCAAATATATGGCATGGCAATTGCTTCAAGAGAGATTCATTGTATTTTACAAAATCCTGCAAAGAAATAAACAGTATGAAAAATACAAGATTTTCAGTACATTGAGCATAGCAAGACAAATGGAGAAGAAAACAACAGAAAAGTTAACAGCAAGAACATTCGCACATTCTGAAGAATCATTTGTAGAAAAGAGAATCAGAATCATGGATTATCTTTCTGTTTTAGGAGGGGGGATTGGACCTAAACATGCTTCATGAGTAACCTTGGATTGCCAATCACTGATTTTTGGAACTCAATTACATAAACTGCAAACAAAACAAAGAAGATATGGACCTGCCTGTTTTCTTACATTTTCCAAGCAAAAACTAATGTCATGATATCAACAATTTGTTACCAAAGATAATAGCAGTTCAGCAGATCATACCGTGCATACTTCTTCAATCACATTCATTTGATAAAATAGATGTTAAAAATTCTTACCTTGATAGCATTTTCTGCCTGAATAGGTGTATCCCAAAGACCAGTAATTGGGTTTTTATAGAAATATCCACCATGAGTCCACTCCCGTCCTCTGGGAACATAAAACACCAGCCAACCTTCTTCACGAGCCCAATGAACAAGCATCGCAAGCGTGATACTCTTCCCGCAGTTAGAAGGACCATCTAATACAATTTGCTTTCTAACTTTCAGACCTGTAAAAAGAAATTCATCAACTTACAGCAATCACAGACCTCTCACATCATTTATCTTATCAATACACAACAAAAGCAGCTATCTCTTTGCAACTTTACAGATAATTACCTAACCACACACCTACTTGTACACGTCAAATCATAAGGGATAGGAGTACTCATTGAAGCCCTACTCAAAATATTTTCAATAACATACACACTACACACTAAGAACTAGAATTACCCACATCACTAAAAAATCAAAACTATCTCCAAGTAGCTTTAACCATATGCAAAATTGAGCAAATACTAATGATATCATTCTACCAATGGCTTATCAAACCCAAAACATTATAACTATAGTAACAAAAAACCGTACCTTTACCATCAGAAGAGAGCAAAGGAGGATCAACAATACGTCTAAAATTATCACGAAGATCCAGAAAACTTTGTCTAACAAGCAAAGCACTCCTCATTGATTCCTCAAACTCCTTAACCATCCCCATTGGCAATCCCTCTGGCAACATCTGGTTCAGCTCCTTCTCTCTTCAAATCCCAAAACACAAAAACAAAATCCTAATTCAGCCTAATAAACACACATAATGACTCCATTTTTACATATATATCACATTCAACAAAACAAAAACAAAAAACCGATTAGAAGTTACATTAAAATGAACCCAATTCAGCTACATTAAAAGGAACCCAATTCAGTAACATTATCAAAACCCAATTCAAAAACACATAAAAAGCCACAATATTTACTTAACTAAAGACATTAACAGCTAAACAAATACCCGAATTTGAAGTAAGAACAAGTGTCTTTGCGTGAGAGTCTAGAGAGAGAACTGATATTAGTAAACAAAGGTCTCCCATTAGGACCAGCATTAAGTGAAGGGTTCTTCTCGTCTTGAGCAAGAAGGCGAGCACGAAGCACTCTTTCATCAGTAGTCTCTTTGGCGTCAGATACAGCAGTTTTTGAATCATCAAGGCCAGATCTTTTTGGGTTCTTTTTGGGTTTTTGATTGTCGGCTTTGTTGTTGTTTCCTTTTGGAGCTGATGATTTGCCTGATTTTGAAGAGAAGTGATTGTGAAGTGGTGATTGAGGGATAGCAATGATGGGTTTTGGATTCCATTTAGGGTTTTTCAGTGAGGATCTCGCAAGAAACCTCAACATTTCTGTGTTTTTGGGATTTTGCTTCTGTTCTGTCTTGGTGAGGTTTTGGGTTTTTTGAGGTTTCTGTGTTGTGTTCAAGACAAGGAAGGTTATGGAAAGGTATTATTGGGGTTGTTTTGGGCTTATGAAGTCATGGGCCTTTTTTGTTGGTGTAGAGCCCAAACTTAACTCTCGGCCCATATTGGCTCGTAAAGTTTTTACAAATTAAACTAAACCCTAATGTTTTTAACTTTTATTTAACAAGAAGAAGAGCCCACCATAGGTTGATAAATTCTGGAAATCACTTGATGCTGCGTGCAATTTACTGCTTGCTGAATCCTCCAATGCACTATATATGGTTCAATGATTGTTTTAATCATAGTTTAAAACTCCTATTCAGAGTCGATCTAGGTTAAGTTTTGAAAATCAAAAAATTTAAAATTAAAATTTAAAATTAATATATATTTATATTCTTTATATCGGTTTAATGCATTAAAAGATATTATAATTTCATCAATTTATTACCATAATAGAAAATCAATCCATTAAACATTACTTCTTTGACCTGGAACAGGGAATTGTTATATCAATTATTGGTGGACCAATGAATTATTGATGACAATATTAATACCGACCCAGTAGAATTCTTACAATAAAACCATCTCCAAATGGAATAATTTCGTCAAATGTCGGCATAAATAATGATCTTTCAATTTTGTTTTTTTTCTTAAGTTGATTCATTAGAATTAAAGCAAAGCTCATATGATCATATATGTTGGTTGTTAGATTATAGCAGCTCTCCATATTTAATTAGTTCCCATACTAATGGGGTGTTTGGAGGCATGAGTGTGGTTGCAGTTGTTTTTTAAAACTATTTTTTAATAATTAATATTTTTTTATTTTAATTTTTATATCAAAAAATCATCTCAACTCAATAGAACACACCCCCTCAAGTGAAAGCTCTTTAGACTTGAAACTTGCACAAACTCACACTATTAATTTTTATTAAATAAACACCCCCTCAAGTAAAAGTTCTTTAGGCTTGAAACTTGCACAAATTCACACTACATTGTTCTTAATTTTTATTAAATAAATAGAGATAATAATATTTGAACTCCTGACCGTTTGATTATCAAGGCTCTGATACCATATCAAAAAATCATCTGAAGATATGATTTATATTATTCTTTAACATACATCAAAATAAAAAATATAAAAAAATAATTTTAAATAAAAATAAATAAATTTTAACAAATTTCTAATCGGACCACACTTCGGAGAATAAACTCAACATAAGTCTACAAGAAGATCATAGGGCCGGCGGGGTCATAATCCTAGGGGGGGGGGTCAAATGCAACCAGGCTGATCAGTGACTTTGCTTATTAATATCAAAGTGATGACCTGAGAATGGCCGAAAGGTGTCCTTCTTTAACCACTCTCTACCCTTTTTGAAGAACTTGCAAGAGATTACAGACAAAAATCTCCAAATACGTTATTTTCAAACCAAAATCATACATTTATAATTGAGGAGAAGTTTGCAAGGTTAGTGGGCACACATTTATAGCAGCATTCATAACCACAGAAATGTTGAATATTGAAGGCCATGAATGTCGTCGGTGTCCAATCTCCATCAGTGTTAAAAATATATACATACATGGCGCACAAGCAATTGCTCCACACCTGGTCCATATATAAACATTTGTGCCTTCATTGTCAAAGAAAGAGGCACTGCCCTTTTTGGCTGAGCCTCATCGGCCGATTGATTTTTTCTTTTTAATTTTTGGCTTAATCTTGGTTTGAAAATGTGTATGAAGTCTAGTCTGCTAAAGCTCTCTCTCCCTCTGCCATGATAGACAACTCCTTCTACCTAATTTTTCTTTGCAAAGAGTAGTTTTTCTTTTATTTAAAAAAGAATATATATATATATATATATATATATAAGCATATTGACTAGAAAATATACCTAAATTATTATATCTTAAATATTGTTTTTTTAAATAACACAGTTTTATAATATACGCTGGTTGTACATACGCCATGCACCCACCTAAACATGTAGATACGATTTTCGTGTATAATCAAATTAAATTGGAAAAAACTCTTTCCCTCCTTTTTTTTTTCTTCCTTCCTCCTTCTCCTCTGGACCGATCTCTCTTCTCTGCTAAAGCTCTCTCTCCCTCTACCATGTTAGACAACTCTTCCTTTCTCCACCCCATCTACCTAATGTTCTACCTAAGAGTTGCCTAAGCAGATCTCCATTATATATTCTCTTGGCATTGAACTTCTGTCCTCGATCGAGAGGTCACTGCCAATAAGTGAGTCCCATCCGCAAGCAGCACTTTAATTTAGGTCCCTTGATCGAACTGTATAACATATAACGAACAAACAGTACTTCTCTTGTCCATTCATTTGGCTAAGAATACAGACACATAACAAATTGATGAGGACTCCCATATTTAAATTGAGATTGAATTTCGATGAAGGATAACTTATTTATGCGTAGACAGAAAGTATATTCTCTGAGTTTAGGGTTCATCATGAGTTAGACAAGAGATTGATATATAAAGTCCAGATATATATTTTCAGGATTTGTATAATTTGTATGTATTATTGTCATTAATTAGAAGTACTTAAGGTATCTTTGAATCAGAGATTAAATCTTTTTTTCTAAATGATTTTAAAAATATGTTTCCGTTTAGAAGAATTTAATTATTAGTTTTATTTGAGTTTAATTATTAGTTTTATTTGAGTTTTGATTTTAAGATTTGAATCTAAAAAATTCAGAAAGAAAACAAAATCTTCTTAATCACCGGATTAATCTATTAAAATACATATATTATAACCATCTAGGTGATGGTCCAGTGGTAAGAGTTTGGGACCAAGAGGTTTGCTCCCTCTGTGGTCTCAGTTTCGAGCCCTGTGGTTGCTCATATGATGGCCACTGGAGGCTTACATGGTCGTTAACTTCAGGGCCTGCAGGATTAGTCGAGGTGCGCACAAGCTGGTCCGGACACCCACGTTAAACTAAAAAAAAAATACATATATTATTTGTGAAATTATTTCCATTCTTAATAGACTTTCTCACTTATCATGTAGTTAGTTAACTAATTAAATATTGGCCTCAAAATTATATATGGAACCTAAAGCTTGACTTTGTAGCCTGTAGGTCCTTTGACTCATCACCATCCATGGAACTCATGATACGTACAGTCCACGTTCTCTTTACATTCCCTATAAAACCACCCCCAAAGCTCCCATATTCAAATCTCAAATCCAAAAACAACAAAAGCAAAACGCAATCACCCCTCTCTTTCTTTCTTCCCCTAAGACTACATCGATCTCTTTGTTCTTTAAAACTGGAAACCAAGCGAGCAAGCCTGGAGGAGATCGAAGGAGAACATAACAAGAGGGTTGTGGTAGCCCTGTATGATGCCCTAGTCAACAAAGACATCGAAACGGCACACCGCTTGCTAGCACCTGACCTAGAGTGGTGGTTTCATGGTCCACCAATTCACCAACAACATTTGATGAGCTTACTCACTGGCCAACCACCATCTTCATCTTCGTCAGTAAGACCGAACAACAACTCCTTCATCTTTCAGTACCCCCTCTCCAATGTTGTCGCCTTTGGATCAATGGTCCTTGTTGAAGGGTTTAACAAGGATTGGAATGTTTCGTGGGTTCATGCATGGACTGTCACAAATGGGATCATTACCCATGTTAGAGAATACTTCAACACTTCTGTTACTGTCACCCGTTTTGGAGATGGAGGGTCATCAATATCATCATCACCGGCGATTAGCACTTCTCAGTCTAGGGCTAGTTGCCAAAGCGTTTGGCAAAGTAAGGTCTCTGATAACAAGTCTGTGCCTGGTCTTGTTTTGGCACTCTAATTAACGAGTGATTAGTTTTCATGTTCCTGGACTGTCATTCAAAATAATATATATATGTATATCAGTATATATCTTAATTAATTATTAAATTACTTATAATCAATGTTCATGGTATCTTAATTCCCATTTCTTGTCAAAAAATTAAAAGAATATAACTCTCGTTTGCCAAAAATAGTGTACAAGACAAGGTGTGGGGGAACTAAAGGTACGTAGAAATTGGAAGGAAGATGAAAATAATTAATTTCACCATAGTTTTAATCAAGTTAAAAAAATATTTAGTTTTAAATTTAGCGGGGCTGATGACAACTTCGGCAATGAATTCAAAACTCTAAAGTTTTGAATTCATTTTCCAAGGCAAGTACCTTGACTAGAGTTATATATATATATATATATATATATATATATGATGAAGTAAAAAAAAATTAAATAAACTCATAATTATTTAGTTAATAAAACTATCGTATCATATCAAATAATTAATTTAATTTAAAAATTTAAATTATTAAATAAGATTTTAAAATAGTTGATATTACTTTTAAAAAAATAAAATAAGCAAAAAAACTAGCTAATTTGGTCCGAGTTAATCCGCTAACCTAATCGATCCAAACTTAACTCAATTAAAAACTGATCCTTAATTTATTGATTTTTTCTATTATCAAAATAATATTATTTTGATATTTTTTTAAAAAAAATTTAAAGTCGTGATCCAAACCTTACCACTATAAGCAAAACAACATTCATAATTAACCCGGAGGATTGAAAGAGGTTCACTCCCATTCCCCCAAGTTAACCAAAAAAAATACACATTTGTTTGTGGGAAATTATTATTATTATTATTGCTTTATAAAAAAATGTTAATAAAATAAAAAATTAGAAAAATCCTGGTGAGTCCAATATTAAGTTTTCAAAGTTTAGCCCATGCTAAAAGCCAGAAGCCCAAAACATAGTTGACTCCAGCCCAAATAACTGCAACCACACTAAAAAGCCCAAATATATAGTTCGGGCACGGTCTGTCCTAATTCCTAAAACAGACTCTCTTTCCCTCCCCTCCCCTTTCCCTCTTCTCTCTTTCTCAAAAACCCAAAATTTCTCAGTCTCAGTCTCAGATTCTCTCTTGCCTTTTTTTTTCAGCGAAGATGCTAACAGGAGACATACCACCGAACCAAACAATTTACGTTAAGAACCTCAACGAGAAGGTCAAGAAAGAAGGTATATTGTACTTGCTTTACTTTAACGTTCTTCCTGTTTTTCTTACTGAGTTTGAGTAACTAAAACCCTAAAAAATCTCAACTTCACTATTGTTTTTTCTTTCTAGGCAATATGTAAGTCGACCCATTTAAGCTAAAAGCAGTTTTAATTGATTTTTCTAGTAGATTTCTTCTTAGGGTTACTGAAAGTGAAATCAGGTTTAGAATATTAGGGTGGAAGTAGCTTAAAAGAGCTGTTAAAGGAAGATATTTGGTCAATGAGAAGTGGAGAATATGGTGATTTTTTTTGTGATTTTGAAGTATTTTAGCTTAATTGTGTTAGGTTTTTGACGGGTTTTTTTGGTGGGTAGAGTTGAAGAGATCACTTTATTGTTTGTTCTCTCAATACGGGAGGATTTTGGATGTTGTTGCTTTGAAGACGGCAAAGCTTCGAGGGCAAGCATGGGTTGTGTTTAGCGAAGTGACGGCTGCAAGTAATGCTGTGCGGCAAATGCAGGGTTTTCCATTTTATGATAAACCTATGGTACGTTTTGAGATGCTTGGTCAGTAAGTCTTCAACTCTTTGTATTTGATAATGCATCAGCTATGGTATGTTATTTCAATTCCTTTTTTAAGTTTGTGTAATGTAAAGAATTTTATGTTTTATTATCTTCACGTTTTTAAAGATACAATTTTGATGGATTATTAAGTTGTCTATACAATTGATTGATTTGCAACTAGTTTTGGATGTGATATTGTGACCGTCAATTATAACCTTTGTGCTTGTGCTGTTCAGTTTTTGTTTTGGTTTCATCATCAAGCTTTTGTTTGCTTGTCATGAACAAGCATAACAGGGGAATGGTAATTTTGCACTAGCTGTCTTCTAAAACTATGGTTGGAAAATGAATGGTTCTGGTTGAGTGAGCTGTAAGAGAAGCCATGAGATTTTTTGTGGTTAATAATTGGGCCATTGTGATTCTTAAACTAATAGTTCATTATGTAATGGAAACAAGAAGAAAAAGGGAAAGATTGTGATGTCTTATATGAAGTTTCAATTATGTCCTTCATGGAATTATATTATTTTTCACCTAATAAAATGGTCATAGTTGTGTGATATATTTTATGTTAGTGTAATAAAGAAGGGAGAATCATGCATGTCCTTAATTGACTGCAATTTGATCAAAAAAATTGACCATTGGACTCGTTGAAGCATGCATTCATTGAAGACGGTTATTCTGTGTATTTGTGAATGATACCTTCATTTAGAATCTTAATCAAATTTCTATTTCTTCATTCTATCTTTGTTCCTACTAAATTTTCAATGTGGTAATGTATCTCATTGATTTGGTGCAGCGAATCCAGTATGCAAAAACAATGTCTGATTGCATTACAGAAGCAGAAGGAGTCTATGATCCAAATGCAAAGAAAAAGAAGAAGAACGAAGAAAAAGGTGAGTGCAACTAACTAGCAAGTTATACTTTGATCTTTATTAGACTGGTATGTTTATGTCATAAAAAATTGACCATTCAAATGGAACTCATTACAATGAGTCAGGAAAATAGCTTTGCATTAGGAAATTATAACAAAGAAATATGTTTGAATTCTCCTATGTAAATGCAGTACTGAATGGAAGTAATAGAAATATCCAGTTGGCCATTTCTTTTGACTGCTCAAAAAGGTTTGAAGAACCATTTTTTGAGCAAATTCTTTGTGAAAGAGTCTACCACTGCTTGCTATGTTTGCTGAAACTACATCATTTAATGGTTGATTCAGTTATCTAGTTCCTCACTCAAGCATATGACTGGCCTAAGGAAATATACATGGTTCAAATATAATCTTTTACATGATTCTATTATTGTAAAAGTGAAACCAAATACCAAACTTGAAGCAAGCACTGCCCCTATGAATTTGGTGCTGATACCATGATTTACATGTTTCAGTGGATGCTCCTGTGTAAATTAGGTGGTTTGGACTTCTAGGGTTACGGTTTTAATGGACAAAATCAGAGGAGAAACAAGTTATGTGTGTGCCAAAAGTTCTGGATGTCTAATTTATTGTTTTCTAATAACTTTTGACAACTTAGAAAAGAAAAAAGTAGAGCAGTTTTTGGGCAGTGCCATGTCTTATTGAAATGGGATTTAAATTCTGGCACAGGACCAATGTTCTGTTTTGACTTACTGTTAAGTGGATTATGTTTTAATTTTTATTCAGTGATGCTCCTGCTATTCTATTATCTGCAAATAATTTAACACATGCTTTCCTCTTCAGCTGAAAGAAAAAGACGTGCTGAAGAATCCCAGCAATCAGCTCCAGCTAATGGTAAACCTGCTGAAAGTAACGGGGGCCCGGTAAGTCATATTTTATGCTTCTCTCCACCATATTAACTTGCACACTTGCATACATGTTAATGTTCTTAAGAGTTGGGCAAATACTTAGGTCATGTGTGCAGTATTCATGTGTTTCATTTGCATGACTATGAAAAGTGTTGAAGATGATTGCATGATAATTGTTTGAAGCAGTCAGTGTGCATTGATCTCATTACTGGGATTAATGCACCTTTTGTGTGTATTTCATCTGTTCACCCCAACTACTTCTTTTGGAAAAGAAGAGTGAATTCTCCTATTTTATTTGATCAATTCTTGCTTATTATGTCCTGTCTCTGTCTATGATGTGTAGACTTCTTTCCGCCATGGAAACCAGGGTGCACAAGAAACAGCTCCGCCAAATAATATATTGTTTATTCAAAACTTGCCCCATGAAACCACTAGCATGATGTTGCAAGTGCTCTTCCAGCAATACCCAGGATTTAGGGAAGTCCGAATGATTGAGGCGAAGCCAGGTATTGCATTTGTGGAATTTGAAGATGATGTGCAATCCTCCATGGCCATGCAGGCCCTTCAAGGTTTCAAAATTACTCCCCAGAACCCCATGGCTGTTACTTATGCCAAGAAGTAACCGGCCTTTGTTATGAATCAATTGCCTCCTTCACTTCTTGCCTCAAATGTTACTCGTGGATGCGATGATTGAAGAGTTTTATGAATACTGTAGCAATGTAGAATTTTGAAAACTAATTGTAGAATTTCACTTCCAATTTGATTGATGTTTCACTACTCATTGTTTATATCCTATCTAGTGATGTTGCCAAGTGGTGAGGGCAACTTTCATATATATTTTTATTCTCAACTCGTTGTTTATGCCATATCTGACGATGTTGCCAATCGATGAGAATTTAAGTCTTCTACTCTCATCTTTTATTTTTACAGCAAGATCATGGCCTTATATTTTGAGAGTAGGCATCTTCCTTAGTATGGTTCAGAACTGTTGTGCCGTTGGATTCTGATCCAACTTGCAAAATAGGAATGGAAATGGAAGCCAATGAACTTGTAGTTGAAATTGATTTGGAAAACACAATTAGGGTTTCACCAAAACTTTCTAATGTCTCATTGATGATTCTTTCCATTGTTTATGTGTGTCACTAGCAGAAAAGAAAAGCATGGCTCTCCCAGCTGCGGCCATAATTTAGCCGGGGAGTCTCATATTGCAAATGGAAGATCTGGTCTACTAGCCCGCAATTTGAAGAAAATTGTATTGGATTTGGAATGGAGACTGTGGAGTGGATAGGTCATGTTTGACATTCAACTAACTTAAAGTCATCCACAGGTAACCTGTCGTTCATAAGAAAATTTTTAAAGAACACCCATTTTCAATGGATGAATCTTGTTGCAAAATCAGGAAAACTGATTAGGAGTTTAGAACAATACAAGATTTATAACCGAAGCTTAAGAAAATACATCAAACCAAATCTAATCCCTCTTGTCCAGCAAAGATGTGGCCTTCTCTGTATCATTAGATTTAAATTTTATGAGTTTGTCTTTTATTTTTTCATTCAAATTTAATGTTTTAATCAATACTTATATTTTAATAATATTGGTATTATAAACTCATCTCTATTTATAGTTTTGACATGATAATACATATCATATCATAGGAACCTAAATGAGTCTTGTATTTAAAAATAGTTTAAAAAACTTTATTAAATACTATGATTCAAGAAGTAAGTTGTATTTAAAAGATGATTCGGTAATTAATATTTGAAACTTTAATTGGGATATTTCATGTTTAATGCGTGATTAATATTTTAATTTAGAGTATTTT
>Ga0307515_10008321_pt1 | contig 20243 bp, 12 predicted proteins | sample 17_EM_MG_FD_194513 | JGI IMG/M metagenome (GOLD analysis project Ga0307515, IMG submission 194513) | Populus trichocarpa ectomycorrhiza microbial communities from riparian zone in the Pacific Northwest, United States - 17_EM | ecosystem: Host-associated > Plants > Roots > Unclassified | place...
TTTCAAACAATCTGTAATAGGCGACATGATGGTGCTAAATCCCTTAATAAAACGACGATAGAAAGTCGCAAGCCCATGAAAACTACGAACCTCATGAATAGTCTTAGGTTCAGGCCAATCTACTATCACTTGGACTTTCTGGGGGTCAGCAGAGACTCTTTTCCATGACATTATAAACCTTAAAAAGACCACTTGAATAAGATGATCGAAATGCTCTTCCTTGGTTTTGCTGTAAATTAGAATATCATCAAAGTATACAACCAAGAACTTTCTCATAAATGGCATAAGCACTTGTGTCATTACTCTCATAAAAGTATTTGGTGCATTGGAAAGGCCAAAAGGCATGACTAGCCATTCATATAAACCATCCTTAGTCTTAAATGTCGTTTTCCACTCATCTCCCGTACGGATCCTAATCTGATGATACTCACTCTTCAAGTCAATCTTAGAGAAGATATGGGCTCCTACCATCATATCTAGCATGTCATCCAATCGAGGAATTGGAAAACAATACTTGATTGTAATCCTATTGATGGCTCGACTATCTACACACATTCTCCATGATCCATGTTTTTTAGGTGTTAACAGTGCAGGTACTGTATAATGGCTCAAACTCTCTCGTATAAATCTCTTTTATAACAACTCACATACTTGCCTTTGCAATTCAGCATGTTCACTCGGGTTCATCCTATAGTGAGGCAAGTTTGGTAATGTGGAACCAGGGACAAAATCTATGGCGTGTTGAACATCACGCATAGGGGGTAAAGCATCAGGTAGTTAAGAGGGAAAACATCTAGAAATTTTTTCAACACTTCTCTTACCTCTTCAGGTGGCTCCTCTAAAAAGTCTTCTATAATCTCCTTAGCCACTATAGCAAACACAACAAACTCCTCACAAATCTCCTTATCAAACTCCCTAGGACTTATTATGTTAAGCCCTTCTTCTTTCACTTTATTTTTCTTCTGACTATTATCATTAGACCTTGGAGGTAATCCAATAAGTTGGATTTTTTTACCTTGAAAAGTGAATGAACAAGAATTTGATCATCCAAATATCGTAACGTCCAAATCATATAACCAAGGCCTACCTAATATGATGTGCCCTACATCCATGGGAATGACATCACACCAAATTTCATCATGATAGTCCAAGATCTTTATGGGAAAAAGACATCTCTCTTTGACCGCTATAGATGTATCATTAACCCAAGACACATTATAGGGTTTAAGGTGTGGAACAGACTTTAAGCCTAAGCAGGATACACTACCCGAGGAAACTGTATTGATACAACTACCACTGTCTATGATGATCTTACACCCTTTATCTCCACATTTATGTAAGTGTAAAAAATAACAGTTCTTCTCCAATCCTCAGTTCCTTTAGGTTGTGTTAAAGCACATCTAACCACACCTAACCTGGTTGTCTTGATTTGAGTGAATATAGACCTAACACATCCTAGCAAGTTAGACTCATCCTCCTCATCATTTAGATCTTGAAAATCATCGGGATTGGGTTCATATACCTTATCATCACAATTATCTTCTTCACCCATATCCTCTTGCCCCTTGATGAACAAAGCCTTATTAGGGCAACTAGAGGAAATATGACCAAAACCCTGACACTTAAAACACTGAATTCTTGAGGTTATCTTAAGTGCTTTATGAAAAATACCCTTACCCTTGTCTTCTCTAGGTATCTGGGAACTCAAAGGATTGGGTTTACGAGGTGGGGCACCCAATATAGAGTCATTACTACCAGGTTGGGATCTAGAAGGGGTACTACGAGTGTCCTGACGTCTCGTCCACTGGCTTTTTGTGACCAAGTCATAATTTTGTACTAGGGTTTAAACATTATCAAGGGTGGACACACCTCTAAGCACAACTTCTCTTCTAAGGTCATCATTTAAGCCTTTTTGAAATCTACTTAGGGTCATCACTTCATCCTCCCTAACTGCACACCTCATCCTATACTCATCAAATTGTGCCACATATTCATTGGCAGACTTGCCTCCTTGCCTCAAGTTATTCCACTGGTCCAAAAGATTTCCTCTATAAGAACGAGACAAATACTTTTCTTCTAACTTAGTCTTCATTTCAACCCAATTAGTGATAGGAGGTTGACCTCCCCTATCCAACGACTCTTCTACACTTTCCCAATAGAGTTGAGCGGTCCTACTAAGTTTTATCTTTGCAAATCTTACCCTTCTATTCTCTAATAAATTATATCAGTCAAAGAATTGATCCATGTCACGAATCCATCTATCAAAGATCCATGGGTCAAGTTGACCCTCAAAAGTCGGGGCTTCTACTTTGATACGCCTTATGACTCGCTCGTCAGGGTCATCATAGTCGTAATGGCCTTGATTGTGGTTGTGTTGATGGTTCCTACGATGAATTGGTCTTTGACGGTAATCATTGGAACGCTCACTATCGTTAAGGTCATCAAAGTCATTGTGACCCTGATATTGGTTACGTTGGCGGTTCCTACGAGGAACTGGTCTTTGAGGATTCCTATGGTTGTCACTAGAATGTTCACTCTCATTAGACTGTCTTACTTGCAAAGTTTTTATGGACTCCATCCTCCTAGAAAGGTTGTTCATTTAATTGGACATGTTGCTCATTTCCTTTCTCATAAGTTGTAATTGTTCTTGAATATATCTAAGAACATTACTAGAGTTCGAGCCCATGGTAGCTGTGACTTCTAGATTGTGTACTAGACGACCACTACGTAAATGCATGCAAAAACTAATACTAAGACTGAGATCACAAATAACACTTGCAAGTAAAACGCAAAATAAAATTATAGCTAATAAAAAAAATTATTTTTTAATTTTAATTTTTTTTAATAATTTTTTTATTACTATTATTATTATCTTGGACACTAAGTAATAACAGATTAAACCAGAAAAATACGCAAGTAAGCAATGTAAGTCCTCTAAATGCACACAAGTAATCCAAACACACTATTTTAGTTTTCCCACTAATTTAACTAAGCTCCACAATTAATTAAGAGGATCAGATCTTTAATGGCTCAAAATGGGCAAGCACAAAGAATAATATTAATGTTAAATCTTCGTTTACAAGTGTAAAAGCATACTAGGAATGATGATTTTCAATGGGTAAAAATTCTGACCAGATGATGTGGCAGTGAAGGATTACGTGGCAGCTGAAATGGCAGGATATGCTGGCGAGGCAGATGATGTGCTAACGTGGCAGACGACGTGGCAAGAACTAATGTCGTGGCTGATGACGTGGATGCTCTGACTTGGTGCTGACGTGGCTAGGTTAATTATTTTACTAGCTTTTATTTCTGTCTTCCCTACCTCCTATGATCTATTGCTACTGCTAATGGCGATGGCGCACGAAACGGGGCTTCATGATTCTATTTGAGCCCGTCGGTGCGAGGGTAAGGGATGTGGTGTCGCTGCTAGACGGGGGCCTGTTGATCCGTTGTCGCTGCTGAAGGCGAGGGCACTGTGGATGGTGGCGTTGCGACTGGTGCTGCTGCTGGAGGGTGCAAGTCAGTGGTAGTTACGGCTGATGGTTTGTAACACTGATTTGGGTTGCTGAAGACAAAGACCTGTTGTGGCTGCAGCGTTGCGGGTTGTTGAAGGCAATAAATCGGCGTGTACTTGTGTCTTGGTTGTGATCGTTGGCTGTGATCGGCGTTGATGTAGAATTGTCGATCGCTCTGTGGGACTGATGTGCAGGTCTTCTCGATGATGGGTCTGCCGCTGTGATTGGCTGAGGCGCCGCTGCTGAAAATCGTTGTCGTTGATGATGAACAGTGCCGATGAACAATTTTTTTTTTTAATCAGAACAGTACGCTTTTTTTTAGATCAATCTAGGGTTAAACATAAACATATGGATCGTTTAATTGTAAGAACAATTAAAAGCCATGCTCTGATACCAAATTTGGTGCGGGACAATAAATAATAAGAATTAAAGCAACAAAAGAAAGAAGTTTTTAGAGAAGAAGCTGAGAAGAGAAAGCAAAGAAAGAGAAAAAAAGGGATTGGAGATATGCAAAGTCTACAATATTTTCATTAATCATCAAAACTATCTCACAAAATGACAGAGGAACATATAAATAGTAAACCCTAAAACATCTCGTTATTGGGCTCGGCCCATCAAATCAAATTGTTTAACATAAATAATTTCAAATAAATAAAATAAAAATGAGACAAGCCCAAATATGCTAAATAAAATAACAATGAGATAGGCCCAAATGGGTTTAGTCTCCCAACCAAAGCGTGACAGGCTGGGTCATCCTACATCGTCTCTGTTCATATACTCGTGTAATTTGTGATGTGGGTCTAGTGTTCCCATCGGTTTTTATATGTCATATGATTAGGATTTTATGTTTACATGAAATTCTATCTTTCTAACTATATAAATAGGCCATCTAAAATGTTAGAATGATAGTCAACCTTATACAAACTTTCTCTTACTTATTATAATTTATAGCCTTTCTTTTGTAGCTTTCTTGTATTTTTATCCTTTCTTGTTATGTTTTTCCTGATATGTACATTTTGGTATTATTCTAAACTTGTCAGAGTCAAGTTTAGAACTTCACATTGTATTTGATTATCGAGGGTGCTATTTGCTTCTTCTAGTAATTAAATTTCTAATTGTAGTTTAACAAAAAATTGAAAAACAAATAATATATTGATTGAGAAATTAATGATTGATCGATATGTTAATAATTGTTGATCATCAAGAATTTCTTTATATAATCAATAATATCAAAATTCAATATAAAATTATTGAAGAAAGAGTATTGCTTTCTTCTTCTTCCATCCTTAACTATACCATTATATATCTAGTTAATCGATGATAATTACTTGATAGTTTTTTTTTCATGATTTATTATACATACCATATTATTTTTTTGTTATATTCATTTAAATTTCTTAGCATGATTTATATAAAAAGAAATTAGTATGATTAAACATAGAAAATTTATCTACAAAGGAAACACAAATTTATAATGAATCAAAGCAATAGATATTGTAGTCATCATAACTAGTATAAATTCTGTAGCATTATTAAATATTATTGATAGATTTTATGTTAGAGAGAGAGGTGAGGGGTGATCACATCCTTGTATGTACAGATGTTAGATTCTTTTCGGAGCCTTTGCTTCCTTTAGTTTGCCTTTCTTTCATGTTCTGGAGTCAGATCAGTTTGACGTCTTCTTCTCCTGCTGCTGCTTTTCTTGTCTTTATAATCCAGCTAGTTTAATCTTTTCACCGCTTCCAATTCATTTCTAACCTGAAGCAGTTCTTTGATATAGCAATGTAGTCTATCTATCATCATTGCCAGAAACAGAGAAAATCCTGCAAATTAAAGCAACCCTAAGAGTGATGATGAACCCTAACTTAATATGTATTTTGTTCCCCTCTGTAGGATTTACAAAGTGGTAAATTTTGTAAAAGGGACGGATTTTATATGGGTATAATTAGAATTTTAATGACTAAGTTTCTTCAAAAAGAAATTTCATTTATTTACATTTTTAGAGTTATTTTAAGAATTTTTATTATTTATTCAAGAAAAATTTTCAAAAGTTTTTTATGTTCTTGGAAAAAAATGATTTCTTAAATATCTTTTGAAATTCTTGATAGGTGTTTATCTTTCTATTTAAAGCAATTGAGCCCAATTTGATAGGGTTGACTAATTCTTACAAGCACGAGGTAAATTTTGAAAGTTCTTTGAAGGACTAATTCGTCGATTTGATAAAACTATAGGGGTTGTTGTGGAATTTTAAGTAATGGTTGTTGTATAGAATAACGGTCGATTATTTACTTGCAGATCACGACAGTATTTGATTCTCCAGAAATCCAAAAATTAAAGCAATGCACATCAAGATGAACGGTCACAAGTTACCTAGAAGAGATGCTTCGAGGATGCGTTCTACCATAAGAACCTCGTCGGCAGAATTAACGGCGCCAGCATCTAGCAAGCGTTTCCTAATCTGCAGCGCGTTGTGCAAGACGGAAGTGAACACCACAATCAAGGTTGTCGCCACAGTTTTCGCCACCAACGGACCCTTCCCTTGCTTCAACTGGTCAATCGCCATGATCACTAGCTTCCTTACAGGGGTCCTAAACAAAAGGATCAGGATCAAAGCCATTTCGGTGAATACTACGGTGAACAGAAGATTGATCATGTTTATAAAAGGTTCTTTCTATGGTGGAATGAAGGAGAACTTAGCTAGCTTTAGGATATATAGAGAGAAAGAGAGAGATAAAAGGCGAGACTGCCTTTAGTACATTAATTGTGCAGTTTCGTTCGAACTTGTATATTCTTTTCAAGACTTACAGTTTAGCTAAGGAATAATTCTTTCCATGACCCTGGAAATCATATATAGAATAGAATATCTTTACTTCGGGGTATCAACTTGCACACGTTTAACACTAGAGAGGAATCTTTTAGTAGACCTCGTGTATAATTTGCCAAGAGTAATGCATACTAGCTAGTGATGTCCAAAAAAACACAATTAGCTTAAAGGCATAGCTTATGTCCTGGATAATCGGTTAATCTTCTGGTTCTGGTGATCTGATCTATTCTTCCTAACCAAGGTGGCTAGTGGCTAATGTCTCATACCTGTAAAAGATCTCATTTGATAAATATGAGCACTTTCGGATACTTACGTAAATATCGTTTTAGAGAAAAAAACAATCATATTTTAGATAAGAATTGAGAATAAATATGTATTAGAGAATGGAGAATTCCATAACCCCTTTGAAAGATTTCATGGTCCCTTCTTATAGCCCACGTGGCTTGTCTCTTTTTAAAGAGAAAAGGCTAAAGTATAAGGAAAAAAAAATATGACTCGTCATAGGGTAAAATATCTATGACTAATGGTCTATACATGGAACCTAAGATTCCTGGGGTCAAAAGGCGTTTGGACTCGATGCTTGGTTGAACCCAAGGATGATGGGTTTGGCAGCTTGCCAAGCTCAAGTATACTTTGGGCTTAACGCTTGACTGAGCCTAGGGATGGTGGGTTTGGCAGCTCACCAAACCCACATATGTCTCTGGGCTCAGCGCTTGACTGAGCTCGTGGGCATTGGGTTATCATCTTATCTTGATTATTTTAGAAAAGAGGATTCAGGTAAAAACAAAACATGTTGATCCATCAGTAGCTCGCCAAATCTTTACGTATTCAATACACAAAGATTTTGAAAGTTTTTATCAATAGTGAATGAAAGTCTTTTTATCTTCTCAATTAGATTTTATGTGTCCCACATAGACTTGTTGGGATCATCAAGACCAAGTGGCTTGTCTTTACTAGAAGGAGGTGTTTGGGAAACAAAACGATGATTGTCTTTTAATGCAACAATTGAGTGGACTTCTTGTGATCTGTGATGACATGAAAAGTTTTCCATTTGATAATATGAGTGAAAAGATTTTTTCATTATAACCCTAGCCATTCTTGCTTCTAACTTTTTACTTTCACTTTTTGTTGTTTTTGAAAAACAGCTTCATTGAAAAGACCCTGAACTAAATTTGCTCCATTCCAGGAGGAGAAAAAACCCACTTCAAGCATTCCTTTTACCATCACCTTTTTCTATTTCTTTTTTAAAAAAAAAATGGATCTTGGAAAAATAAGATTTGTCTCTAAAAAGAAAGGTGTTGTTTCATTTGAAAATAAGTTCAGGTTTCAACCAGAGCCTGAAAGAAGCAGTAGGGGACAGGGGTCCATCAGACTAGGTCCAATAACAAGAGGGGGTGGTACACTAGCATCCACCTCTGATAGGGGTCGAGTAGCCCTCCTCGTAGGAGTTCTTCTCCTGCTACTATTAGAGATCCTGAAGAGAGAAGGAGGTTGCCTCGGGCTCTAGAGAACGACTTCCCAAAAAACGTATGTGTGAGGATATAAAATATATGGCTTGCCATCAATCAAGAGAGTATACGATTCAGATGCTCGACCTGATCGAGCATATCAGCCAATAGACCTAGGGTCATTTTAAAACCACCACCTCCATCTACGTGTATGGAATTGGCATTCCTTCCCTCTCCAAGGGTTTGCTAGAGAAGTTTTCAAGTACTACTAACTAGGTTCAGGCCAGCTACATCCTAATATGTGGATAATTTTATCATCCTTTGAAAAGTTTTGTGGTACAACTATCAAATTAAAATAAATAGGACTAAAATGAAAAACATGGTGAAAATACATGGTTAATCTAAATTCCTGACAATTTATTTTGGTCCAAAAGTTTTTTTTTTTACATTTTGGTCCCTAGTTTTGAGAGATGAGGGAAAATGTCACTTGAAAACTGCAAATGAAGAGAAAATCATTGGTTTGACCCCTTTTTGATGGTGTTAACAGATTTCATTCAACGAGGGTTCAAAAATGGTGGTTTTAAACCTTGATCTTATCTAAAAAAGTAAATCAGAGTCTAGAGAAACAATTTGCTCAATTTAATTATGTATTTTTGGATCATTTTGAGGGTTTTTGTTGTTAAATTGGGTTTTTTGGGTTTTAATGGTGTTTGTTTAGTTGTTTATGGGTGAAAATGGACTGAAAAATGGATTTTTAGGCCAAGATGTTTCGTCCACCATAGTGATGTTTGGATTCTAGGCGAAGCAGTGACACGTGCTTGCTCTTTTTTTTCAAAAAAAAAAAAGGATAAACTACATGTTATACGCCCTTTAAAAAAATAAACAAGGCCCAAGCGTCTGGGCCTACTTCAAGCCCACGCGCTTGGTTTTTTTAAAAGACCCGAGCATGTTGGGTCACCCAAATCCGCGCAGCTAGGTTTTTTTGTGTTCTTTTGTTTTTTTTGTCCTTTTTTTTTCAACTTTATCATTCCATTTTTAATTGGTCTACATAATTTATTTTAGTCTATTTTTTATAAGATTATCATAGTCTAAAAAAAAAACATGTTATTATTTTATTGGTGTCTAATTTTACAAGTTTTTATTTTTGTTATCACATAATTAAATAAAAAATTGTTTACAAAAAATTATTAAATCCTATAAAATCTATAATGCATGTAACAAATTTAGTGTATTATATCACAAAACCTAAGTTGATATAATATATCATTACCTTAATATTTTAAAAAAATATCTTCATATTTTTATCTACACAAACCATTACAAGTCAATTTAACTAGATTATATTAAGAGAACTCCAAAATGATTTAATTTGAAAATCACTTTGAAATCTAAGCGAGAACAAAAACCAAGTCAAAAGTTTTCAAATTTAAGCCACTAATCCATATTTAATAATACTAAAAAAATTCCCACGACCTTAGATTTCTTTTTTCTTTTTTAACAATAAAAAAACATTAATCCCACCGGCAGGGCGGGCAATAACTTAGTAGAACATAAATCAAGTGCAATAAAATAAGAAAATCCACGCCCATAAATCTAACGAGGACCAAGGAAATTTAAAAGTATATATAGATTTATAACGAAAATACAGGTGCATTATACATGCCGTCTACCAGAATCTGAAACCTCTACATACATAAATAAAGAGGAGTTTGATGAACATTTTGGAATATAAAGAACATGTAGACTGTCCCTCATTTTAGATTAAATCATGGCAAGCCGCAAGTGAAACTCATAGGGGTGAGTGAATTAACAATCCAAACCCAACAAAATAAACTCATAGGGTGTGAATTAACAATCCAAACCCAACAAAATTTCAATCTCAAAGTATTTATTCATGTCAAATAAAAGCATGTTCAATGGCAGTGTGGCAGAAAACTCAATAAATTTAATGCCATTTTTATACATCCAGAAGCAGCCTGCGAGGATCCTCCACAACATCTTTGATTCGACGCAAGAAAAAAACTGCCTCTCTACCATCAATTAGCCTATGGTCGTATGTCAGAGCAATGTACATCATTGGCCTCGGAACAACGTTGCCTCCAACAACCATTGGGCGACTCACAATCGAGTGCATGCCCAAAATAGCCGACTGCCAAAAAATTATTGGTTATGAGAACCATAAAAAAAATAAAAAATAAAACACAGCAGTCATTTATCCAAGAAAATGCGTTGCTGTCCATATCTGCACAACCAGGACCAGACCACGCAGTGACCAAACAAGTATGCCAGATCACCAAGTCACGTTCAGGCAGCTAGGTTTCGTTGTCTAAACTCGAATCATTGCCAGATTGGATTAGCAATGAGCACATATATTTCTAAATTTCATGCCCACATTTAAACACCTGTTAAAACAGGTCTTTCTGATTTTCTTTGCTTAAATGGTCCAAATTAAAACCAGACCAGCTTAGTAGCTGGTTCAACAGTTTTCGGATCCAAAAGGCCAGTCCGTTTCTGATAATCATGACCTCTAACATCTAGTTGAAGAACTACAGAGCCCAAAAGAGATGCATATCCTAATTAATTTAAATAGACGAGTTTGCAAGTTCAGCCAACTAGTAAATTTGTGCTTTGTGTCTCGATCAGTTAAGACAAGTGTATGTGAAAATATATGGAAGGTCATTTAAATTTTTATCACACTAGAATGCCAAACCTGAGGGGGGTTGATAATGGGTGTACTCAAAAGGCTTCCATAAACACCTCCATTGGATATTGTAAATGAACCTCCAGCCATTTCATCAATTGAAATAGTTCCATCATTTGCCTTCTTTGCAAGAGTGTTGATTTCCTTCTCTATCTCAGCAAAGTTCATCTTTTCAGCATTACGGATAACCGGAACTACAAGGCCCTGGACATCATAGGGATGAAACATGAAGGAATCGCGATTAAAAAAAGTTTGCAAGGTTATCATTTGAGATCCTCTATGATTAAATGAAACTTCAACAAAGTAACAGAGGTGGAAAGAAAGTGAAACCCAACAAGGAATGCAGGACTGCAGCATTTTTTTTTCTCCTATTTATTCGTTCATGAAATTCCAAATGGCAACTTCAGCTAGATTAACATTGAGAAATACCAAACCAAAGAACAAATACTTTAATTCAATCACAATGTTTGAACTAGATGCTTCAAGCATACAGTTAGTCAGAGATTAAACATGGCAGAAGCTTTTTAAAGACTGGCACCTCCAGAGCAGAGAATACACGCCTCAACAATGGTCAATCAAAGCAATAACCGGTGTCCTTGGAATATTATGTCTCGTGGTCCTCAACAACTCAGGTGCAATATTTACTGTGGAATAGTATTCCACAAATCAAATATACTAGCATATTAGCCCGCGCTCCGCAGCGGGTCAATAACAATTTTAATTTTAAATTTAAAAAAATATATATGAAAAGTATAGCAAATATTTTGAGTGCCTTAGGTCTGGCGGTCATGCTAGACCTAAGAGCCTTGGGTCTAGCTGCGGAGCCAAACCCAATAACCTTGGATCTGAAGGCAATGCCAGACCCAATAGCATTGGGTCTGGCAGCCCAGCCAGACCCAATGGCCTTGTGTCTGGCTACTGATCTGGTGGAGATTTTGAAGGATAGAAAGCAAATAAAAGGGTCCCAAATCCTTAACTTATCAAAGTCTCATAAGTGTCATTTCTTTCCTTTATCCTTTACTTGTTTGCTAAATGTCCATGCTTTACTAGTCAGGTGCTTGAAGATGCATGGTAATGAATGTTATTACTGTAACCTCATGAAGATTATTATCATGTATCTCTGAGTGTTCATACCCGTTAAAATAGACAAAAACAAAAAAACTCCGCTTGAGGTTTGACATACAGAGATGAGTCTGCTGAGGTTCAAGGCTAGGTGTGAATCAATGTGAGGGTCTTGTGCTAAATGCTCGAGTTTTTGGGTGGAAATACTTGAGTTAAAGCTTGAAACTTTGAGTTAAAGAATAATTTAGGCTAGAAGTTGTTGTTTTGTTTCTATTCACATCCGGCCTGGTTTTGATTTTTCATTGTTTTGCCTCGTCTGTTTTGATAATAGGCGGAGATAGGAAGCATGCTTGTTTGTATGTTCGGTTATTCTTCTTTTTTTTGTTGAGGTAAAAATCTTGGGGGTAAATTGAAGTTAGCCAACGATGATGCCAAATGGAAGGTGGGCCTTTGAGAAAATTTCAGCTTGTTTCGTTTCATGGATTGTTGTGGTTTTAATTTGATAATCTATGCTGAAATTTTAAGTTCTTGTGATTTGAATCATGAATAAAATTTCAAGTTTGATCTTTAGTGATATTGCATGGTTTTTTAGAGTTTTTGTGATGTAACATGGGTTTTCTCAAAGGCTCAAGACCTGAGGCCGACATTGATCTCTCTGATGACAGGTTCTCGCATTTATTGATTTGCTTCTCAATACAAAAATAGGGGCTTCACTTGTATTTTCATGATTTTGTGAAATTTTTGGCGTATTTTCATTGGGTTTGGCTTCGCAGCCAGGCCCAGGAATATTGGGTCATGTTCTAAAGCCAGACCCAAAATCCTTGGGTCTGGCTGCGGAGACGGACCCAAGGCCATTGGGTCTGCTGCGAAGCTGGACCCAAGGCCATTGGGTCTGGCGGTCAAGCCCAATATCCTAAAAAAAATAAAATTGAAAATATCTTAAAATATTTTAAAATATATATATATATATATATATATATATATATTGAGATAATATTTTTTATTTTTTAAAATCTATTTTTTATATCATCAAATCAAAATAATACAAAAACATCAAAAAATATTAATTTTAAGTAAAAAAAATAAAAAAATTTCAAATTTCTTAAAAGCATTTTTAAAAAGCAAAAACAAACATGCTTTAATAAGAAAATTCAACCCAACCTCAAATGAAAAAAAAATTATTATCACCTAATTTTTGTACAATATAAAAAAAATCTCATCAATTTATTTTCTTTTTACAGTATGGAAAAAAAATTAAATAGGAGGAAAAAAAAATTGAAAATATCTTAAAAGGAAAAAAATTAAAGGGAAAGAAATTAATTGTCAGTGTATTAAGCGCTACTCTGCTATGTTCTTGGTGCTATTGTAGAAAATACTTTATCTAAAGATGGTGATGGTGCAAATATATTCTGTGCTTTTAACCCAACTCAAGCATTTTTATATTTGGAAAAAAATTGTTATTAACCAGCTACGAAGCGTGGGCCAATATGCAAGTTATTATATTATTACATAACGGTTATTTTTTAAAATATTTTTAAAAAAATATATATTGAGATCATATTTTTGAAAAAAGAAAATTTATTTTTTATATCATCACATCAAAATAATACAAAAACATCAAAAAATATTAATTTGAAGTAAAGAAAATATTAAAAAAATTTCAAATTTTTGTAAAAGTATTTTTGAAACGCAAAAACAAACATGCTTTAATAAGGAAACTCAATCCAACCTCAAGTGGAAAAAAACTTATCACCACCCAACTTTTGTACAATATAAAAAACATCTTATCAATTTATTTTCTTTACAGTATGAAAAAAAAAAATTAATAAGAGAAGAAAAAAAATAAAATTAAAAATATCTTTAAGGAAAAAAATTAAAGGAAAAGAAATTAGTTGTTGGTGTATTGGGCACTACTCTATTATGCACTATTCATGGTGCTACTATAGAAAAAAAAAAATTGAAGATGACAATGGTACAAATACATTCCGTTCTTTTAACCCAACTCAAGCATTTTTACATTTTAAAAAAATATTGTTATTGACTCACTGCAAAGCACGAGCCAATTTGCTAGTTATTATATTATTACTAACGATTATTTTTTAAAATATTTTAAAAAAATATATAGTGATAACATTTTTTTTATTTTTAAAATTTATTTTTTATATCATCACATCAAAATAATACAAAAACATCAAAAAATATTAATTTGAATTAAAAAAAATCAATTTATTTTGAAAGCATTTTTGAAACGCAAAAAACAAACATGCTTTGATAAGAAAATTCAACCCAACCTCAAATGAAAAAAAAATTATCATCACCCAACTTTTGTACAATATAAAAAAAAATCTCATCAATTTATTTTCTCTATCATATGAAACAAAAATAAGAGGAAAAAAAATAAAATTGAAAATATCTTAAAAGAAAGGTTGTTGAGCTAGGCCCAAGATTCCTTGGGTTTGGCTGCCTAGCTAGACCCAAAAGCATTAGGTCTAGTTGCCAAAGCCAGACCCAAAAGCATTAGGTATGACTGCCGAGCCAGACCCAATAATCTTCTCCCATTGTTCTTCATTAATCATTCTCTCCTTTATATGAAGCTTGTAGTCCCTTTTCTTGGAAAATTCAAAGTTTTGGGGACCTACGTCACTGCCAAAGGAGCATTCGTATTCATGTTGAAGCGATTTGGGCTTGGTTTCCAAGCCAGACCCAATAGCGTTGGGTCTCGCTGACAAGCCAGACTCAACAACTTTTGACATAGAAAACAGAAAAGACAATGCTCCTCAGGTGCTACAGTGTCGTCCACAATGTAAACATTCTATGTTTACATTGTGGTCCACAGTGCAATGAGTCTATGTCCACAGTATATGCACAATGTTTTTCCCACGCCTTTTAAAGTATAGTATAATATGCCAATGAGGCATTGATCCAATTAAAGACTTAGGTTGAGGCTATGGATGTTAGGACTACCCAGGTTCAAATCTTCCCACCCCCACATATCACAAACAGAAGTCAAGTATGTCATTTCTTCACCTAACAAATAATCCTTACGCTGAATAACCAATAGCAAGGGAAAAATTGCATTCAGAGAGACTAGATTAAAGGGAAATTTAGATTAGATGATATTAGGCCCTAGCCACCTAATAAATTATAATTAAAACATTATTTTGATGAACTCATCATACACATAAATGCTCCAATTCTTTAAATAAAACCATGTTTAAAAACCAGAATCAAACTATAATAGCGTCCCACAATTTAGTTGGGATAAAAAAAGCATGCACAAGAAGATACTTTTAAAAATGTAAGGGGCGAGAAAGATGCCTAACCAATAGACTGATTGTCAGCACCACAAAAGGCAGATACATATAAAGAAAGCAAGTCCAGTGCATTACCATTGGAGCTTCACCATACCATTAGTACCAAAGGTAGCATACAAGTGTGCACAAATAATAAGTCAGTCAACGAAAGAGATGAAGACAAACCTTTGGAGTGCCGACAGCTATGCTAATGTCTATATAGTCTCTGTATATGATATCATCCCCATCAATAACTGCATTTATAATAGGCTGATTCTGGAGACCGCTGACAGCAGCCTGAGATATTGTACAGAGGAAACAAGAAAAAGGATACCACACATCTTAATGGTCAAGGGTATATTTCGTGAATTATTTGTATCATTGTAGATCACGCATTGTGTACCTTTATAAATCCTGACATAAGGCCCAATTTCACTCCATGTTTCTCAACAAAGGCATCTTTGTATTCAGAGCGAAGCTTCATCAAATTAGTCCTACAATAAGCAGAAAATCAATGATGGGACAATACACATGAGAAAAGGTAGGAAAAACAATTAAAGATGATGTTATTTTGTTGGATATAACTCAGGAACTGATCTACCCCTTCCAAAGCACCATTTTCTGTTTTCTTAGGGATAGAAGCTTTAATAGGGAAGGAAAACTCATGAAGAAAGTACATGGTCTATGTTGGCTAAACCAAACCAATAAGATATGGACTACCAACTATTATCAAAGGGTTGGAACTTTTAGAGCTATGAGAAAAGTGCTATAAGCAATGACTCATCAAAATCAAATTGAACTCACATATCAACTTCATTGAATGTTGTCAACAGAGCAAACGTGTTCTGAGAGTCCTTCAATCGGGTTGCAACCCTTTTTCGAAGCCTTGTCATAGGAACCTGTAATCAAGGAAGCATTTCAAGCCACACTGCTTGAGACACAGAGAACATTGCTCTACCACATAACGATGAAAGAGAAAAGATACTTACTCTTCTTTCCTTTTCCTTGGGAGGAAGCTGGGGTTCTGTAGCAGAGCGTTTAGGAGGTGGTGGTGCTGGAGTTTTAGGCTTTACTGGGACAGGACTAGCTTCAACCTTTGGCTTTATCTTTTCTTCATCCTTCATTTCAGGAGCAGATTGCTTTGATGTATTCTCAGAGGGAGCAGCATGAGCTACACCTTCACCAGACTTTGAAATAACAGCAATCTTGGTACCCGGTTCTACAGTATCCCCTTCCTTGGCTATAAGCTGTTAGAAATCATGCTCGGAAGTTGAATTAAAATCCACAACCTCAATCATCAAACATCCCCAGAGGAACACAAAAATATCATTAAAAAAACAGTTTATGTATTACCTCTTTTATCACACCTGCTTCTGGACTAGCAACATCAATTGTCACCTGAACATAAATTGACATTACAAGTATTAGAAACACAACAAATTTTCTATTACATTAGACAGAAAGCAAGGGTGGGAAAGCATGTTGACAACAACACCTTATCGGTCTCAATTTGAGCAATTGGCTCATCAACTTCTACTCTATCACCAGGATCTGCTCTCAGAATATCGCATTCAACACAATTAGGAATTGGCAACTATATAAATGACAGAAAATGTGTTTGCAAACAGAAGAAATGAGAAATTATCACTAGTAAGACATACTCTTTAAGAATTTTGCCAGAGTGCCATCAGTGATGGATTCACCCATGAAAGGAACAACGGCATCAACCAAATCCCCTAAATCAGAACACAAAATTATCATTTATCAAGATATAGAAAAAATTTAAGATACAATATCACCACAATAAGAAACAGCTGCAGGTTCCTCTTAAAAGATATAAAACTAAATTGACAGTAAACCATCTATGTCATCACATCCAGGTCAACTTAACAAAGTATTTAACCATGGTGGTAAGAATCAACACTTGGTGACGAGCCAAATAGGTGCTCCAAAGGCTACCACAATCTGAACCAACATACCACATTTCTGTCAACTATGACAGAGCAGCTTGATTCAAAATTTCCCATTAATTATGTTTTCCCATGATAAAACTATATGAAAAGAGCTTCAAACTGCATTCTTTGTATAAAAGCAACATCAAAGCTAAGTGGGATAAGAGCTAGAATGCTAACATCCTAGATAAGTGATGGAAATTAACAATTATAAAATCAAAAGGATTAAGAAATCCTGTGTGAACTAGGATCCATGCATTTCTCCTTCACCAATAGATCACACACCAGAGCACAGACATGGAGAAGAGTGATGTGCACAAATGAAGGAAATTCATAGAGTCCAGTCAACAACACACCACTGTCTGAAGAAAATGGCCTGCTCAAGATTAGCTTGCTAGCTGTGAGCTCCATGTTGGAAACACCTTCTCTGCATAACAAGAAAAACTAAAAAATTAAAAAAAAAAAATAACAGAGATAGAGAGAGAGCACTACAAGCAGCACGTAATAAACAATAAACAACTTTAATTAGCATGAAAGTTCTTCAGCCTTTTTCACCTAATCAACATTTTTATTAGAGAATTAGAAAGTACAGGTAATCTCCAATTTAGAAATTCAATGGTGGATGAAAGATGGAAAATGTAGTTCTACACCACAGGTTAAATTAGTTAACCCACCCCATTGAAGCGCAAGAGTATCAACAACAGGAGCATGTATTTCAACCTTTGAGATATAAAAAGTAGAGTAGGATTCATAAAAGTTACAGAAAAGGACATGATACAGACAATCAAATGAAAACACAATCAAACAATAACCTAAAAACGGTTTCACTGAGTCATCTAATTATCACTTTTACAGTCTAAATTCTGATCCTAGAAACACTAATTCAAATAGAGTCTCTTCAATTCAAAGCACGGAAATAGAATGGGTGTCACTTACCTCATGGTTCTTGAACTGATTGCCCTACCTGCAAATACCAAAAAGGAAAAACATGATTAGTGACAGATTATGACTAATATAATTATGTTTATAAAGGGACCATAATGGCGCAATCAGTATTAAATATTACCTCGTAGAGGAGCAAGGCAACTGAATTTCCGAACATGTCCAAATCCTCTGGGATGAATTAAAATCTGTTGACAGACAAGATAGGATTGTTGAAATCAAATTATTATAAACTATTTTCTACAGTAATAAATATATAAATAAATGACAGCCATTAAAACCTCCTCGGAGACTCTGGAGGTAGACGAAGACACAGGTCGAATAGTTTGCAATGACTGCTTCAAGATCTGAAGATCACAAATATCAGTAATGAACAAATAAATTCCATACATAAATTAGTTAATAAATATATAGATAGAAGTAAAAATGAATTTTCTAACCGAAGATGAAGAAGACGAGCCTCCACTAGCGACTCTTCTTCTTATAACACCAAGCATCTTGTAGGATTCTTTCTATCTCTATCTGTTTTTTTTTTTAATTTATATATAAGAAAAAAATAAGAAAAGAAGCTGTTAATTTAAAAAAGAAAAGAAACAATCCTAATTAGGATTATTAGTAGATTTAGACCTGATCAGATTGTTCGCCAGCGAGAGCGAGGCTCTTTGATTTTGAATCGGGAGAGAAAGGGGTGTCTATAGTGTTTTTTACGTAGGGTTTGGCTCCAGAGAAAAGGAAGACTTTGCTGCAAAGTTGAATGAAAATAAAACACGTTGCGCCATTTCGGATTTGCTTGCGTGCTCCTTTTTTTTTATTATACGAGTCAAATATGTTTAATACAACTGTATTTTTTTATAAAAAAAAAAAATATATATATATATATATATATATAATATTTTATTTTATTTTTAAATAATTTATTTTTTATATCAATATATTAAAATAATTTAAAAATAGTAACAAAAATAATTTTAAATATAAAAATTAAGTTTTTGACAAATGCGTTGCCAAGTGGGTTGTAATTTGGAGGGCTGTATTATTTACTCCAATGATTTTATTTATACAATGTTTATTTGATTTATGTAAAATAATTTCTAAATTTTTTTCTTGTTTATTTACTATTAAAAAAGTTGATCAAAGAAAAATAATTTTAAATTAAAGAAAAGTTGTTTTCAAGAAGTATTTTTCTTTTTATTTTTGATGGAATATATTTTTTAGAAGTTATAAAAATAATTTGTTATTTATTGATTGTATTAGATTTGGTCTTCAATATTTTTATATATTTTTAATTTTTAATTTCATCCCATCAAATTTGATTTAATTTGATATTTATATCAACTTTGTTTCTTATTTTTTTTATTATTATTTATTTTTCTCTTATCATTTTTTAATTAAGATTTTTTTTATTTATCAAATTTGGTTCTTATTTTTTATTATTATTTATTGTATTTTAAATAATTTATTAAATTAGAATTATTTTTTTAATTTCATTATCTTTCAACTTTTTCATCTATTAGATTTGGTCCCCCGTTCTTTTCATTGCTATTTATTTTATTTGAAATAATTCATAAAATTAAAAAAAAATTATTTCATACTTCTTCATAAATTGGTATGTAATTTGTAGTTAATCGTATAGGCGATAATGTGAAGTATATTTTGAGATGTGATTTACCGCAATGGAAGAATTTTATACAAGAATTATTATTAACCGCATTGGAGAGATTCGATGTATGATCTATTATTGACTGAAATGGTGGAAATTATGTGTAATTCATTTTAGACCACCACGACAGAAATTAATCTCAATATATATGTGTGTGTGATGAAATTAATCTCAATTTGTAGTTAATCGTATAGGCGATAATATGAAGTATATTTTGAGATGTGATTTACCTCAATGGGAGAATTTCTATACAAGAATTATTATTGACCGCATTGGAGGGATTCGATGTATGATATATTATTGATTGAAATTGTGGAAATTATGTGTAATTCATTTTAGACCACCACGACAGAAATTAATCTCAATATATATATATATATATATATATATATATATGTGTGTGTGTGTGTGTGTGTGTGTGTGTGTGTGTGTGACGAGAACTCTAAAATAATTGATGAGTGAGATAGCCAGCACATAAATGGATATTGTTTGTGGAAAAGATGCTTGACACCTTGATATCTTATTCAACAAATTCATTACGCCAAGTAATGGCAAGAAAAATTAGCGGTTCAATTTTGATTGATGAAAGCTCTATTGACAAGAAAATTTTAATTTGGAGAGAAATTCAAAATTAGTTATTTAATAACTCAATTGAAATTTTAATTGAATTTATTAAGGGTTTAATTGTAAGAAAAAATGAGTTGTTAATTCAATTTGGGCTTTAATTAGAAGAAATTAAAATCTATGGTTAAATCGCAGTTTTGAAAAGTTAATTTGGTCAAACCTGGGTCTTAATTGCATAAACATTGAAGTTTGATGGGCAATTAGGGACTTAACTGAAGAAAT
>Ga0307515_10008322_pt1 | contig 20241 bp, 27 predicted proteins | sample 17_EM_MG_FD_194513 | JGI IMG/M metagenome (GOLD analysis project Ga0307515, IMG submission 194513) | Populus trichocarpa ectomycorrhiza microbial communities from riparian zone in the Pacific Northwest, United States - 17_EM | ecosystem: Host-associated > Plants > Roots > Unclassified | place...
AACAGGGCCAAGATACTTTGCTTTGTTACGAAAAATTCCCACGAGTTTAGCTTTGTTATCTGAGCCACAATTGGCCTTGCAAGGAAAAAATTGCCAAATGTGAACCAGTTTTTGGAGTCACTGTAAGTACCTAGAGTATAGTGCTAGGTACTTGATATAGTAACAACATGATACAACAAGAAATAGGCAACTTACAGCTCAGTGTTTTGGGGGAAACAGCTGAGTCTGAAAGTGCCAGCAGAGTTTGTATTATATACAAGCACATGAAAAACTGGGTGCAAGAAGTGCGCACAGATCGGCACACAGTGAAGACCAATAAACTCTAACAAGATTGGCTTGAAGTGGTGCTTCCATCTTTCAAGGAGATGATAGATGCATGTTGGTTACTTGAGGAGAACAGTCTGGCTCTATGTCCAGAGGGTGCACTCGAGGTAGCACGGGTCCTGTGCCAATACCAAGGCTGCCTCCAGAGGATGAGCAGGGAAGGCACTAAACAGACCACTATTAATATGTTCTTTAGTTCCAAGTTGAACTAGGACCATCTTTCCTTGAAATACAAACCTTGATCTGATAATGCAAATATGTAATAATGCATAGGATTGAGCATTGACTGACCTTTTGCATTATTAGCATTTCAACTGTACCAGCAAAAAAACTGATTCATCAAGTCTGCTTGATTGTAAACTATATCTTATATTATTGGCTGAGACTGAAGTTCTGAACTTTGGTAGAATAAAGAACACGATATCTAGCTTTCTTTTTAGAAATTTCCATGGATTTAACTTTGTTCCCTGGGCCACAATTTGACTTGCAAGCAAAATTTGCCCTTCTGTGAATCAGTTTTTTTGTTCACTGTACCACTCAGTGAGCAATGCAGGGCAGGCACAACAAATCACATCAGTATAATCTCTATGGTACATTCTCTTTGATTATTTGTCACTCTCATCTTGTGCTGACCATGGTTCAGACTCTGTGTCTGATTCAACATCCTCTAGGTCAAGATCATCCTCCCAAAGCAAGTCATTTGAGGTGTATTGCTTCTTGTTCTTCCCTTTTCATGAGTTCTGCATATTTTCTGTGCTGTGGAGGTACTCAAGACAACATTCTTCAGAAGAGGGGGGGGGGCCTGCTTGATTCATTGGAAAACCTGCAGCAGCAAGCCTCTCATGCTCTTTCTGGTACTGTGCATTTTGCTTCTCCCATATGTTTTTCCAAGCAGCTGTTTCTGCTTGCCTCATTGCTAGATCAGCCTTCTTCTGTGCTGCCTCACCCTCTATCAAGGCTTGCCCATTCATGGACATGCTACTGGTTGCATGCTGCCCCCTTCCACCAGGGAATAGCCACCCCCTAGGGGTGATTCTCTTATCTCCTTCAGGAAGAGACCTTTTCACAAGGTCCAGTTTTCAAGGATTAATAGTGCAAGCTGTGTTTCCATGAGATGAACCAATTGCATCATTGCATCATTGTGGTTGAGAAGGTGCTCAATGTCAACCAGCAAAGTGGCAGTATAGTCAATCACTGCCAATTTCGTCATTTGTGTCAGGTCCAATGCCAATTTGGGTTTAGATACAGTCAGGTACCACCCACCAGTCAGCACCATCTAGTGAGCAACGGATGACAGGAGGGAATTCATGAGACATAAACATCACTATTTCATGTAATTAACCCTAGAATACAGTTTGGTATGTCTGCTAGGCAAGCGCTTTGCTTTTACATCCACAATGTCTAGTGGACACAGAAATGGCCAGATTTGAGAGCTTGCCTGGCTGGAATCCATATGGGAACCTATATTGCTTTGTCAGAAACATGGAGAAACATTGAGGAACCCATATAATTGCTTGGAAGGCTTCCTCTTAAGTGGTGAGACTGGAAAGCAGAGAAACAGGTGAGCCCAGAATTTGGAGTGCGATGTTGGCCTCCTTATTGATCATAATCAAGAGATGATACATCAACACACACCTTGACTATACAGGTTGTGTTATTGGCACTTGAGAATTGAAATTTGCAACCAGGTTCTTCCTGAAGGAAGGGAAAAGGATTTTGTCTCAGGGCTGCCTATTCCCAGGCAGGACTGGGACATTAGCTACAATTGATGGATCTATAGGTGATCAAGCATTGGTGGACGGCGAAAAGGAACAAACCAAGACACAAAAGGCAATGGCACAAGCAGAACTTGCTGCTTGGAAAGCATTGTGGGTGGGGGCAAAAATGGAGTGGGAAGAAAAGCATCAGTCACTTGTTGGTGCAGGTATATTTGAAGGAGAAGTAGGTAATGTGCCACTTATGTGACCTCCACCTGGACAACAGTACTGCTGCATCAACTGCATTATCCAGTGATGCCTAGATTGTGCAAAACTGACAAGAGTGGAAAGATAAACAATTTAGACCATCGATTAACTCACTATTGGGCGAAAGAAACAATTTGGGGGAGTCAGAAAGTGATGAAGGCTCTGAAGCATGGTCAGTGCACAACGAGAGTGATGGATATAAAAAAGAAACTTACTATAGATCCCTAATTGACACCTTTTGCTGCTCTAATCGCATGTCGCTCGCTGGGTGGTACAGTGAGCAAAAAAACTGATTCACAGAAGGTCAAATTTTGCTTGTGAGTCAAATTATGGCCCAGGGAACAAAGGTAAATCCGTGGGAAATTCTGAAGACAAAGATAGATATCATATCCTTTGTTGTACCAAAGTTCAGAACTTCAGTCTCAGCCAATCATTTAATATATAGTTTACAATCAAGCAGACTTGATGAATCAGTTTTTTTGCTGGTACCTGGTTTGGGTGTCTTTGGCCTTTATCACTGCCCCTATCCTTCTGGGCTTGCTCTCAATCACATTTCTACAAACCTTACTTGGTGTTCTATCCCATTCCACCAGCACTTGCCCCCAAAGTTCATCCACACCAGCAGGAGGGGCCCATAGACATTGAGGCTGCCACATGAGGTGTTGCCACCCATATTTGAATAGGCTGAGGCTGGGTGACTGCAGGCCACTTCAAGACAATGACCTTGATCTATTAGAATTATTTTGAAGCCTTCTTAAAGGTGTCTTTAGGGTCATTATCCTGTTGAAAGGTGAGCCAAGGCATGTCCAACCCACAAAACTCCACAATAGCCAGGAATTCAACTTGAAGAATGCCAGTGTGCAGCTCAGCATACATTCTCCTATCTATCATGCACACATGGTCCACTCCTTGGGCAGGTGCACAGCCCCAAACTATCAAGAATCTGCCCCCAAACTTGACAATCCACTGATGTGATTGTGCTTCAAGGCAGACCCAGGTTTTTTCCATACCCAGGCCCTCCCATTTGACCCCATCCTATTAATATTAGTCTCATGTGACCAATTCACCCTGCCCCAGTCCTCCAGAGCCCAGTGCTGGTGCTCCAAGGCTCCCCTGCCAAATAGCCCTTGAAAGAAGTGGCCTTTTCTTCTCTATGGCAGTCTTGAGGGCTGCCTTTCTCAAGGTAATAATAACTGTTTGGAGGGTAACATTGAGGTCTGAATGTCTCTTGAATTGTGAGCCAGTATCAGCTGCTCCAGAGGTGACTCTTTGGGCAAGGGGGAATTGACCATTGGCTATGAGCTGCCTTGGGTACCCACCAGGTGCTTGGGCAGGCTGTCTTTCACATAGGAGTAAATTATTTGAACTGTAGAGTAGCTGACATGCATCTGGGCAGCCACCTGGTGACAGGATTTGCCATTTTGGAGTAAAGTCCCAATAGTTGCTGGGTGTTGGAGGACATGTTTGCCAGGGGGTAGTTGATGCCCAGAGGTGGTATATATACTCTTGAATGCAGGTTACATGATATTTTAGGTTTAGCCATGTGATATCATATGATTAGGCCCATTTTAGTGCAGGCAAAAAAACTGATTCATTGAGTGGGGCCCTTTCTAAAGTCAATATCAAATCAACAAAGGAAGCCAAATATTTAGTGTTTGACACAACAAAGGACATGATACCCAGCTTTGTTATCACAAATTCCCACGGGTTTACCTTTGTTCTCTGGGCCATAATTTGAGTCACAAGCAAAATTTGACCTTCAGTGAATCAGTTTTTTTGCTCACTGTACATGATGGAATTAGGCCAAGCTTAGATCTACACGATCGTGTGTCGCAGGCACAGTTCCAAGGGCTCAAATGACTTTTATTTGATACAGAACTACATTATTTGCTTACTCACTCATGCTTTCATCTACCCTCGGCTCACGGCAGGAAGCTGCTCAGTGGGTGGTACCTGACTGTAATTGTTTTTGGGGAGTAGGAAGGTGGAAATCAAGAGTTGGCATGGCATTTGCAGAGGAAGGAGGCTTGGGTGCCCTCAAGTCCATTAAACCATGAGTAAATCACTGAAGGTGAAGGTGAAGGTGAAGGTGCTGAACTGGCTGGTAGACTTGAATTTGGAGAGTCAGGCTTAGGGGAATGTGAATTGGCTTCTGCTATGTGGAATTGGGAGCAGAGGGCTTTAAAATCATTGAATAGCTTTACTGCATGTTTGACAGGGCTGTTGAGGCTGACAATAGATGTACTCTTGCTTGATATGCCCACTGAGGGTGCAGTCATCTCATATTGCTAACCAATTCCCAACACAGATGCAAGTGCTCCATCTGTGGTTCTTGTACCAGGAAGATTGGACACTTCAACACATGACAATCAACCATCTCACAACTATGAACAAAAAGTTCAAGAGGATGGCAGAAGATCCCAACATTGAGATTCACTGTAGGTACAGTGAGCAAAAAAACTGATTTTCAAAAGGGCAAATTGTGATAATATCACCCTTTTTCCCTTTTCCCTCCTCACTCTGATGATCTCTGCTCTCTCCAATTGCTCCAATACAGTGACTCAAAAAACTGGTTCACATTTGGCAAAATTTTCCTTGCAAGGCCAATTGTGGCTCAGGTGACAAAGCTAAACTCGTGGGAATTTTCTGTAACAAAGCAAAGTATCATGGCCCTGTTTGTACCAAATGTCAAAACATTAGCTTTATGTATTGATTTAATATAGCATTTACAATGACTACCACTTGATGAACCAGTTTTTGTGCTCTCCCAAAAATTTGGGTTTGTCACAGATATCACATGACTAAACCTTCAATATCATGTAAATATGTCTTGATAGCATATATAGGACCCACCAACATCATCACCCCCCAACAAACATGTCCACTGTCTCCAACCAAACTATCCTCACTTTGCTCCAAATGGCTACAGAAAGTTACTGCTCACTGAGTGGGAAGTTTTCCCACAACTCCCTGTATTTCTGGTAGCATAGAGTTAGCCACAGATCATTTCTTTACATTACCAAGTACTCAAGTTTGTAATTTGAGTGCCCCCAGCAAGCTAGTTGATATGTTATGGCTGATGGCAGATCAGGCTGTACCACTCACTGAGCACAAGCAAATTGAGGCAAATCCAGTACATTTGGGCCATAAAACAGGGACAATCTATAAGATATGGACTAATGCAATCAACTACAATCTCAATCATTGCACTGACCATCTTTATCTGACCATTCTCCAATGCTTTTATCAGAGATGATTGTTTCATGGAACTGATGAGTTTGACATGGAGCAAGGGGGGAGGAGGCTTGATATGAGTTCCTAAGTTCTTGAAGAAGTGTTTCAGCATCATTGTCCTCATTAAACCACCTGAGCAGCAGCTTCTTGCCAGCATGTTTGACAAGCATTCCATTTCCCTTCATCTCAGCCTTTCACTCATTGTACTCAGCTTCTGCAATCTTCCACATCTTGCTTTGTCTGTCCTTCTCCTCTGTGCTCATTCCCTGCATCCCTTGTGAGCCCCCTTTCCTTGTGGCTGCATCCTGTGTTTCCTTCCTGATTGCCTGAATCAATGTCAGACACACCTGAGAAGTACAGTAGCAACAACTCCCTTTCCACCAGGATTGATCTGTTCTCAAGCAGTTTGTTGCTTTTGCTCCCTCTTGAATAGACCTGATCACTGTTTCCTGTTCTCCAAGTGCAGCAATGATGAATGTGTGATCAGTGTTGTGCAACCCTGGATGAGATTGCTTGATAACATCTTAATTTGCTTCCTTTGGTGTCTGAGTGACTCAATCTTGGTACAAGGCTTCTCTTTCATCATTGTTTCAAGGTGAGCTGGGTCTCCATCTTTATCAGAGGTGTCAAGGTTGGGTATGTGAGAGAGGGAAGGGAACTGAAGTGGCTGAACTTCATTCAGCAAAGCCATCAAAGAGGAATAACACATTAGTGTCTTGCAACTTTGTGCACAGGTCCTCAATTCAAAGTTCTAGACCCAAGTTGGGTGCACTTGAGCTGATAGGGTTGGTGGTAGAGGCAAGATTGGGTGTTCTATCCTGCAAAAGGGCAGGAAGCTGCAATAGAACTGTGTTCATGGCCTTAACAGGTGATGTTGGTGATATGGTTGCTCCACCATGTAAAGAGAGCCCAATGCTTGGGGCTGTCTGATCAGAAGTGATGCAATTCTGATTAACAGGCCATGTTCCAGTAATCTCAAATGCCTTGAAAATATTACTCTTGCTAAAGGCTTGGTTGTATGGCCCCTCAATTGCCTTCAGAAAGTCTGCATGAGTGAGCCTGCCTTCACATCCAGAAGCCATGCCATTGGCAAGCTTCTGGTAAACAGTCTTGAATTGAGAGAAACCAAGTACATCCAAGGCTATTAACTGTCTCAGGTTGGGAATCAATGTGCTTGACAAGTGTACTCACTTTGCAGAGGTGAGTGGTATTGGAAGGAAGGCATAAAACCCTGATTTTGTTGTCCTTGGCATATTGTAGGAACTCATAGGTGAAATGGGAGCAGTGCCCATCAACAATAAGGAGTCTGTAGTGATCACCTGCCAATTTGCAGGTTGCTGGATCAAAGTCTTGTGAAATCCATTCCTTTCCAAGCACACCATTCATGTAGCCTTTTGCTGAGCACCAACACCTGAGAAAAAGTCAACTTCCTGCCCAAGGTGCTGGTGAGAAATCACAATGTGCCCAATGGATTGGGTAATTCCTTCTTTTTCCTAATTTGTTTTCCTTTGAAGATCACAGTTGGTGGATACAGATGACCAGTTGCCAAGATGAGGGGAATTAGGGTGATTGTTTCTTGATTCTTATTCTTGAGTGATGTCTGGAAATGCTGATTTGCATGTCCAATTACTTTGAAATGTCTTGTAGACTTGTTGATGAAGCAATTCTCTCATCCATTGCAAAGGTAAGCTCAGGGACAATGTAATATTTGATAATTGTCTGGTTGAGGAGCTTAAACCAGTGATTGGTGGTCTCTGGATTGGCAGCACCACCTTGGGCATAGTCTGAGAGGTCCCCCAGTGCTTCTTGAGTGAGCCTGGGTGGTGCTGAAGAAAGTGTCTGACCCAATTTCATCCTACTGTGGCTGTTGGATCATTGAACAGGTTCTGAAGGATGATTGTTGTTTGTTCTTTCACTCTCTCTTCTGTCCCAGGGAACCCCTAACATGCTGCTTCCAATAAGAAGTCAACCAAGGCTTTCTCAACCATGGGAGGTAGAATACAACACTTCAAACCATCTTCTCTTTTAGATGCATGACCATTGAAATGATGTCCAAGTGTTGAGTGGGACACCTGGGATTCAAGGGCAATTTGGGTGAAGTTGGGCACCTCATTGCACACTGCAATCTCTTGAGCTTTCAATAGTGCCTTCTCAAGTCTATCTCTAGCTTCATTATTTTCAGCTTTGTGCAGTGCCTTTCTCAGTGTTGTAGCAGATTGCTTGGAGGCCATGCTGTTTCAGCCATGATCAGGGATGGCAGAAAGGATTTAAAGCCCAATGGAAGTATCTAACAGTTGTATAGAAATTATTTCAACTTTTTAGGTGCCTTGCTGGAGGTTCATGCCCACCCTACTTGTGTCACAAAACTCAGGCAAGGCAAATTTTGCATGGCCACTGACCATGGCTCATGTTGAATGGTGGGATGTCTCAAATGCAGGCAGGAAGAAAGATACATGTCTCTCTATATTTGGGACACCTAATGAGCTATGTACAATGACTCTAGTGCACATTGCTCAGTGAGTGGGGGGTGCTTGGTGAGTGGTAACTTTCTGTACAGCACTATACCACTCACCAAGCCAGACCACCCAGCAAGTGATGGGCAGCTTGGAGCTCCAATGGGGCCTTGAATATGATAAATGTATTTAAATGTATTTAATCTATAATCTGAATTTGTTTCCTAGCTCCTGTGCTCATCTGTTCACCTGGAGTGCCTGTTAAACAGCTGAGCCATGGCCTCTGAGTGCTCATCTTGCTTTTGTCAGCTGGAAAATGCATGGGAACTTATGAGATTTTGTCAGAAGCATAATATAGTATTTATGAACATATGGTTCTTCACTGAGAGCCCAATCCTTCTCTTTAGTGACAGGAGCAATGAAACAAGGGGCTGCCACTACCCATCCATCACCATCCAGTACCAATGCCAGCACAGCTCCCCACAGCTGTAAAGACATGAAAGGAGCTTATAGAAAAGGAACTGAGCATTCAAAAGGCTGTAGATGAGTATTGGGCCACTCAGTAGGATGATAAGCCACTCTCCCAAACTGCCATTGCAGCCAAGCATCCCATCCCATTACCAACACTAACAGTATGCATCTGAGGTCAACCTTCAAAACTGGCTTCAGCTAGCCTATGGCAGAAGATTCATCCTGATGAGGAATGTCTTATTGTTGATTATCTTGAAGAGACAGCACATTGGGGCTTTCCAGACACTAGAAAGAGATGTGCTGGACATGCAAATGAGATCCTGTATATGTGATCTGGCATTGGAGATGCAAAAGTTGGCCATCACTGGCATGGTTGCTTCATGCATTGCCATCATGATAGAGTTCAAAGCTACTGGTCTACCACATTGACAACAGTATGAGGGGGTGCCCTAAACTCAGCCATTGTTGGTGATTGGTTCAAGCTACTCCAAACCACCATCACAACCTGCAGCATTGACCAAGCTTGCATCTTTGCCATGGATGAAACATGCTGTTTCCTTGACAGGAGTGTACACAAGACACTTGATATTGGGTCTAAAGGCCACAAGCAACAGATTGCAATAAGGAATGAGACCAGGGCAACAGCCACCATGATTCCCATTATTTCAGCCAGTGGAAAGGTGTTCCCCCCAACAGTAATCTTCCAAGACATTAATTCTGATTTATTCCTTCCAGCCTCTGACTGGAATCAACTTTAACAGGGTTGGGTAAGGTGTCTTTGCCTCAGATCTGTTTTCCTTTGAAGATCACTGTAGGTCCATAAACCTCACCATTGGCACATATAATTGGGATCAGAGTACAGTATAGGTCTCCCAGTTTTGATTTCACAAGGCCATTTGTTGGTGTTGTCCAGCAGCTCCTATGTGGCATGTTTTGTGAATGCACTTGTTGAGGAAGCAACAGGTTTTGTCCATGGCAAATATCATGTTGGAGTCAATCTTGTACTTGTCAATAATCTCTTGAAGTAGTTTATACCAATAATCAACACTGGCCCCATTTAGAGCTCCCCCACACACACAGTAGTGAGGGTTGTTGACCAGAAGAGTGAGAGTTGTTTCTGATGTTGTTGGAGGAAGTGGTGAATCCAATTCTTGCCCACACTTACATTTGCATCACAAGTGTGCTCTTGGAGGATCTGATTGGCATGCTGAACAGCATGCCATGGGGTATCTGGAAAACCATGCTTTGCAGTTTCAATGAGGTACCAAATCATAGTGAGCTCTTCTTGCTCAAAAAGTATCTGATGTTTTGCAGCTGATTCTTCACTTGATTCTACACCATTGATCATATTTCAAAGACTAGTGCAGGGGGCCCCAATGGTTTCAACCTTTGGCTTGGCCCCTGTCTCCAAAACACATAGATACTTGGCATAAGCAAGCTTTGTCTTTACACAATGCTCCTGTCAATGTTTCTCAGCTACCCCTTGGGCCTTATTGTGCTTGACCATGGCTACACAGAGATAGCAGGTGAGTGGGAATATATCACAATTAGCACTATATATCAATGCCACAACCAAGACAAATGCTCCTTGTAGTGTAATTAGTTAGTTACACATGTGGTCCAAAGTAGCAAGAGCTCTGCACATTGGTAGAGTGTATCCAAAACTCAAATGGCCAGCCATCCACCTTTCATTACACACTGGCCTTGGGGCACACCAGCAGACCTGAAATGGCAGAGTAGAACTTCAAACATACTGAAATACTTATTTATGTACAATTTGGGTAGCACTGTGATAATATCACCTTTTTCCTCCCTTTTCCTCCTTATTCTGACAATCTCTGCTCCCTCTGATCACTCCAATATCTCTGACTGATCACCATCCCTCATTTGATCACCTCTCACTCACTCCTCCTGACATCCCTCCTTTGGTCCCAATCCTGCTTCCAGTCTCCTTCTGATCCCCTTGTCCCCTCTCCCATTTCCTGTGACTTGTGTTTCATATTATGGACTCTTTCTGGTGCTACCTGCTTCTATCCTGTGTCCCTGCATGTTTGTATCACTCTCTGCACACTACTAGACTTATTCCTATAGTGTAGACCTGCCTCCACCCTGTGTGCTCCACTAATTCCTCTTTGCTTCCACTCCCATACCACCATACTCACATAGCCTCCACTTCACTGCCCATGTGTAATCTCCACTTCCACTTCCACACCACCCCTGCCTCTGCTTCTCTCCACTTTTTTTTTTTTTTTTTTTTTTTTTTGTGGGGGAGGGGGGTCACACTGCCACTGATCTCCTGATGAACTCTGATGGGGGGATATGGATCTCCCGGCCCCCCAAGAGGAGGTCCCAGTGAAGAACAGTGCCCCATCAGCTGGCATGACCTGCTCTCTAGAGCTCTCCCTACTGTCACCCACAGGAATCTGGTTTAAGACCCCATTGCCTGTTGGAGACACCAATACATCCACCACACAGCATAGATTCAGAGGCCGGGAGTGTGGGGGTTGCCAACAGTCAGAGGACTGTGGAATACCCACTAAACTTGTGGGGGGCCTCCTGTCCAACATTGGCAAGGTGGCCCCTACCCTCGGGTGGGTAGGGGCGCCATACCAGACCACCCTTAAAGTGTTTAACATCCCTCCCTGAACCCCCATATTACACCTTGTTACAGGCTCATCTGAGGGTCACTATCTCAGCCTTACAGCAGGAGTGGAACCTACTCCCAGAGGGTGTGAGAAGGGTCATCAAGATGACCCCAGTAATAGGGGCGCCCTCACGGACTATTCTAACTCCTAGACCATGGGACCACTAACTCCTGAAGAAGCCGCCCTCACGGGCTCTCACAGTCTCGTAACGGAATGGAGACCCCAGCACCCTTTGCCAACAACAACCCCCATTCTATCATAGCCGTTTTTCTCTTTCCCTCTGTGGAGGTGGCATAAGAAAGGAAGCAGCCGCCCAGTGCCACCATGGAATCAACTTAACCAGGTGACCAGCGGGTATGCCCACTGTGCGCCCAGTGACAGAGGATGAGTCCTCTTGAACCAACATGGGGAACTCCCCTGACTGCCATGAGTAGGGACAGGAAACTGTACCCCCACCCAATGACAGCCCTCCCCCCACATGACACTGCAATACAGGTGGTCCCTCCTGCAAGCAACGATACAGGGGTATCATGCCGTCACCGCCCACTCCCTTCACACATTGTCCATCAGGAGTTTCCAGTTTGGTGGGAGGTGGTTCGCTGGCCCGGAGGCATCTGGGATCCCCACCTATCCACCATCTCCATCTTGTGAGGTGTGACTGCGTGTGTCCTGAGCTCGCACTGTCACCCCGAGGGGATCTCCAGCAATTGAGCCCCAACCTCCACCAGAGTTCCACTGCACTAATGTTGCACCGCCACATGGACATTCTCTACTCCACCCCTGAAGGCAGCCACTCACAGGAACCACTTGCTTCCAAAGAAGCCACCCTCATGGGACTATGCGGTGGGGGCATGTGGCAAGCACTGACCAATGAATGGGCAAGGGGGGTGGCCTTATCAGCTTGTTTTTACAACCCAATTCCCCCTCTTACCAATTGCATTATCCCCTCACATAGGGGTCCTCCGGCAACTCATTTACCCAAGGGCTTGTCATTCTACAATCACACCCGTCAGTACCACCGGGCTCCCGCGCGCTGCAGCACTCTACCCACGAGGGGGGGCTGAGGGGGGAGATACACCAGCGATACCTCCCGAAGTGGCTGGGGTCTGTGCCCACATGACATCATAGCTGTTTTCATCTTTCCCTCCGTGGAGGCAGCATAGTCATGTGTCCCCAAATTTGGTTAGGCACGTTCCACCCAGATGGCCTGAAAGCCGCATTCACAGTCATCCCCCCCCCACCTGGCAGAGGTTGTGTATGAACAGGCATTGGTGGTGTGCCACATCATGTCATCATAGGTGTTTTTCTCTTTCCCTCTGTGGAGGCACCCTAGACAATGTCTCGGTAAGGTCCTTCAGACCAATGATCAAGCCAAACGCCCCAGGCGAGTACATTGCCATGTGTGTGAGGAGCACATGCTACCCAGCCCTATTATGGAGCTAACCACTAACACCTTACACCCAAAGGCAGCCACATGCAGGAACCACTCATCCCAAGGAAGTCAACCAACCTGGAACTCGTGGTGGGGGCAGTGAGGTAGGGCACGAGGACTACCCCACCCTGCAGGGTAGGGGCACGCATTCTTTCGCCCCAAGGCAAGGGCTCCCAGGGCTGCTCAACCAAGATGGGAGCGCACAGGGTTCCCAGACCAGAGTCTGCCTGTTGCCTTGTTGTCAGTCGGAACGATGAGCAGAATGTGGAAAAATTGGTAAACGCAGCAGGCCACTGCAGAGTGAGGAATGGGAGTGATGGTAAACGCCGCAGCAAGTGAGCAAGCAAAGGGGGGTGGGCAGTCAAGGGCAGGGGCTCTCACCCCACAGCCGGTTGGTCACTGAACTGCCAGCCCTTCTCGAGGAATGATGGAAAGGAAATTCCAGCTAGGAGACTCTCAGGAAGAGAGGAGAATCCACCTGCTAGGGGGTGCCCCCAGCTGGAGTGTTGAGACTACTCACCACACCAAGACCAACTGGCAGTCGCAACCGCCAGGCTGTTTTCGCTTGTTCATTGACCAAAGTCATCCAGTTGGCACCACGAGGAGGTGAGCGAGGGACACAACAGCCCTTTGCGACTCACCCAAGAGAAATGGGTCAAAAAATATCACCCCCATTTCTCAGTCGGATGTGGTTGGGTCCAACCTCTGCTTCTCTCCATTTTTTTTTTTTTTTTTTTTTTGGTGGGTCAGGGAGGTCGCTCTGCCATTGATCCCATGGAGAACCCTAAGGGGGAAGTGGTCTCCCAGCCCCCAGAAGGAGGCTCTCCAGTGGAGACAATGCCCCATCAGCCAGCACAACCTGTTCTCTAGAACTCTCCCTACTGTCACCTGCAGGAATCTGGTTTAAGACCCCATGGTCTGTTGGAGACACCAATACACCCACCATGCGGTGTGGGCTCAGAGGCCAGGAGTGTGGGGGTCGCCAATGGTCAGAGGACCGTGGAATACCCACTAAACCTGCAGGGGGCCTCTTGTCTGACATTGGCAAGGTGGCCCCTACTCACGGGCGAGCAGGGGCGCTGTACTGGACCGCCCTTAAATGGTTTAACATCCCTCCCTGGGCCCCCATTGTACACCCTTTTACAGGCTCAAGCAGGGGCCACTATCCACACCATACAGCAGGAGTGGAACCTGCTCCCAGAGGGTGTAAGAAGGGTTGTGAGGACGACGTAGAGTGAGTATTAAGGGGAAGGAGTCAGGCTCATGGTCTTAGCCATAGGCGTTGTCCATGAGCCTGACTCTGCTTCTCTCCACTTTTTTTTTTTTTTTTTTGTGGGTCAGGGAGGCGGCTCTGCCACTGAGTCCGCAAGAGATCAATCAGGGGGATGTGGTCTCCCAGCCCCAAGAGAGACAACTCAGTGGAAACAGTGCCCCATCATCCAGCACTGCCTGTTCTCTAGAACTCTCCCTACCATCACCTGCAGGAATCTGGTTTAAGGCCCTGTTGTCTGTTGGAGACACCAATACATCCTCCACACAGTGAGGGTTCAGAGGCTGGGAGTGTGGGGGTTGCCATCAGCCAGAGGGCTGTGGAATAACCAATAAACCTGCAGGGGGCCTCCTGTCCGACATTGGCAAGGTGGCCCCTACTCTCGGATGAGCAGGGGCACCGTACCGGACTGCCCTTAAATGGTTTAACGTCCCTCCCTGGGCCTCATCTTACACCCTTTTACAGGCTCCAACAAAGGCCGCTATCCCCACTGTACAGCAGGAGTAGAACCTGCTCCCAGAGGGTGTAGGAAGGGTCATGAGGACGACGTACTGTAAAACTTTTAATTACAGCAACGGAAGGGGTGCGTGACGTGATGATCGAACCGGTAAGAAACGGAAACAGGTAGGGGTTGTGATGCGTGATGGAGGAAACGGAGACCAAAATGGGACAGTTTACAACAAAGCGTCAAAGCTTTTTTATAGTAGTTTGTGCCAGCTTTTGGCTTTGCGACGTTCTGGACATTTTAGGAATTGATACCGTACCTTATTGTTGCCAAACTTGGCCTATGGCGCAATCGAACTTTGTCTATAAAATAGTGCAAAAATTCTTGGGACACCTTGGAGGGGATTGGGGATAGTCTTGTGGATGAAGAGGGCAATGTCATGGTCGAAAGTGCCTCAGAAACCTGGGCTACAACCAATGTGAGCGATGTCAGTTACAATCGCGACTCAGACATTGAAGATATCGAAATGATCAATGTTGGTGCCATCTCTGATTCTGGCTTTACTGTCCAAAATTGTAATATTTACACTTTTTTTGGCCTATTTCTGGGGAGCAAGGCCATGCATCACAAATCTCGACACAAGAAACCACAGAGGTGCAATGTGACGTGACGTTTCATGTCTGGAAGAAATGAAACCTGTGCGCGTGACGTGATGCGTTGCTGTAATTAAAAGTTTTACAGTATATCAGTTATCAGGAGGGTAGAGCCAGACCTACGACTTCACCCATAGGTGTTGTCTGTGAGCCTGACTTTGGCCTGGTAAAAGGGGCGCCCTCACGGACTATTCTAACTCCTAAACCATGAGGCCCAATGTCCGAAGGCGACGGCCTTGTGCAATTGAAATGCTAGCTGTTCAATGGGCTGCCCTCACAGGCTGTCACATTTTGTGGGAATGGAGTGGAGACCCCGACGCCCTCCTCAGCCCTGCACCCAATTCTATCATAGCCGTTTTTCTCTCTCCCTCTGTGGAGGCGGCATAAGAAAATGAGCATGATCACCCGACGCCACCATGGAATCAACTTAACCAGGCGACCAGCGGGTATGCCCACTGCGTGCCCAGTGACAGAGGATGAGTCCTCTCAAACCGACACAGGGAACTCCCCTGACTGCCACAGGTAGGGACGGGAAACTGCGATCCCACCACACAACAGCCCTCCCCCCACATGACACTGCAATACAGGATTACTTGTCCTGCAAGCAACAATACAGCAGTATCATGCCGTCACCACCCACTCCCTAAGCTCCTGCTTTGGAAGTTTCCGGTTTGGTGGTAGGTGGTTCGCTGGCCTGGAGGCGTCTGGGATCCCCACTTATCCACCATCTCCATCTTGTGAGGTGTGACCACATGTGTTCAGAAGCCCGGGCCATCACCCAAGCCTCGACCTCCACCAGAGTTCCACCACACTAACGTCGCACTGCCACATGGCTGTTCTCAACTCAACTCCCGAAGGAAGCCACACACAGGTACCACTTACTTCCAAAGAAGCCACCCTCACAGGACTACGCGGTGGGGGCATGCTGTGAGCACAAGCCACTGAACGGGCGAGGGGGGTGGCCTTATCGGCTTGTTTTTACAGCCCAATTCCCCCTCTGCTTCTCTCCACTTTTTTTTTTTTTTTTTTTTTTTTTGTCAGGAAGGAAGCCGGTTTGCCACCAGTTTACGGATTTTAGACTCAGAAGAGGGAAGTGGTCTCCCGGCCCCCAATGAGATTCCTGTAAAAAGGTGCCCCTAAACAGGGAAGTCCGTTTCCAGGGAGTTCAGGCTTTTTGTGCCCTTAGCCCAAATGTGACTATCCCCTCAACTGGATGGCCTGTTCTCTAGAACTCTCCTCCTTCTGAACCCGCAGAAATCGTTTATCGACCCCATTGCCTGTTGGAGGCGCCAATACAGCCTCACTGCTCCTAAAGGGCAAAATGGTCTCCCAGCGCCCAAAAGGAAAACAGCAGTTTCACACCATCAGCTTCAGAGGCTGGGAGTGTGGGGGTCAACGCCTAGGCGGAGTGCCTTATGACGTCATACCCACTAAAACTGCGGAGGGCCTCTAAGTCCAACATTGGTATTGGTGGCCCCTGCCTGCAGCTGACAGGGCAAACCATACCGGACCGCCCCTAAATTGCTTAACGTCTCTCCCTGGGCGTGGGCATCAGACCACCAAGGATCGTATATCCCGACACCACTATCTCCACTGTACAGCGGGAGTAGAACCCACTCCCAGAGGGCGGGAGAAGGGTAATGGAGACGACTTACGGTAAAACTCCCCTCACCATCCATGCGGCCCGAAGGCCAGCACTCTCAAAGGATGGGGGAGTCATGCCCCCTTGGGACAGAAAAAGCAACCAGGCACCAGACTTAATATCACCAGGAGAAACATCTCAGGGCACAAGGGGTCCATACGCCGCAACGCCATCCTTGCCGGGACTGCGACTTACTGTGCCATAAGGCTTCCACCCTTCGGGTACAAATGCCCTACTCGGTGGTACAGCACAGCCAGGGGGTATTCTTTTAATGTGGGTTTTATAATGCCGAACCACAAGGCCCACAGTGCAGCTAAGGCAACGGCCTTCCAGTGGCCAGGGGTCGCCCCCCAAACGGCTCCCACTTATACCAGATATCCCCAAAGGGGTCCTACCAATTGGTATACCACGCGAACCAACTAGGAAGGATTACGTGTGTACTATATGATTTACAGAGCCTATCGCATAGAGCTAGTGGCCCACGACACGACCTAGTGGACTCTGGACGCCTAAAGCGGCGGGGATCCCACCCCTATTACGGCTAAGCTAAACAGCGCTGGTGCCCCCGATGCTGACCGAGACGATCACACCCTCATATCCAGTGACCCGGCGACAGACTCTGTGTAGCCCAGGACCGTGCACAATGCATCACTAGGCCAAGGCCAAGGAGAGGCGAAACAGCCGGGCGTCCAAGGACACCCAACTACAGCATAAAGGTTTACAAGGGAGGAGGTCCAGGGACACTCATGGGCACCCAGGACCTCCACCATGGCAATACGCTGTCAAGGGCACAGTATGTCATGCCCTCTCTTCAGCTGGACATCCGCGGACCTCCATGGAGGCCGCATGGTATCAGCACGGAACTTGAGGAAGCCTTGTGGGCAACCAAGAAATTCCCGGAAAATTCAGCATGCTCCCTGGCGACCCCTGGTGACTCCAGAGCAGACGTATTGGCTAAGGAGTCGTGCCCGCAGGCACCCAGAGGAGTTGCCAGGGCGGCAAAACTGACTGTGTTCTGATTCCCCAGGGGGGTGGGGCGACACTCTTTCAAGGCCGCCCAGCCTGGGTACCACTATTCTACGGAGCAAAGAGAGTCTCAGATACGGGGGAGCACGACCCCCACACCAGTTTCCTACCTTCACTCACTGGGGCCTCATTGCAATGAGGTGGCGACCACAGGGCAATAACTACGTACAAGAAAAATCCGCCAAAAGCAGAGATATAACTATGTATCTAAACGAGAAGGTAACCGCTGTTAGCTAGGCCCAGGCCCGCAACCCGAGCCAGCAACCTGCGCGTTGCCTCCCGCGACGACAACCGCGACTGGGGGCCAGAGCCCAGGGTCATCTGCAACCCCCAGTCACTTACCTAGACCACCTTCAGCCGCCCTGTTGAGGATGTTGCCCAGTTGGAACTACTCAGAAGTAGTGGTCGGGTCCAACCTCTGCTTCTCTCCACTTTTTTTTTTTTTTTTTTTTTTTTTTTTCAGGAAGGAAGCCGGTATGTCACCAGTTTTACGGATTTTAGACTCTAAAGAGGGAAGTGGTCTCCTGGCCCCCAAAGAGATTCCTGGTAAAAAGGTGCCCCTAAGCGGGGAAGTCCGTTTCCGGGGAGTTCAGGCTTTTTGTGCCCTTAGCCCGAACGTGACTATCCCCTCAACTGGACAGCCTGTTCTCTAGAACTCTCCTCCTTCTGAACCCACAGAAATTGGTTTACCGACCCCATTGCCTGTTGGAGGCACCAATACAGCCTCACCGCTCCTCAAGGGCGAAGTGGTCTCCTGGCGCCTGAGAGGAAAGCAGCGGTTTCACACCTACGGCTTCAGTGGCTGGGAGTGTGGGGGTCAATGTCAGGTCGGAGTGACCCTGAGACACCATACCCACTAAAACTGCGGAGGGCCTCTAAGTCCGACATTGGTATAGGTGGCCCCTGCCTGCGGCTGACAGGGCAAACCGTACCGGACCACCCCTAAATCATTTAACGTCCCTCCCTGGGCGTGGGCATCAGACCACTAGGGATCATGTATCCCGACACCACTATCTCTGCTGTACAGCGGGAGTAGAACCCACTTCCAGAGGGCGGGAGAAGGGTAATGGAGACGACTTATGGTAAAACTCCCCTCACCATCCATGCGGCACAGCCAGCACTCTCAAAGGATGGGGGAGTCACGCCCCCGTGGGACAGAAAAGTAACTGGGCACCAGATCCAATATCCCCAGGCGAAACATCTCGGGGCACAAGGGGTCCATGCGCCGTAACGCCATCCTCGCCGGGACAGTGACTTACTGCGCCAAAGGCTTCCACCCTTTGGGTACAACTGCCCTACTCGGTGGTACTGCACAGCCAGGGGGTATACTTTTAATACAGGTTTTATAATGCCGGACAACCACAAAGCCCACAGTGCCCGAAGGCAACGGCCTCACACAGTTAAATCGCCAACAAGCCCGTTTCCAGGGAGTAAGCCCCAGAGGCGATGGACACCCGACTACCCCCAGAACTGGGACCCCAGACGTGACAAGCCATTGATAACCACGGAAGTGGCCGGGGGTCTCCCCCCTCGGCTCCCACTTATGCCGGATATCCCCAAAGGGGTCCTACCAATTGGTATACCATGTGAACCACTAGGAAGGATTACATGTATATAATGGGTTATAGGGCCTGAGAGTTATGGCCCACCCACACAACCTAGTGGACTCCGGACACCTAAAGCGGTGGGGATCCCACCCCTATTACGGCTAAGCTAAATAGCACTGGTGCCCCCGATGCTGACCGAGATGATCACACCCTCATATCCAATGGCCCAGCTACAGATCTGTGTAGCCCAGGACCGTGCTCAATGCATCACTAGGCCAAGGCCAAGGAGAGGCGAAATAGCTGGGCGTCCAAGGACACCCAACTATGGCATAAAGGTTTACAAGGGCGGAGGTCCAGGGACACTCATGGGCACCCAGGACCTCCACCATGGCTATACGCTGTCAAGGGCACAGTATGTCGTGCCCCCTCTTCAGCTGGGTATCCGTGGACCTCCATGGAGGCCGCATGGTATCAGCACGGAACTCGAGGAAGCCTTGTGGGCAACCAAGAAATTCCCGGAAAATTCAGCATGCCCCCTGGCGACCCCTGGTGACTCCAGAGCGGACGTATCGGCTAAGGAGTTGTGCCCGCAGGCACCCAGAGGAGTTGCCAGGGCAGCAAAACCGACTGTGTTCTGATTCCCCAGGGGGTGGGGCGACACTCTTTCAAGGCCGCCCAGCCTGGGTACCACTATTCTACGGATCAAGGAGAGTCTCGGATACGGGGGAGCACGACCCCCGCACCGGTTTCCTACCTTCACTCACTGGGGCCCCGTCGCGATGAGGTGGTGACCACAGGGCAATAACTACGTACAAGAAAAATCTGCTAAAAGCAGAGATATAACTACATATATAAACGAGAAGGTAAACACCATTAGCTAGGCCCAGGTCCGCAACCCGAGCCAGCAACCCATGCGTCGCCTCCTGCGACGACAACTGTGACTGGGGGCCAGAGCCCAGGGTCATCTGCAACCCCCAGCCGCTTACCTAGACCACCTTCAGCCGCCCTGTTGAGGACATTGCCCGGTTGGAACTACTCGGAAGTAGTGGTCAGGTCCAACCTCCTCTGCTTCTCTCCACTTTTTTTTTTTTTTTTTTTTTTTTTTTTTTCAGGAAGCTGGTCTGCTACCCGTTTT